>Ga0222714_10000719_pt1 | contig 37889 bp, 26 predicted proteins | sample C33_3DmetaG_FD_165048 | JGI IMG/M metagenome (GOLD analysis project Ga0222714, IMG submission 165048) | Estuarine water microbial communities from San Francisco Bay, California, United States - C33_3D | ecosystem: Environmental > Aquatic > Marine > Unclassified | place: USA: California...
CGATGAAAAATCTTAACCATGCCACTTACCGTAAGTCGCCAGATCATTCTTCAACAGGCATGCAGTCAGATGTGTTCATCCTCCTACCAATTGTAAGTATACGGTTTCATGTTCTATTTCACTCCCCTCAAAGGGGTTCTTTTCATCTTTCCCTCGCGGTACTTTTCGCTATCGGTGACCTAGGAGTATTTAGTCTTACGAGGTGGTCCTCGCGAATTCATACGGGATTTCACGTGCCCCATACTACTTGGGAGCCAAACGGCATTGAGTCAAGATTCAACGACTGGGCTTTCACCATCTATGGCGCAGGTTTCAGCTGCTTCGTTTCTCAAGATTTTCTATACCTTTGTGTTTGGTCCTATAACCAGAAACATAAATGTTTCTTTTAGACTGTTCCCATTTCGCTCGCCGCTACTTTGGGAATCGCTTTTGCTTTCTTTTCCTTCAGCTACTAAGATGTTTCAGTTCACTGAGTTGTCTTTCTCTTCTCTATGAATTCAAGAAGGAATGTTTAAGGTTGCCCTATTCGGGAATCTCCGGATCAAAGCATACGTCCTGCTCCCCGGAGCATATCGTCGGTTATCACGCCCTTCATCGGCTCTAGGTCCCTAGATCTCCACCATATACTCTTTGTTGATTGATTTTGTTTTGAAATTAAATTTCCACAATTCAAGATTCATCTAGTAGATAAATCATTTGGCTGGAGGTAAGCGGACTCGAACCGCTGACGTCTGCCTTGCAAAGGCAGCGCTCTACCAACTGAGCTATACCCCCGTGCCATGGGCTATTCAGGACTTGAACCTGAGACCTCACCCTTATCAGGGGTGCGCTCTAACCACCTGAGCTAATAGCCCGTAGCCAGCGGCAATTACGCGCCGCTTCCGGCTTGGTCTTTATGAACATTAGTGTTCAAAATCTCATTAAAAGGAGGTATTCCAGCCACACCTTCCAGTACGGCTACCTTGTTACGACTTCACCCTAGTCACCAACCCTGCCTTCGGCATCCTCGTCCCAAAAGGGTTCGAGTAACGACTTAGGGAAGAGTCGACTTCCATGGTGTGACGGGCAGTGTGTACAAGACCCGGGAACGTATTCACCGCTGTATGCTGACCAGCGATTACTAGCGATTCCACCTTCATGCACTCGAGTTGCAGAGTACAATCCGAACTGAGATCGGGTTTTTGAGATTGGCTAGCCTTTGCAGGTTTGCAGCTCATTGTCCCGACCATTGTAGTACGTGTGTAGCCCAGGATATAAGGGGCATGCTGACTTGACATCATCCACACCTTCCTCCGCTGTAGAGCGGCAGTCTCATTTAAGCACTGAAAACAGCAACAAATGACATGGGTTGCGCTCGTTACAAGACTTAACTTGACATTTCACAACACGAGCTGACGACAGCCATGCACCACCTGTCATTCCATCCCGAAGGAGGCCTTTCTTTCAAAAGGTTTTGGAATGATTTCAAACCCTGGTAAGGTTTTTCGCGTTGCATCGAATTAAACCACATACTCCACCGCTTGTGCGGGTCCCCGTCAATTCCTTTGAGTTTCACATTTGCATGCGTAATCCCCAGGCGGGAAACTTCACGCGTTAGCTTGACCACCGCTCCGAATACCGGCTCGGCAGTGAGTTTCCATCGTTTACGGCTAAAATTACTAGGGTATCTAATCCTAATCACTCCTTTAGCTTTCGTCTCTTAGCGTCAGGTAAAGCCCAGTACAGTGCCTTCGCCATATTGGTGTTCCTTCCGATATCTACGCATTTCACCGCTCCACCGGAAATTCCCTATACCTCTACTTCCCTCAAGCTTAGAAGTTTCTTTTGCGGACCCCCAGTTGAGCTGAAGAATTTCACAAAAGACTTTCCAAACCGCCTACAGACGCTTTACGCCCAATCAATCCGAATAACACTTGCATCCTCTGTCTTACCGCGGCTGCTGGCACAGAGTTAGCCGATGCTTATTCCTCGAATACCGTCATTTATTCTTCTTCGAGAAAAGAAGTTTACAACCCGCAGGCCGTCATCCTTCACGCAGCGTCGCTCCGTCAGACTTTCGTCCATTGCGGAAAATTCCCCACTGCTGCCTCCCGTAGGAGTTTGGACCGTGTCTCAGTTCCAATGTGGCTGTCCATCCTCTCAGACCAGCTACTGATCGTCGCCTTGGTAAGCCATTACCCTACCAACTAGCTAATCAGACGCAAGATCATCTTTGGGCGAAATTCTTTCACTCCACAGCGTATCGGGTATTAGCATCCGTTTCCAGAAGTTATCCCCGTCCCAAAGGTAGATTCTTACGTGTTACTCACCCGTTCGCCACTCTCATATACCCGAAGATATACTACCGTTCGACTTGCATGTGTTATGCACGCTGCCAGCGTTCCTTCTGAGCCAGGATCAAACTCTCCATGATGTGTTTATGAATCTCATTCAAATTGAATGTTTCTGAAATACAGTATACAAGCCAACTAAATGGGTTTAGGATGTCTGCCTCTTTCTATTCGAAAAATAGAACTAATAAAAAAACAAATTTTTCAAACCGACCTCCCCCTAAAAAAGAAATATAAGTTCACTCTTCTTTAAGTATCCTAAAAAGATTAAAAATAAATTGAGCAATATACTAAGTTCCATTAGTCATAACCTCTGTAACTTTGGCTAACCATCTGATTTTGAAACAAATTTTTGATTTTTTTATTATTTTTGATTTAAGATAGGGTTCTAGACCGTAATTAGATCTAGAACCTTATCTTATTCTAGTAAAGCTTATGCAATAAGCTGTTCAAGAATAAATGCTACCGAACGTGATGAATCATCATTCGCTGGGATACCATAAAAATTTAACATCGGACGAGGAGGGATTCGAACCCCCGACCCTGTAGTTCGTAGCCACATACTCTATCCAACTAAGCTACACGTCCTTACAGACATACTAGCAAAAAACAATACAGATGTATAATATTTTATTTTTACATTATTTTTATTTGAGCCCATTTATTTTTGATAAATGGGCTCAAATTTAATGAATCAACTTACAACTAATTAAATAAATTAGTCAAGTGGACGCATTGAAAGTACTGGCTCTGTATCACGATCAATTCCTTTCTCGAATCCAGCAGCAGCAGCACGAGCACGACCAGCGTGCCAAAGGTGTCCTACGAAGAAGAAGAAACCTAAAACGTAGTGTGATGTAGAAAGCCAACTACGTGGGTTTACGTAGTTTGTTGAGTTAATCTCAGTTGCTACTCCACCTACAGAGTTAAGCGATCCTAACGGTGCGTGAGTCATGTACTCAGCTGAACGACGCTCTTGCCAAGGCTGAATGTCGTTCTTAAGCTTAGATAAATCAAGCCCGTTTGGTCCACGAAGTGGCTCTACCCATGGAGCACGCATGTCCCAGAAACGCATTGTCTCACCACCGAAGATAATCTCTCCAGTAGGTGAACGCATAAGGTACTTACCAAGTCCAGTTGGACCTTGTGCAGAAGCAATGTTTGCTCCTAAACGCTGGTCACGAACAAGGAAAGTGAATGCTTGCGCTTGTGAAGCTTCTGGTCCAGTTGGTCCAAAGAACTCAGAAGGGTAAACAGTGTTGTTAAACCATACGAAAACAGCAGCAATAAACGCCATTGTCGATACAGCAGCAAGACTGTAAGAGAGGTAAGCCTCACCTGACCATACGAAAGCACGACGTGCCCATGCGAATGGCTTAGTAAAAATGTGGAAGAAACCACCAATAATTAAAGTAGTTCCAATCCAAATGTGACCACCAATCACGTCTTCCATGTTATCAACTGACATAATCCAACCGTCACCACCGAATGGTGACTTAAGTAAATATCCAAAGATAACAGATGGGTCGTAAGTTGGGTAGTTAATTACACGTACATCACCACCACCTGGTGCCCATGTATCGTAAATTCCACCAAAGTACATAGCTTTCCAAACAAGAAGCCAACAACCAAGTCCAAGAATTACAAGGTGAATTCCTAAAATTGTTGTCATTTTGTTCTTGTCTTTCCAGAGGTACCCAAAGAATGGGTATGACTCTTCAAGAGTTTCCGGTCCAATAATTGAGTGGTAAACACCACCAAAACCTAAAACTGCAGAAGAAATAAGGTGAAGTACTCCAGATACAAAGTATGGGAATGTATCAAGAACCTCACCACCAGGTCCAACACCGTAACCAAGAGTTGCTAAGTGTGGGAGAAGGATTAAACCTTGCTCATACATTGGCTTCTCAGGCACGAAGTGAGCAACCTCAAAAAGGTTCATAGCTCCAGCCCAGAATACAATAAGACCTGCGTGTGCAACGTGTGCACCAAGAAGTTTACCAGAAAGGTTAATAAGACGAGCATTTCCAGCCCACCATGCGAAACCAGTAGATTCCTGGTCTCGTCCACCTACTACGAGAGTTGAATTAAAGAGCGTTTCCACGTGGAAGTACCTCCTCAGGGAATACAAGGTTTTCATGAGGCTGATCTTGAGCTGCCATCCATGCACGGATACCTTCGTTAAGAAGAATGTTCTTCGTGTAGAATGTTTCGAACTCAGGATCTTCTGCTGCGCGAATCTCTTGTGATACGAAGTCGTATGCACGGAGGTTAAGCGCTAAACCAACTACACCAAGTGCAGACATCCATAATCCAGTAACTGGTACGAAAAGCATGAAGAAGTGAAGCCAACGCTTGTTAGAGAAAGCTACTCCAAAAATTTGAGACCAGAAACGGTTAGCAGTAACCATTGAGTATGTCTCTTCAGCTTGTGTAGGGTTGAAAGCACGGAATGTGTTCGAACCGTCACCATCTTCAAAAAGTGTGTTCTCAACAGTCGCTCCGTGAATTGCACAAAGAAGTGCAGCTCCAAGAACACCAGCTACACCCATCATGTGGAATGGGTTAAGAGTCCAGTTGTGGAAACCTTGGAAGAAAAGGATGAAACGGAAAATTCCAGCTACTCCAAATGAAGGAGCGAAGAACCAACCAGATTGTCCAAGTGGGTAAATAAGGAATACTGATACGAAAACAGCAATCGGTGCAGAGAAAGCAATTGCGTTGTACGGACGAATCTGTACAGCACGTGCAATTTCAAACTGACGAAGCATGAAACCGATTAATCCGAATGCACCGTGAAGTGCTACGAATGTCCATAATCCACCGAGTTGACACCAACGAGTGAAATCACCTTGTGCTTCTGGTCCCCAAAGGAGAAGAAGTGAGTGTGCCATACTGTTAGACGGTGTTGATACTGCTGATGTAAGGAAGTTACATCCTTCAAGGTAAGAACTAGCTAACCCGTGTGTGTACCATGATGTTACGAATGTTGTTCCAGTAAGCCATCCACCAAGTGCGAAGTACGCACATGGGAATAATAAAATCCCAGACCATCCTACAAATACGAAACGGTCACGCTTAAGCCAGTCGTCAACGTTGTCAAACCAACCACGCTTTTCATCAACTTTTCCAAGTGCAATAGTCATACTATTAACCTAATTGTTTATTAAATACTTCATTATAATAAAACGAATTAAATTCATTTTTTTTATAACGCGTTTTTCTACTATAACTATTTTACAAGATTTTGTTAAAGATCTACAAGTATATAAGGCAAATATTTTTAAATTATATTATTTATTGCTGATGATTGATTTTCTGGGTGAGATTGCTCTCACCCAGAAACTTATCTAGTAACGAATGTTAAAAAAAAAGTTATTTTGCAATACGAGGTGGCTCACGGAAGAAAATCGCGAAGAAAATGATTCCGAGTGTTGCTACAAGTAAAAATGTGTAAACAATAGCTTCCATAATATGTGACTCCTAGTTATTAAACAGCTTGACGACGAGTTGTTACATCACCAAGTTTTTGGAATGCACCGAACTCTACTTGCTCATCTAAGTCTGGATCAATACCAGCGAATACATCACGGAAGATTGTACGAGCTCCGTGCCAAATGTGACCGAAGAAGAAGAGAAGAGCGAAACTTACGTGCGCAAAAGTAAACCACGCACGTGGGCTCGAACGGAATACACCATCTGACTGAAGTGTTGCACGGTCAAACTCGAAAACTTCTCCAAGTTGTGCACGACGTGCATACTTCTTAACAGTAGCTGGATCTGTGAAAGTTAATCCATCAAGTTCACCACCGTAGAAAGATACGTTTACTCCTACTTGCTCAATCGAGTACTTAGACTCAGCACGACGGAAAGGTACGTCTGCACGTACAACACCATCACCATCAATAAGAATTACTGGGAATGTCTCAAAGAAAGTTGGCATACGACGAACAAAAAGCTCACGACCATTCTTATCTGTAAATGTTGCGTGACCTAACCATCCTGCAGCAATACCATCTCCGTTATCCATTGGTCCTGAACGGAAAAGTCCACCCTTAGCTGGGTTGTTTCCAATGTAATCGTAGAAAGCAAGCTTCTCAGGAATACGTGACCATGCATCAGAAAGTGATGCACCACCAGCTACGCTAGTTTGTACACGCTTTTCAATTTCTTGCTGGAAGAAACCTTGATCCCACTGGTAACGAGTTGGCCCGAAGAGTTCAATTGGAGTTGCAGCACATCCGTACCACATAGTTCCACCAACAACGAACGCTGCCCAGAATACCGCTGCAATTGAACTTGAGAGTACTGTTTCAACGTTACCCATACGTAATGCCTTATAAAGACGCTGTGGTGGGCGAACACTTAAGTGGAAAAGTCCTGCAAGAATACCTACGATTCCTGCTGCAATGTGGTGTGAAGCAATTCCACCAGGGTTGTAAGGATCGAATCCTTCAGCTCCCCATGCCGGTGCAACTGGTTCTACTGCTCCTGTGAGTCCGTACGGATCAGATACCCAAATACCAGGACCAAAAAGTCCCGTTACGTGGAATGCTCCAAAACCAAAACAAAGAACTCCAGAAAGGAAAAGGTGAATTCCGAAAATCTTCGGAAGGTCTAATGCCGGTTGCTGAGTACGTGGGTCACGGAAAAGCTCAAGATCCCAGAATACCCAGTGCCAAATAGCAGCAAGGAAAAGAAGTCCAGAAAGAACGATGTGTGAAGCAGCAACTCCCTCGTAAGACCAAAGTCCTGGGTTAGTTGTACTTTCACCACTAATTGTCCATCCACCCCAAGAGTTTGTTACTCCAAGACGTGTCATAAACGGAAGAACGAACATTCCTTGACGCCACATTGGGTTAAGTACTGGATCTGATGGATCAAATACTGCTAATTCGTATAACGCCATTGAACCTGCCCAACCAGATACTAATGCTGTGTGCATAAGGTGTACTGCAATTAAACGACCCGGGTCATTTAATACTACAGTGTGTACACGGTACCACGGTAATCCCATAAGCTACCTCTTTACATAATATTAATTTCACTGACTTTCTGATTATGATTATAGCATAGGCACAGATATTCACCAAAAAGAATAACAAGATAATGGGCCTAGACGGACTCGAACCGCCGACATCCTCGGTGTAAACGAGGCGCTCTACCAACTGAGCTATAGACCCTTTTGTAGGTATAATAAATCAAAACACTTTAATAATGCAATATAAAGTTAAACAAATTAACTCTACCCTAAAAAAGACAGAGTTAATTTAAAAAATTAAAAAAGAATTGAATAATAAACATTATCCTTGGCGCTGTTTATGCTTTGGATTAGTGCAAATTACCATTACTTTCCCGTGACGACGGATCACTCGACACTTAGAGCAAATTTTTTTTACTGATGCACGAACTTTCATAGTATAAATAAAATTCTTAATGGTTTATTCTGGGCGAACGACGGGGATCGAACCCGCGAGTGAAGGAGTCACAGTCCTTTGCCTTACCACTTGGCTACGCCCGCCAGACATTTGACTATACAATATCAAAGATATGCTTCTATGTCCATATTTTTAAATAAAAAATATCTAAAGCGGGTGACGTGATTCGAACACGCAACGTCCAACTTGGAAGGATGGCACTCTACCATTGAGTTACACCCGCTTGTCTATATGATAATTAAGACCTCTTCATTTGTCTAGAGTTTCTACCAAAAAAATAAAGTATAAGCCGAATTCTGTATCTGTGGTTATTTATCTGGAAATTTCATTACTGAAATTTTCTAGCAAGATATAAATTCAAAGAAATGAAATTCAAATTTAAACTTTTGCTCTCAATAAGGGTCTACCGAGAATACTTTTTACAAATATATTCTATAATTGCACCTTTGATTTATTAATAAATAATAAAAAAGTTTTGTTTCTGTGGCACTTTCCTAACACGATGTGCACTTAATCTTCTTAAGTTATTTGTCATTTCTTGAGAGTTCGGACTTTCCTCAAAAATACAAACGTATTTTTGCAACCACTCTTTATTTTTTATGGCGGGAACAGGATTCGAACCTGTGACCTTAAGATTATGAGCCTTACAAGCTACCAGACTGCTCTATCCCGCTATCCTAAAGTATAGCGGAAAAAAGCAATGAAACCAATATTATTTAGGAACACGTTCACTAAGTTTCGGTTTATAAATTTCAGTAAGATACTTTTTATAAGCTTCATTACGAACTTTCTTGTTTGCAAGATCTACACCTTGAAGCTCGAAACGTGACGTAAGTTTTCGTTCAGTACCATAATCCCAAATACGTTTAAATACATCGGGTTGATAATAGTTAACTGGTTCATTTTTAAGGAATTCGACATTCATTTGAAATTGGTCACTACGCTTTTGTAATTGTTCAGCCGGTGAAATATCATCACCCATCATTTCTGAGGACGTCTTAATAAGTGGATAGTGCCATGGTAAACGTGCTTCCGCTGGAAGTTTATGAAGTTTTGCATAAGATGCTTCAACCTCCTCACCAAGTCCAATGTTTACATCATCCATAGTCCATTTACGATTACGAACAAATTCCTTCATGTCTGCTAAACCTACTTGACCTGACGATTCAGACCCGGGTTCTTGACTCTCTTTAAGGGCTTTTTCCATGCGCTTGTCTTCCACGATATAATCAACTTCGCTTGACCAATCACCATGACGTGTTAAAAATAAATGTTGTTCTTTAAGTGAACCTTCCGAAATAAGTTTATCATCCATTTCATTACGAATTTTTCGTAATGTTAATAAAAATTCTTTATTCTCTTGTTGTTCCCATTTTGGAAGCATATATAAATGGAATGGAATTAAACGAGCTTTGTTGGTTGCTTGGTTAATACCACCAAACTCATGGAATGTAAGTTCTTCACTATATTCTAAATTTGGTAATTCACGTTCACGAATTTCGTTACATTCTTTATAACGAGATTCAGTATTCCACATCGCTTGATTCTGAACTTCAGCACGTGGGGCCTGTTCAAAAAGAATTCCTGATTTATTTGTTGCTTTAAAAGTTTGATATACCTCAACCGGCTCACCAGTAGATGAAGGTTGCCAAACATACCCACGTGTTCGGTGGTGTTTTAATGAATCAAATGGGGTATAAGTAAGAAGACTATCGAAGTGATAAATCACTAATGCTTCGGGTGTACAGTTTAAAAATTGTACCATTACCGTTGCAACCATCGCTACAGCGATACGACGAATACGAAAACGGTTTAATGTTTGTTGTACGCCCAAAACATACGAGGCTTTACCAAAAATACGATATCCAATCGTTGCCCAAAAAGCGAAAATAATGGATGTATAAGTAAGCGTAAAAGCAATTAAATAAAAATAACGATTCCCTGGAATCGAACTAATAAGGGTTTGAGTTCCTTCTAAATGTCCTGGGTTACAAAACATTAATCCAAAGTTTACAAGGAAATAATATAATCCTTCTTTTTTATTGACTAACGGAACTGCTGCTGTTTGAAGACTTGAAGGTTGCTCCACCCAACAATCAAGTGCACAGCGTAAGACTGCTAATGTTCCAAGAATAATTAACGCTGGCTCAAAATAGTACCAGATCCATAATACTTGGTTCCAACCGAAAAATGTAAGTGCTAGAAGACTTACTTGACCCGCAATCGTACCGGCTACGGCAAGTTGTCCTTTTTCTTTTCCTTCTAAAAGGTAGCGCTTAACTGCTACAAACCATGGAGCAACCGGTACAATTCCATACACGAGCCCATGGATTAATCCTAAAGTAAGTGAATTTTCCATAGTTTTTCTTTTTGTTCATTACAAGTCAGTTTACTCTTCATTTTGAAAACGTTTTCGATTGAATGTAATCTAACTTTTCCTTTTATTCTATACTTTACCATTTTATAGAAATGGAGTCTATCTTCTCTTTTATTTATTTCACTTGATTTGAGTAAGCTTTGTATAAAAAAGCTTACTCAAATATAAATTATTCTGCACTTTTTGATTTTGAACCAAAACCTTGTGCTTCATCGTCCCAGTTTTCGGATACTGGTGCGGGTGGGTAATAAAATCCCTTGGATTTACGCGTTGTTAAAGACTTTCCTAATGAAAGTGCAGCACGAGCCGCGTCAAGAGCTTTACGCTTCCAGGTTGCTGATCGCATTCCTGATTGTGCGTTGGATTGTCGTCGCTTTGGAACTGCCATATAACGTTCTCACTAATATAATTAATATATCAATTATAATAACATTTTTTAATTTGTCCATCGTCAACAAAATTTAGTTCGTTTTAGGTTTTATTTTATGTTATTATAGTATATGTCAACATCTCGTATATAGTTCTATAGAACGAGGCTGTCGAGAAGTTTAAATATTTTAATTGAAAACTGGAGTACAGTTTGTTATGCCAATTGGAGTACCAAAAGTAGCTTACCGTTTACCAGGTGAAGCTACCCCACAATGGGTTGATTTATATAACCGTTTATACCGTGAACGTGTTTTATTTTTAGGTTCTGGCCTTGATGACGAATTAGCAAACCAATTAAATGGAATTATGCTTTATTTAAGTGCTGAAGATTCAACTCGTTCATTATTCTTATACATTAACTCTCCGGGTGGTTCTGTAACTGCGGGGCTTTCGGTATTTGATATTATGAACTATGTTCAGGCTTCTGTAACAACTATCGGTATTGGATTTGCTGCTTCTATGGCTTCATTTATTCTTGCTGGTGGTGAACGTGGAAGTCGTATTGCACTTCCGCACTGTCGAGTTATGATCCACCAGCCCCAAGGTGGTATGGAAGGTCAAGCATCTGAAGTTGTTCTTGAAAAAGAAGAAATTGTTCGTCTTCGTCGATTAATTGGTCGTTTATATGTTGATTTGACAGGTCAAAGTTTATCAACGATTGCTAATGATTTAGACCGTGACAAATATTTATCTGCACGTGAAGCACGTGAATATGGCTTAGTTGATTTAGTAGCTTCTACTGAAAACACTGCTATGTAATTTTTCATTATTTTTATAAACAAAATGGGGAAGGCCCTAAAAAAGCTCTCCCCATTTTGTTTAGATGGTTACTGTCCTCAAATGATTGAGGTTTTTAAAATATAATTTAAAAATTAGCTTCCAAATACAGGTGCGCCACCTGCAGAGTTTTTCCACATTTTTGCTGCTGCAACACGTGCTGTTTCACGATCAAATTTTAATTGGTTCTCAATGTAACCTTTTTTAGATTCTGCTTTTGTCATTGCATCTTTCGCTGTTGCGGCAAGACGTTCTGCGTCATCTAAATTAATTTTTGATGCTTCTTCAATGTCACGACAAAGAATGTTTACTCGGTTTTCTTTAATAACAGCAAATCCACCTAAAAGCGCAAGGAAACGCCACGTTGTACCTTGACGAATTGCAAGAACTCCGTTGTCTAAACCTGTTACTAATGGTGCGTGCTCTTGAAGAATTCCTACGTATCCCGTGTTCGTTGGGAGAAGTAACTCTTGTGCATCTTCTTTAAAGAAAATACGATCTGGTTTTACAATACAAACTTCCATGTTTTACCTCTTACAAATTTTTATAAATTACTTTTTTAGCTGTAACAGCTAAATAGGCAAAATTTATAATTTTGCAGCTTTTTCTACTGCTTCGTCAATTTTTCCTACAAGGTAGAAAGCCTGCTCAGGAAGGTCGTCTAATTCACCACCTAAGATCATCTTAAATCCTTGGATTGACTCTGCAAGACTTACATATTTACCAGGTGACCCTGTAAATACTTCAGCTACGAAGAATGGCTGTGAAAGGAAACGCTCTACTTTACGTGCACGTGCTACAGTTAAACGGTCTTCTTCTGAAAGTTCGTCAAGTCCTAAAATAGCAATAATATCTTGAAGTTCTTTGTAACGCTGTAAAGTTTGCTTAACCCCTTGTGCTGTATCGTAGTGATCGTCCCCAAGAATCCATGGTTGGAGCATTGTTGATGTTGAATCAAGTGGGTCTACTGCTGGGTAAATTCCTTTAGCTGCTAAGTTACGTGAAAGTACTGTTGTTGCGTCTAAGTGGGCAAATGTAGTTGCTGGTGCTGGGTCAGTAAGGTCATCAGCTGGTACGTATACTGCTTGAATTGATGTAATTGATCCAGTCTTAGTTGAAGTAATACGCTCTTGGAGTGATCCCATCTCAGTTGAAAGAGTAGGCTGGTAACCTACTGCTGATGGCATACGCCCTAAAAGTGCAGATACTTCAGAACCTGCTTGTACGAAACGGAAAATGTTGTCTACGAAAAGAAGTACGTCCTGGTTGTTTACGTCACGGAAGTATTCAGCCATTGTTAATGCTGTAAGTCCTACACGCATACGTGCCCCTGGTGGTTCGTTCATTTGTCCATACACAAGTGCTACTTTAGAGTTCTTGAGGTTTGCTTTGTCAATTACTTTTGATTCACACATTTCTTGGTAAAGGTCGTTTCCTTCACGAGTACGCTCACCTACACCGGCGAATACTGAAACTCCTCCGTGTGCTTTTGCAATGTTGTTGTTAAACTAGGCTGCCGGTCACCCGGTCAGCCCGTCTTCAGATCCGGACGTGCGACTTTCACCGCATCCGGCTCCCGAGATATAGGTCCCCCGTAAGGGACAAGTTAATGACATGATTTGTCAGTGAGATAGGCGTAATGTGGTCTCGTTCAATATGTTCAATTGAATACCATCACTTTAATAGGTCGTTGACTGTTGATAAAAGACGGTTTCACCCAGAAGAGTGTCATGTCTTTTGTTCCTGTACGATTTTTTGTCATACAGCAAAATTGTGTGCCTTTATGTACTTTACCACGGAATTTTACTTCCGCTTCTTTGAAATAGTTCGCAAGAAGTTTATTTCCTTGTAAACCTGGAGCACCACGACGTAGTACCCATTTCTGCAATTGCTTAAAAATGCGTGCTTCCACGTTTTTAAAATCAATTGTACATTCATGCATCGAATAGTATGTACACCATCCGGTAATGATTGGATTCAGCTGTTTAATAATCTCGGATTGAGCTAGACTTCGTCCTTTCATTAACACATCATGAGTCTTAGAGCAAAGGTTGTCTTTCGCTTTACGAGAGACACTTACACGACATTTAAACTTCCCACTTTCTTTTTCTTTGATAGAAATGAAGTGGAACCCTAGAAAATTGAAACCATTACTCGAAAGAACGATGGATGTTTTTTCTGGGGAAAGTTCAAGACCAATGTTATCAATCAACCATTGTCCCACGAACGATTTACAAGCGATAATTACCTCGCGAGAGGGGTGAAGAATCACAAAATCGTCTGCATATCGAATCACGGAAATTTGTCGAGCACGGTCTTCAATACTTACCCGTGTGGGATTTTGTGTTGTAGCAGTATGACCATATTGAGCATACAGTTCCTTCACATAATATTCACGCACAGCATTTTCCATTCCATGGAGACAAATGTTTGCTAATAGTGGAGAGATAACACCACCTTGAGGAGTACCCTTAAGATTCGGTGTATTGATTAGCTCAGGGCTAATCTTAGGAAAGAAACCTTTTACACGAGCTGATTTTAACCATTTTTCCACGATCGCTTTGATTTCCTTCGTTGTTTGAAGTTTTTCGAGTAACAAATCATGATTAATATTGTCAAAACATCCACTAATATCGGCATCAAGAACATATTTCTGTGTTCCTTTAAGAGAATGCCAAACACTAGAGGTAGCATCGTGACAGTTACGACCAGGTCGGAAACCAAACGAGTTCGATTCAAAACGAGCTTCCCATTCAGGCTCGAGAGCCAGTTTAATAAGAGCTTGAGTGGCACGATCTCGCATTGCTGGAATGCCTAGTGGACGTGTTTTGTTTGGAGGTTTTGGGATATCAACCCCCCGAATCGGTAAGGGCGTGTATTCCAAATTGAGTGTTTTCGCAAGTTCTAAACGTTCTTGTGGACTTAATTTGGCAATCTTATCTACGCCTGGTGTCTTGGCACCTTGATTTAACTGACTAACTTGTCGCACGGCTAAAAGTTTCGCGTCTGTACTTCGAAGGAGATGACGTTGTAACTGGTGGATAACTTTACGTTGTCGACTAGATACGTTTTCACCTCGCATTTCCTTAGCGAGTAGCCCTGCACTTACTTTGAAGATTCGGTGTTGGAGCTGAGCGACACGTTCTTCGACTAAATGCCATTTCACGTCGCTCCACATCTGGATACTCTTCGAGAAACCTCGACGACTACCTAAATTCATATTGGTCCTCCGAAATCTCATTTCTATATCTCCTGATTCTTTTCTTTCCATTCACATACTAGGAATAACGTATATGAACGTTGAAACAACTTTTGATTATTTCACTATTGTAAGCCACCTTTATCGAGCAGCAAACTTTTTGTTCTAGAATCAGTCCTGCAATTGTCTGAAAATGCCCAGATCAGCATCTGCCTCTGTAACCGAGAATTTCTATGGAAACAGTATAATAATATTACTTTAATTTTAGAAATTGCCCAAAAAGCGTATCGATTAAATTAAAGTAAAAGTGCAGTAAAATTTCAAACAATCCACCCCTTTCTTTTTAAATTGTAATGTGAACTGTTAGGCCCTTCCAATCAACCTGTTCTGATTTTTAATAATTATATGCCCAAACAGCTAATCCTCTGTTTAGGTTCAAGAAAAATGTGTACGTATTATCAATAAGTTTCGTACTTACACTTGCGTCTCCACATGTATAAAAGTCTACATGGGTCATGGTACGACGCACAGATGGGTAAAGAAGTTGTACGAGGTTTCTTAGATTAAATAAAATTCTTATTATTTCAAATAATCAAAATCTCGCCGTTATATAAATAAGCCATAAGTTCGTAGAAATAATCCATGCTGCCCAAATATGTCCCGTCTGGGGGATAATATTTGACGATTATTTCATCCACTTCATACTAAGTGTGAGGATTTTCACCTCCCAATTTAAAAATTCAAAATCTCGTGAAAGATTTTGTCTTGCTTTCCTTAAGCAAGAACAGGTCGCACAATTAATTCCATAATTAAAACTGTCTTACCAACACCAGCACCACCGAAAAGACCAATTTTACCACCACGACGGTATGGCGCAAGAAGGTCAACTACTTTAATTCCAGTTTCGAAGATCGAAAGGTTAGTATCAAGATCTACGAATGCAGGTGATGAACGGTGAATTGGGAGAGTTCCCTCTACCATGTCTACTCCACCAAGTTCGTCTACTGGTTCACCAAGTACGTTAAAAATACGTCCAAGAGTGTTTTTACCTACCGGTACTGCAAGAGCTGCACCTGTATCAGTTACAGTCATACCACGCATTAAACCGTCAGTAGCACTCATTGATACTGCACGTACCACGTTATCTCCAAGGAGTTGTTGTACTTCCGCTACACACTTAATTGTCTCACCAACTTCGTTTTTACCTTCAACTTCAATTGAGTTGTAGATGTTTGGCATTTTGTTAGGTGAGAAAACTACGTCGATTACTGGTCCAATAATCTGCGTAATACGCCCAAGGTTCTTTTCTGTTTTAATAGCTGTCATAATAATTAGCTTCTAAAGATAATCTTTTGTATTAAGTTATATTTACTTAAACAAAATTTAGGTTAAAATGTTTTTCGTTCAGATAAAAAATGTAGAAAAATAATGGTAATAATTACAAATCTATGATTAGAGAAAATTCCTCTGCCAAAGGGATTGATTCTTTGACAAAGGCAAAGGATGCTAACTAATTAATTTTTCCGATCAAGTAGTCGAGTACTAATAATTATTAGTACGCAAGTCCCATTGAACGAGTTGTTTCTGATCCAAGGTATACACGTACACTTAAGAAGTCAGTAGGGCATGCTGCTTCACAGCGCTTACATCCTACACAGTCTTCTGTACGTGGTGCTGAAGCAATTTGACCTGCTTTACAACCATCCCAAGGTACCATTTCAAGTACGTCAGTTGGACAAGCACGTACACATTGTGTACATCCGATACATGTATCGTAAATTTTTACTGCGTGAGACATAGTAAAGTTAATTAATAATTAATAAAAATTAAGAAATGACGTCTGTATAGAACAATACAAACAAATGAATAACAATTATTCATTCTGAGTATAACATAACTTATAAAAATTATTTTAGGGTAAATTGGGTCAGGTGGGATTCGAACCCACGGCTAATCGGTTAAAAGCCGAATACTCTACCACTGAGTTACTGACCCAGATCGAAAATCTGTGGTTATAATAACTTCTTTAAGATAAGATTACAATTTTATTTTTTCTTGGGGTTGTATAAACAACCCCAATATTATTGCCTAAATACCTACTTTAAGAATTTAAAGTGGTCCAGAAATTCCTTGTTTACGAATCATAAGGAAGTGCATAAGCATAAATACTGCTGCAAGGAGCGGAAGTACAAATGTGTGTAAACTGTAGAAACGAGTAAGAGTTGGCTGTCCTACTCCTACACTTCCACGGAGAAGTTCAACTACAAATCCACCAACAACTGGAATTGCATCTGGTACACCAGTTACAATTTTAACTGCCCAGTAACCAACTTGGTCCCAAGGAAGTGAATATCCAGTTACTCCGAATGATACAGTAATTACTGAAAGAATTACTCCAGTTACCCAAGTAAGCTCACGTGGCTTTTTAAAACCACCAGTAAGGTATACACGGAATACGTGAAGAATCATCATGAGTACCATCATCGATGCTGACCAACGGTGTACTGAACGAATAAGCCATCCAAAGTTTACATCAGTCATAATAAACTGTACTGATGCAAATGCTTCAGCTACCGTTGGACGGTAATAGAAAGTCATTGCGAATCCTGTAGCTACTTGCACAAGGAAACATGTAAGTGTAATTCCACCTAAGCAATAGAAAATATTTACGTGTGGTGGCACATATTTACTTGTAACGTCGTCTGCAATTGATTGAATTTCAAGACGTTCGTTAAACCAGTTATATACTTTACTCATATTAAAAGTCCTAGTTAATAATAAACAAAGTTGTTTATCATTTTTATAATTAATACACTGACAGGGTATTAATGCGCAATTGGGCAAATATTTTCAAAACAAAATGTTTAAAACTGAGCGCATATTTAATGTATGCGCCCAGAGTTTTATCTAAAGCTCTTCTTTCTTTAAATTAAAGTGAAGATCCAAGTCCTACGTATGAACCGTAGAAGAAGATAGTTAAAAGACCAAGTGCTGCGAGGCCTGCAATTACACCTACGAACCATAATGGGATTCGTCCTGTTGTTGTGTTAGACATAAATGTTTTCTCGACAAATCAGATTAGTTAAAAATGTAGCTTGAAAAAAGAACGGCAAGTACGAAAATGAGGAGTAAACCCCAGTAAAGACTAGTACGGTTTAATTCTACAGTTTGTTTGTTTGGGTTTGGGTTTGTCATACAATTTTCTCCTGATTAACGCTGAATAAATTGCATTGCTGTGATTGCACCAAGGAAGAACACTGTTGGTACAGCTAAAGCGTGTACTGCAAGCCAACGGAATGTAAAAATTGGATATGTTTTAACTGACATAAATATAAAAAGGCTAAATTAGCTGCATTAACGTGAGTCAATGCATTTCTGTCAATTTACTCAATTTCCCCATTGAGCTCAGGAATGAGTCAATGTGATTTTATGAAATAAATTTTTTAGTTTGGTACGAACTCATCAAGTTGAGCAAGTGCACCATAACGATCGGAAATTAAAGGAAGCTCTTGGCGCTCTTCCGTAAAATACTCGTTTGGACGTGGTGTTCCAAATACGTCGTATGCTAAACCAGTACTTACAAAAAGCCATCCTGCAATAAAGAGTGATGGAATTGTAACACTGTGAATTACCCAGTAACGGATACTAGTAACGATGTCACTAAAAGGACGTTCTCCTGTAGAACCTGACATATGAAATCCTCAACATTTCTTTGAAAGCTCTCGTCTAGTAATTAGTGATTACTATCCACGATGCTCGTTTATATTATATCCGTTGGCTCCTATATCGCCAAAAAATATATGCACTAAATTTAATTTTTTTTTTATGGGCAGTTTCTAAAAAGCTGCCCATAAAAATGCTTTAAAAATAGTTATTTGACGTACATTTCTAAAAGTTCGCGACTCGTTTGGCTTACTGGCGCAACGGCTGGACGTCGTACATTCATTTTAAAATCTCGCGTTCCATACGTTCCACGAATTGTGGGAATAACTGAATATGGCGTGCTGTAGTGCTTACTATATTCATATAAACGCCCAATAATGCGTTCTTTTAATCGTACCATTGAAGCGCTCATAAGGGTTTTCTTCTCAACACCACGTACACGGTCATATGTTTCTAATTCATAGAAAGTACGATTACGATACCAACGACTAAGAAGGTTTGTTCGCATACGTAAATCCTTTAAGTAAAGAGAGTTTACTGATTGCCAGTTGCTTGTGGCTGCTAACGTTGTAAGTACTTTTCGTGCTTCTTTTAGTTCCGCGGTTGTACGCTCAAGACGATATGTCTCACATCCTTCCGCAAACGTAATATTCAACTGTTTTGAAAGATTTTCACAGTATGAAGTTTGCGTTACAAAAGTATGAGGTGGACTACAACGACGTAATTGTTTTAAGAACGCTCCTTCCGCAAGAAGTTCTAATAATTCATTCATTAGACGGTGGGAATATTCAATGGGCGCTTGTTGCACGTTGATCCCAAGGTTCTGCATGGTGAGCACACCTGGAGTCTTCATGTTCTTTTTTGGGTTTTCCCAATTTTTTAAGCTCGTTAATAAATGAATACATTTTGTTTTAAAAGGTACGACTCCAATTGCCTCTAAAGTTTCAAAGCTTGAAACTTTACCTTTTAATAATTCAGCTTGGTGAAGTTTATTAAAAAAGCCTTCATCTACCGTTGCTTTTAGGTTTTGATTTTCGCGTAAGAGAAAAACCCCACGTAATGCTTCATTGAATGAATTATTGGTGTGAACTAACGTTTTGTTTAGGATTCCTTTTAACGATGATGTATTTACAAGCGATACTACTTCGGCATTTGTAAATCCTTCTGTCATTACATCAAAATAATTCCATGCCATAGTGGATTCGATTTTTAATCCGCTTTTTGTAGCTTTATTTTTTAATAAAAATTTTCGCTCACCCACAGCTGGATTACGTAAATTAATAATCCATTCAAAACGACCAGATCGTAAACACGCTGGGTCCATTTTGCTTAAATTTGAAACTGAACCAAGAGTAAAAACTTTACGTTGTGTTGGACGTGTTTCTGACCCAATATAATATCCATCAAAACAAATTAAAAATTGCGTTGTTAGTTGAATAAGTTCAGGACTATTAGTACGCTCCCGATCAATCGTAATTAAATCAATATCACGAATAAATAAAATTCCAGGCGCTTGATTACGCACTCGACGAAATAAGGCCATAAGTCGAAGTACGCCAAATTTCGGATCAATAAAACGCGTGCTTTCTGTCTTAAAGAATGGTAAACGACTTTCACTTGCAATTGCACGCGCTAAAAAACTACGTCCATTACCTGGTTCACCGACTAATAACATACCTTTTGGTAAATCGTTTAATCCATAACGGCCAGGTTTAAGGGCTGCAGCAAGTGGCATATTCGACAACTCAGTCTCAATCCAAAGAACTGTTTTTAAACTAAATTTAAGTAAGTTTTTGATTGAAAATAGGTCTTGAGTGCTCTTGAGCCCCCCAATGATGGGATTTAATAAAGCCATTTGATTAACTTTAGCTTCATTTTGAATGTTTGTTCCTGAACTTTCGCGTGGTTTATTAACAAGAGTTAAATTTGTACTCTTCTTTTTTTCTAAAGTTAATAATTGTTCGTTTTCATAAGCAATTAACGATTTTAAAAAATTAAAGCGTGGAGCAAAAGTAGATTTTGGATCATTTAGTGCAAATACATTTTCACTTAAACTTGGTTCACGACTCGCAAAATTTAATTTCTTTGTTTTTTCGCTCGCAATAAAGTTTTTAATTTTTTCACGTTGTAAAATAAACCAATGATCTACAGTAGCCGGAATAAATGGGCTAAGCGTCGATTCCCACGCCGAAAGAATTACAGTTGGAATATAAATTCCCATTCCACGAGCGCGTTGAAGTGCAGCAAATAATTTTTCAAGAGTTTCAAGACTTCCGTCTACTCCCATTACTTCTGGTAATCCAATTCGGTTGCGAAGACGTCCGTAGTGATCGAAACGTGTATAAAGTACTGGTACCGGTTTTTTGCGTACATTATAAATAAAGTACATACGGAAACGGTAAAGATTGTAACCTACATACCAAAGAAACACGGTCGGTAAAAAAACACTAAAAAGATCAAATTCTTTTTCAATTTGTTTTGATGGATTTTCACTAATACGAATTAATGCTTTTGGCCCATTCCAGCTTTCTGGATCATGCGCAAAAGGAAGATCCACTGTTGCAGTTGTAGTAAAAAGTTCGGGTAAATAGTCTTCTAGTACGTAGGGGCTTTGTGGGTCTAGCTGAGAAATCAGACGTAGACTCTTTTCTTGCATTGTAGCAAATGCATCTTCCCAAAGGTTTTCTGTCTCAGGACTTCCTTCACTTTGTTTTGGTCCTGTAGGCTTAGGGCCTGAATCCTCAGTTTTTAATTGAGTTGTAGAAAGATAATGACCCATAAGTTTATCACTCTTGAGTGAATTATAGGCATCGTGAATTTGACCTCCTTTAAGAGCATGACGCTCCCATTCAAATAAGGGGTTAAGGGTAGAAATTTCTACCGATGGTGTTACTAATTTAGCTTGATCGGTATTCCAATCTTGATAAGGTCCAGTTGTGAAATTATCTCTAAAAATATTTTTCACTAATTCGGGCTCAAGAAATGAATCAAGTGTTAAAGCATCCTGATCCGTTGTTAGTTTTGGCTCGTATCGTTCTTCAAGCCGTTTAAAAGCAGGTGCGAGATACTTTTGGCTAAAATTTGTTCCTTCCAATTCAGATTCTTCTTCAATTAAATTTTCGAAATTTGCCTTATTTGTAAGATTTACAGCTTCTTTAATCTTCTGAATTTTTTGACTAACCTTGGCATTCATTAATTCATAGATTGTAGCAGTTGGATATTTTTCTGCCATTTTTGAAACTGTCGTATCATCAATGAAATTATCACATTCTTCAATCTGTTGATCAAATTCCTTTAAGAATTCTAACTCGGCATCGCGACGTGGCACATAGATTCGACTAGCTTTAGTCATTTCTGGCTCTAACCCCGCAAAAGGATAACCATCCATGGTTGGACTCAAATCTGTACGTTTTACAATTCGAGTTAAGTCCGTATGATTTAAATTTTTAATGAGTGGATCACCTAGAGTTTGTTCAACGCGTCTCCCAAATTTCCCTTTAAGCAATAAACCTTGTTCAAATGGAGCTTTTGCGATAACCGCAAAATCTTGCGTTGGTAAAAAACGTTTTGGTTGATTTTTTTCAACATGAAGAAGATATGTTGCTTTAGCTAATACGCCTCCCATAGTTACAATATAAAAACCAAGTTGAAAGATACGACGATAATCAAGAATATGTAAGCAATAATTCCATAATCCTGACAATCCATATGCTCGGAAATATTTTGGTAAATAATCAATATTTACGAGAATTACCTCGGGCATATTTTTTGCACGACCACGAGACGCAAATTTTACTACATCATCATAGTGACGCCCTAAAATTGCCTTAAAAACTTTAAAGCGTACAATATTTTTAATAAACCACTGATAACTATTTACTACTCCATTTGTCGCTTTATACTTCATTAATTCCATTTGGGTATAAACGGGTTTATCTTTTTCCGGATCATACATTACCCAATTTTGTACACGTTGTTTTACTTCTTCTTCTGTTTCTGGGTAAATATTTTCTTCTTCCCAACTCTCACGTGTTAAAAGAATACTAAGAATTTCAGAATTCGCGGGAATAGATTTTTGTTTTACTTCTTCTTGAATAAATTCATGGAAAGGAATGTTCACTTTTCTTAATTTGTTTGTTTCTTTGTTTTCCTGATTCATAGTTATTTCTCTTGATAGGATAAAAATTTAAAAATTCTTTTAAAATAAAAAGAATGAAACGAATAGAAATCTTTTAAAAGATTTCAGTTAATCTTAGATAGCATATAAATAAAAAATTTAGAGCTATAATCATTGAATAGTATATCATATAATATTTGATTTCTTTATCTTTTTATGGGATTTTTACTCCCCAGATAGGATTTGAACCTATGACCAATCGGTTAACAGCCGATTGCTCTACCACTGAGCTACTGAGGATTTAAAGCAATTAACTGCTATTTCTATAATATCAGAATCTGAACCTCTCGTCTACTGCTCATTTTGTAAAAAAAATACTTGAATCTTTAACATCTATTACCTATACTACAAACAATTATGCCTCCTTAGCTCAGTGGCTAGAGCATCGTATTTGTAATGCGAGGGTCGTCGGTTCAAATCCGACATGAGGCTGAATTTTATTGTAACGTTTGCTATACTTTTGGATATGATACTTTTCTTTATTAAATGATAGGGTTTGTCTCGGTCGCCTAATGGATATGGCAGTAACCTTCTAAGTTATTTTTTATAGGTTCGAATCCTATCCGAGATGTTCTTAAGACTACTCTGGTAATTAAGAAATGCCTTAATTACCAGATGACAATAACTTCTTATTAATAGGCTAAATTAGCCCATTAAATTAGAGTCCAGTACTTGAAAGCCAGTTTACTCCAACGTTATCAAGGATTAATGACTTGTTGTAAATTTCAAGAAGGATAACAATGAATACTGCAAATAATCCGATGAATCCCGCCATTAATACAGTTGTTCCCCATCCAGGTGCTACTTTACCGTATTCTGAGTTAAGCGGACGTAAAGCAGTTCCTAAAGCTGTTACTTTTCCTGTTCCTTCAAGTTTCGACTCATTTGTCTTTGATGCTGTCTTTGCTGTTGCCATAATATATGTATGTAATCGATTTGTATTTTTTTACTTTCTATTTTAAAATATAACTAAATTTTCAAAAAAATATTTTCACCTATGGAAACTCCAGCATTTTTTTACGGCGTTTTTCTTTGGTGCTTATTAATTAGTGTAACTGGTTATTCCATTTACATTGGTTTCGGGCCACCGTCTAAAGAATTACGTGATCCTTTTGAAGAACACGAAGATTAATTTCTGACGATTTAGTCTAATCCCTTCTAGCGGTCAACTCTTTGGAGTTGACCGCGCAACTAATATAAGTTTAAAGTTTTTTCTATTTATAATTATATCACGAAAATACCGATACTTCCAAAAGATCTGTTCCTATTTTCAGCAGCTACCAACAGAAGTAAAGTTTTTTATACTTTGATATATATCCAAAAGTAGAGTGCAGTTTGAATATATATCAATGAATGGCCTTCTAGTAAACAACCGTCTGTGCTATTTATTTACGTGAGTAAAACTCAATAATTAATAATTCATTAATTGTTAATGCAATTTGTGAGCGTGTTACATTACGTTCGATTTTCCCCGTAGCATTGTTTTTATCAACACTTACGTGCGATGGAATTTGTCCGCCAAACGTTTTACAGTGTTCAACAATCGGTGCTGAAGTACTTTTAATAATTTCACCCGGTGTACAGTTATAACTTGGAATTGTTACTTTTTGTCCGTTTACTGTTACTAAACCATGTGAGACATATTGACGTGCTGCACGGATTGTTGGTGCGAAACCAAGTCGATAAACAATACAATCAAGACGCATTTCAAGCATTTGGAGTAATAATTCTCCACTTGGCCCTTTTACGCGACGTGCACGACGTACATAAGTGAGTAATTGTTTTTCACTTACACCATAGTTAAAACGTAATTTTTGTTTTTCTTGTAAACGTACACGGTATTGTGACATTTTAGTCATCCCTGCTGTAGGTCCATGCTGTCCTGCTGGGTAGTTACGGTTTGGGATTTTTGTCGTTAATCCTGGTAATTCTCCAAGACGACGAACAACTTTAACGCGTGGTCCACGGTATCGAGCCATTTTAGTCTCCTAAATTTTATGAATATTTCAATTCTTGTAGTATAATATTACTAAAGTATTGAAAGTTTAACAGTAGATAAAAAATGAATCAAAAAGAGTTACTTTTCAAAACTTTTTCTGAGTGGTAAACCATTTTTTGGACTTCTCTCTCTTTAAAATAATGATTATACGATTTAATTTATGCCACGTTCCCAAAAAAATGATAATTTTATCGACAAAACCTTTACGGTGATTGCGGATATTTTATTAAAAGTATTGCCAACAACACGTAATGAAAAAGAAGCATTTGTTTATTACCGTGATGGTATGTCTGCACAAGCAGAAGGCGAATATGCCGAAGCTTTACAAAACTATGCGCAAGCTATGCGTTTAGAAGTTGATCCTTATGATCGTAGTTTTATTTTTTATAATATTGGTCTTATTCATACTAGTAATGGGGAACATACCAAAGCGCTTGAATATTATTATCAAGCATTAGACCGTAACCCGTCATTACCGCAAGCATTAAATAATATTGCTGTCATTTACCATTATCGTGGTGAACAAGCTTTAGCAGCCGGAAATATCCCTGATTCTGAGACATTATTTGAAAAAGCTGCAGAATATTGGAAAGAAGCCATTCGTCTTGCGCCATTAAACTATAGTGAAGCTCAAAACTGGCTCCAAACAACTGGTCGTTAATTTTCGTATTTTCATCTTTTTATTTTAAGTAAACCCAATAGTTTTATTCATGCCTTAATGGTGGAATGGTAGACACCCTAGCCTTAGGAGTTAGTGCTTTACAGCGTGGAGGTTCGAGTCCTCTTTAAGGCATAATAATAGAAGTCTTTTTCTATTTTCGAAGAATTTTTCAAAAAACTATTGACAGGCTTTCTTTAAGCATTTTATACTATAAATGAAATGTTTTTCAAACTTTATGCCCCCATCGTCTAGAGGCCTAGGACATTTCCCTTTCACGGAAGTAACAGGGATTCGAATTCCCTTGGGGGTATTTTTTAATATAACTAAAATGATTAATAAAATAAATCCGTCTTGCATTTATATGGGATTTGTGGTTCAATTTATATAAAAAAATCTTACTAGACTTTAAAATTTTAGTTTTTTCTAAAAAACTAAAATTTTATATTTTTTTGCCCTTAAATTATTTTATATTTTTACCTATGAACTTTACACGTCAACGTACGTCACCAATTCATGCGGGAGAGATTATTAGTTACAAGAACGTTGATCTTTTACGTCGTTTTATTACAGAACAAGGTAAGATTCTTCCACGCCGTTTAACTGGTGTTACGGCGAAGGAACAACGTCAACTTGCCAAAGCTATTAAACAAGCTCGTATTCTTGGGTTCTTACAATTCCTTTATAAAGAATAATTTCTTAAATTATGCCTACGATTCAACAACTTATTCGTTCTCAACGAATTAAATGTGAGACAAAAACAAAGTCTCCTGCATTAAAATCATGCCCACAACGTCGTGGGATTTGTACTCGTGTGTATACAACTACACCAAAAAAGCCTAACTCAGCATTGCGTAAAGTAGCGCGTGTACGTTTAACAACAGGAATTGAAGTAACTGCTTATATTCCAGGCGTGGGACACAATTTACAAGAACACTCCGTTGTTTTAGTACGTGGAGGTCGTGTTAAGGACCTTCCAGGTGTTCGTTACCACATCGTACGTGGTTCGCTTGATACTGCTGGCGTTAAGGATCGTTTACAAAGCCGTTCTAAGTACGGTGTAAAACGTCCAAAGGCAAAGAGTTAAAAATTCCCTTAGAGGGTTTATCTAATTTTATCTAACATTTTTTAGTTATGTCACGCCGAACTGTAGCAAAAAAACGTCCGGTTGCTCCGGATCCAGTTTACCAAAGTCGCCTCGTAAGCTTATTAGTAAGTCACCTTTTAAAGAAGGGAAAGAAAAGTATTGCTTATAACATTTTCTATGCAGCTATGAAAAATATTGCTGAAACAACATCTCAGGATCCACTTGAGGTTTTACGTCAAGCTGTATTAAATATTACCCCTAAAGTTGAAGTTAAATCACGACGTGTTGGTGGAGCAACGCTCCAAGTTCCACTTGAAGTAAAAGCAGATCGTGGAACTGCATTAGCTCTTCGTTGGTTATTAATTGCCGCTCGTGGGCGTTCTGGTCGTAATATGGTGTCTAAACTTGCCGCCGAAATTATTGATGCATCAAATAATACTGGTGCTGCAATTCGTCGTCGTGAAGAAACACACCGTATGGCGGAAGCAAACAAAGCCTTTGCACAATTCCGTTTTTAATTTTCTAGTAATGTAATAGTCCTGATACGACTATTACATTTTATTTTATAAAGCCAAAATCAAAATTTTTTTACATTTTTAAAATTTATGGCACGCGAAAAGTTTGAGCGTACAAAACCGCACGTAAACATTGGGACAATTGGACACGTTGACCACGGAAAAACGACACTTACAGCAGCTATTACTATGGCAATGGCAACTCGTGGTGGGTCAGCTGGTAAAAAATATGATGAGATTGACTCTTCTCCAGAAGAAAAAGCACGTGGAATTACTATTAACACAGCTCACGTAGAATATGAAACGTTAGCTCGTCACTATGCACACGTAGATTGCCCAGGACACGCGGACTATGTAAAAAATATGATTACTGGTGCAGCACAAATGGATGGTGCAATTCTTGTAGTATCTGGTGCAGATGGACCAATGCCACAAACAAAAGAGCACATTCTTCTTGCAAAACAAGTAGGTGTACCAAACATTGTAGTATTTTTAAACAAAGAAGACCAAGTAGATGATGCTGAATTACTTGAACTTGTAGACATGGAAATTCGTGATACTCTTTCAAACTACGATTTCCCTGGAGATGAAATTCCAGTAGTTCCTGGATCTGCACTTTTAGCTTTAGAAGCTCTTACTTCGAACCCGAAGATTAAAGCTGGTCAGGATAAGTGGGTAGATAAGATTTTTGCATTAATGGATGCAGTGGATTCTTATATTCCAACGCCAGCGCGTGAAACAGATAAAACTTTCCTTATGGCCGTTGAGGACGTATTCTCAATTACTGGTCGTGGAACAGTAGCAACTGGTCGTGTAGAACGTGGAGCAGTGAAAGTTGGAGACAACATTGAAATTATTGGTTATGTTGCAACGCGTACAGCGACAGTAACTGGATTAGAAATGTTCCAAAAGACGCTTGATGAGTCAGTAGCTGGTGATAACGTAGGGGTACTTCTTCGTGGTATTCAAAAAGACGATATTGAGCGTGGAATGGTACTTGCAAAACCAGGTACAATTACTCCACACACAAAATTTGAAGCACAAGTGTATGTACTTAAGAAAGAAGAAGGTGGACGTCACACTCCATTCTTCCCAGGTTACCGTCCACAGTTCTATGTACGTACAACTGACGTAACAGGTAAAATTGAATCCTTCATTGCTGATGATGGTGCTGAAGCTACAATGGTAATGCCAGGTGACCGTGTTAAAATGGTAGTAGAACTTATTCAACCAATTGCCATTGAAAATGGAATGCGTTTTGCAATTCGTGAAGGTGGTCGTACCGTTGGTGCTGGCGTAGTATCGACAATTCTTAAATAATTAATCTTATAAGAATTCTATTTGGTCGTTTTATTCCTAATAAAAATAAAACGACCAAATTTCGTGGAAATTACTTGCTTTATTTTGTAGAAGAAATATACTATCTAATAGTCCTACTATTGTCGAAAAACATTTTTTGAACCGTGTCAGAACTGAAAAGAAGCAGCACTAATAGATTTCATTTCGGACAAAGTAGGCACACTACAAGATTCTCATATAAGTTTTAAGTCTCAACTCATTTCATAAGAAATTAATTTTTGTGCAACATAATTTAGTAACCAATAAACTTTTTGCATTGGATTGCTTTTTTAGTTTTCAAAAACATTTTTTTATTTTTAAAAGGAACCCTGATTGTATTTCAGGCGGTGCCCAGATTCGAACTGGGGCATAAAGGATTTGCAGTCCTCTGCCTTACCACTTGGCTACACCGCCACTGATTTTTGATCAGTTATAATTCTAGGTTAACCTATTTTATTGATCTTTTCAATATTAATTTATTTTATAAATTTAAGACTTTATTTTTTAGTAGCTAGTTAATAATTTATTATGACGCTCTTTAGACAAAATTCGGCTCTTCCCAACTTTTTAGATTCGCAACGTGAAAGTTTCCGTTATTTTTTACAAACCGGGATTCGCGAAGAGTTGGATTTCTTCTCACCGATTGTAGGACAAAATTTAGGTAGTGCTGTTAAGCGACCAACGGATCGATATATTTCCGTGTCCTTTCATTGCAAAGATTTTTATTTTAAAAAACCACGTTATAATCCTCAAGAAGCTGTACAAAATTTAGCAACATACAATAGTACTTTAATGGTACCTGTCAATGTTTATTCAAAGCAATTAAATTTGAATGCGACTTTCCCAGTAGCATTTTGCGATTTACCTTTAATGACAGAACACGGTACTTTTATTTTAAATGGTTCCCCCCGTGTAATTGTACATCAAATTGTACGTTGTCCTGGTGTTTATTTAAAACCCCAGTTCGATAAACAAGGGAATCGTACACATTTAGTGAGTTTTTTGTCCTCGTATGGTTCTTGGTTACGATTTGAGACCAATAAAAAAGGAGTAGTGTTTGCTCATATTGATAACTTACGAAAAGTACCAGTAACTTTGTTCCTTCAGGCCTTAGGTTTTTCTTTAGAGACTATCGTAAGTTCATTACAATACCCAGAGTTACTCATTCCAACATTGGCCGAAGTCGGCTCAACTCCAACGGCTGAGGAAGCTTTACTTTTGTTAATGTCACGTTTATTTCCAAATCGTCCGGCTAATTTACAACGTGGACGTAAATTTTTATTTAATCAATTTTTCAACCCCCGTCGTTATAGTTTAAGTGCAGTTGGCCGTCAGCGTGTTAACCAAAAATTTCGAATGCTTAATAAATCAAAGCATTTAACTTTAACTCCACAAGACACATTAGCGGCGTTAGACTATTTATTACGTTGTGAACACGGTGATACTCAATTTTTAGATGATATTGATCACTTAAAAAATCGTCGTGCACGTTTAGCTGGTGAATTGATTCAAACCCAATTTCGCTTAGGTTTAAATCGGTTAGAACGTGTAATTTACAATCGTATTAGTGATGAAAACATTTTGCGACAAATGCCTGGTGCTTTACTGTCATTAAATTCTTTAATTCGTACGCAAGTTTTATCTTCTGTATTTCAAGAATTTTTTGGGTCAAACCAACTTTCGCAATTTATGGATCAAACGAATCCGCTTGCAGAAATTACACATAAACGTCGTTTAAGTTCATTAGGGCCGGGTGGATTACATCGGGATCGTGCTGGTTTAATTGTTCGTGGAATTCACCCAAGTTATTATGGTCGTATTTGTCCAATTGAAACACCAGAAGGGAAAAATGCTGGTTTAGTAGGTTCTATTGCAACTTTTACTCAAATTAATAAAAATGGATTTCTTGAAAGCCCGTATTACAAATTGGTAAAAGAAACTAATCGTCCTGATCGAAATGGATTTTTTCTCTTAAATGCATTTTATGAAGAAGATAGCGTTGTAGCCCAAAGTGATGTTGATTTAACTCAATTCCGTATTCCGACACGAAATGAAAGTCAATTTACAGAGAATAAAGCCCAAGAAATTAATTTTTTAGGACTTTGTCCAATTCAATTTATGTCTGTTGCAACTGCATTAATCCCATTTTTAGAACATGATGATGCAAACCGAGCATTAATGGGATCTAATATGCAACGTCAAGCGGTTTCTCTTTTAACTTCAGAGCGTCCTTATGTTGGAACCGGCCTAGAGGCTCGAGTTACACGTGATATTGGCTCCACAATTATTGCAAAACATAATAGTTATATCTCTTATGTGGATGCACAACGTATTGATTATTTTACACCCAAAGTAAAAGATACGAATTTAATGGATTTAAAGGAACTTACTGGTGATATCATGGCGGTACATCAAAATTTTGTACACCAGACCATCTGGTTAACCACTTACCAACGTTCAAACCAAGATACATTATTAAATCACCGTCCACTTGTTAAAGCCAATACTTGGGTTGAAGCTGGGGATTGTTTAGCTGACAACTCCGCAACTTCACAAGGGGAATTAGCCCTTGGGCGTAATATTCTTGTTGGGTATATGCCATGGGAAGGTTATAATTTTGAAGATGCAGTTCTTGTAAGTGAACGTTTAGTTTTTAACGATATTTTTACTTCAATTCATATTTCACGCTATGAGATTGCTACATCACGTTCTCGTGAAGGTCAAGAGTATTTTACAAAACAAGTAGATCGCAATAATTATTTAGATGAGTACGGGATTGTAAAAGTCGGAACTTGGGTTGAACCAGGAGATGTTTTAGTTGGAAAGATTTCGCCTCAACCTGAATCGGAGAATACGCCAGAAGGGCGTTTATTACGTGCAATTTTTGGTGGAGTGGCTCGTAATACCAAGAATACTTCATATTGCATGTCAAGTGGGGTAACTGGCCGTATTCTTGATGTTCGTTGTGAATTTCAAACTCAAAAATTTAATAATGAAGAAGATAGCATGGAATCTACGGGTTCTGTTTATGTATATCTTGTACAAAAGCGTCGTTTACAAATTGGTGATAAAGTAGCTGGTCGACATGGTAATAAAGGGATTATTTCAAACATTTTACCTCGTGCTGATATGCCATATTTACAAAATGGAAAACCACTCGATATGGTGTTAAATCCCTTAGGGGTACCTTCCCGCATGAATGTGGGTCAAATTTTTGAGTGCTTACTTGGGTTAGCTGCAAATACGTTAAAACAAAACTTTAAAGTTTTACCTTTTGATGAAATGCATGGATCCGAAGTTTCTCGTGGTTTTGTTTATTATCATTTATATGAATCTCGTTTATTAACGCAACAAAAATGGTTATTTAAACCGAATTCGCCAGGAAAAAGTATTGTTTTTGATGGTCGTACAGGCTTAAGTTTTGACCAACCGGTGACCGTTGGGTACCCGTATATTTTAAAACTTGTACACTTAGTAGATGACAAAATTCACGCGCGCTCAACCGGACCTTACTCATTAGTCACGCAACAACCGTTAGGAGGCCGTTCGAAAAAAGGAGGGCAACGTTTAGGTGAAATGGAAGTATGGGCACTCGAAGGTTTTGGTGCAGCTTATGTGTTGCAAGAGTTATTAACGATTAAATCTGACGATATGATTGGCCGAAATCGGGCTTTTATGTCAATGATTCGTGGAACATTATTACCAAAACCTGGCATTCCAGAGTCGTTTAAAGTACTTGTTTCTGAGTTACGTGGATTATGTCTCGATATGAGTATTGCTCGTATTAATTTTTAATTATTTTATATTACAGATTTATGAGTATTGAATATGTTCAACTCCAACTGGCGTCACCAACAGAGATTAAACGTTGGTCACAACGTATTTTGCCCACTGGGGAACTAGTTGGAGAAATTAGTAAAGCTGACACTATTAACTATCGAACGTTCAAACCAGAACGTGGGGGATTATTTTGCGAACGTATTTTTGGTTCCACATCCAATGGTGAATGCTCTTGTGGAAAAACTAAACGTCGTAAATTGATTTCCCCTTCGAATTTTAATCGTATTACACTTCAAAAAAATGAGGATTTTCAAGGGTCTCAATCCATGATTGAGGTATGTCCTTCATGTGGTGTTGAGCCAACGAATTCCAAAGTTCGTCGATATCGTATGGGATGTATTTCTTTAAAAAAACCCGTTGCCCATATGTGGTATTTCCGAAATAGTCCAAATGTTTTAGCTACATTATTAAATATGCGTAGCCAAGATATTGATGAGATTATTCACTTTCAAACCTATACACCCGCAACGTTGGGAACCCAAAATTATTGTTTGCATGGTGGGATTCAATGGTATGTAAACCATTGGGAACCAATGCATCCGTATTTTGCTGGAACCCCTGATCACACTTTTGATAAATCAGCGCCTTGGAATCCTCATTCTGCAAGTATGCCTGCTGATCCCAAAACTATTGAAAATTGTGGTGCTGAAGCTTTACAAGTATTGTTAAGTCAATTAGATTTATCATTTTTACAAAAAATGTTATCGCGTAAGTTGCACAATGCCATTGCGAAACAAAAATTTGCAATTAAACGTTTACGTAAAGAACAGAAACGTCGAAAAAAATCTAAATTGCTGAGTCGAAATGATCAAAAAAATTCGGGTATTTCCACAAAAGTCAAAAAATATGCACGACGTTTAGAGTATGTTCGATGTTTAGCCCGTAAAGGTTTACGACCAGAATGGATAATTTTATCTATTTTCCCGGTGTTACCCCCTGATTTACGTCCCATGATTCAAATGTCTAGCGGCCGTTTCGCTACTTCTGACTTAAATGACTTATATCGTCGTTTAATTTATCGTAAAATTCGTTTTGAAAAATTTTTAACACTTTTTGATGAAGAGTTTTTACCCGATTTATTAATTCGTCATGATTTATGTTTATTACAAGAAGCAGCCGATTCAATTATTGATAATGGACGATTAGAAAAACCAGCTCAACGTCCAAATCGTAAACCTTTTAAATCCTTAACGTCGATTATTGAGGGGAAGCATGGACGTTTCCGTCAAAATTTATTAGGAAAACGTGTTGATTATTCAGGGCGTTCAGTAATTGTAGTAGGTCCAAAATTACGATTACACCAATGTGGATTACCTCGTGAAATGGCCTTAGAATTATTCCAACCTTTTGTAATTCGAGCTTTATTAGAAGAGTCTGGTGTAAAAAATATCCGTGCTGCAAAAAATTTATTACAACGTCGTCCACAAATGGTGTGGGATATTCTGGATCAAGTAGTAACGGGTCATCCAGTATTATTAAACCGTGCACCAACCCTCCACCGTTTAGGTATTCAAGCCTTTGAACCTATTTTATTACCGGGACGTGCAATTCAGTTGCACCCATTAGTATGTCCGGCATTTAATGCTGACTTTGATGGTGACCAAATGGCTGTTCATGTTCCATTAGGTTTAGAAGCGCAGGCTGAAGCTCGTTTATTAATGTTAGCAACACATAACTGGTTATCACCTGCAACGGGTGAACCAAGTATTCTTCCGAGTCAAGATATGATTCTTGGATTCTATTATTTAACAACGTTAAAACCTTCAATTAGCCAACTTAAAAAAGTTGTACGCATTGAATCAGGAATTAATCCAAAAACGTTAATGCGTGTTGCTCAAGCAAATTCAATTTTCACTAATTTTCAAAGTGTAGTTCATGCTTATAGTCTTGGAACTATTGATTTACACGAAATGATTTGGTTACGTTGGTCATCATTTATTCAAACGAATAATCCAAAACCATTGCAAATTACAGTAAAACAAAGTGGACACATTACGAGCATTTACGATACTTTTGTAATGCAGTCGGGTTTAAAGATCTCTATGCCAGCGAAGTTTCAATCGAGTCGTTTTGACCAACTGTTTACACCAAAAATGCATTCGCAATGGACTGATTTTGCTGCTATGCCACAACGTTATTCAACTCAAACTGTATTAGGTGGATATAACTTTTATATCCGTACAACACCAGGCCGTGTTATTTTTAATAATTTACTTTATGAAAACCTTTTTTTGTAACCGAACTGTCGACAAAGGTGAAATGAAACGTCTAATTAAATGGGTATTATTAAATTATGGAACTGAAAAAACTACTCGTTTAATTGATCAACTAAAAACAATGGGATTTCATTATGCAACGCATGCTGGACTCTCTTTAGGAATTGATGATTTACGTATTCCACCCATCAAATCTACATTTTTAAAAAATGCTAATCAAGATATTTATGAAAACGATTTACGATTACAACGTGGACAAATTACTTCCGTTCAACGACTTGAAAAAGCCTTAGATATTTGGAATACCACGAATGATACATTGAAAACTGAAGTTATCAAATATTTCCGTGCTACGGATATTTTTAACCCAGTTTATATGATGGCGTTTTCAGGAGCACGTGGAAATATTTCTCAGGTTCGTCAATTAGTGGGAATGCGTGGTTTAATGGCGGACCCACAAGGTCAAGTATTAGACTTTCCGATTCGTCGCAATTTCCGCGAAGGCTTAACCGTTACTGAGTATATGATTTCCTGCTATGGTGCTCGAAAAGGACTCGTAGATACCGCTTTACGTACTGCTAGCTCAGGTTACTTAACTCGTCGATTAGTTGACGTTGCACAAAGTGTTATTATTCAACAAGTCGATTGTCATACTACCCAAGGATTACAAATTGTTCCAAATGCGAAACAAATGGATTCACAATTAATTGGGCGTGTATTATTTGATACTGTTATTGATGTAGAGACGGGCCGTATTATTGGGTATAAAAACCAAGATATTTCACCAGCGTTAGCTCTTAAACTTGTAAAACAACCAACTTTAACAATTCGTTCGCCTTTAACGTGTAAATTCCATGCTGTATGTCAATTATGTTATGGTTGGAATTTAGCCCAACAAAAACTTGTGCAACTTGGTGAAGCGGTTGGTGTTTTAGCTGCTCAATCCATTGGTGAACCGGGGACTCAATTAACAATGCGTACGTTCCACACAGGGGGTGTATTCTCGGGTGAAGTTACTGAAAAAGTATACGCACCGCATGAAGGTACAGTTTTTTATTCTGGTAATATGCGTGGGCGTAAAGTCCTTTCTAAATATGGGGAAATTGCTTTTTTAAGTTTTGATTCGATTAAAATGAAAGTAAAGAATCGTAAACAAACTTCAATTTTGACATTTCCCCCTTTAAGTTTACTGTATGTTGCTCCAGGTCAAAAAATTACGGCACGTCAAAGTTTGGCAGAACTGTCTCGCATTGAAGTTAAACGTAAAATGATGCAATTTGATCAACAAGCGGACAATTCCCGTAAAGAATTTATTGCAAAATATTCGGGACAAGTTTTTTTACCACAACTTCAACGGGCACTAAGTAATTCACCGGTGGGTTTTAGCAAATTGGTATCAAAATATTCCGAAATGTGGCTTTTAGGCGCCTCCATGGTTAATTCCAATCAGTTAATTCCTGGTGACCAAGTAAACGAGGTACTGCATCCTGTAAAATTTAAAAAGTCGGTATCCCTTGAGTCTCCTAAAGCGATTAATCCGATTCTCAAATCCTTAACTTTTCCAATTAAAAGAGTTAAATCTAACATTTCTGCACAAGATTTAGATTTTTTAAACCAATTTTCTGTTATGTCGAAAACAGGTTTATCTGCTGAAACATTGCTATTAATTCGTAATCGTTATATCGAACTTATTAAACCGTTAAGTAATTGTTCAAAGGAGCAATCAGCGGAATTTATTCCAACTCGTTTTAGAGATTCTTTTACAGTTAACTCGTTAACCTTTTCACGTGCACAAAAAGGGCTCTTACCAACTCCTCCCGGGAAGGTTGCCGATAAATTAACGCCTCGTTCAAAGTTTAAATTATCTCGTTTAACAAAGTATGAAAGTGAGAATTATCCTACAGCTCATCCGTCCATTAGCAATCTCGGATCTTACCGTGTAAAGAATGCTAATCTCTTTACAACTGTATTTTGTCAGAAAACTGAATTAGTGGGTCCATTGTCAGTTGCAGATTTATATTCTTTCGCAACTAATCTTAAATCCTCTGAAAATTTTTTACCCTTACCGACAAGATTAGAAATTCAGAAATTTAATGGTAGTCTGTTAAATGGAATTTTTGTTCCATTTAAAATGAAACCAAGCAAAAAGAATTTTAGTTTGGATACAGCCAAAATCCTTATGAAAACTGGTGCATTGATTCCAGGAGAAATTCGTGCTACAAACTGCATGGTAACTAGTAAGTATCAAACTGCATATCACGTTAATATTGCTAATTTAGTAGTAAAATTAGGTGATTATGCTCGTATTGAAGATCCATTAACGTCAACCGAAAATATGCCATCATCCGGACAAGTCCATTTTATTAACACACAACATGTTCTTGTCCGTTCGGTTCAACCTTATTTATTAGTACCTGGAGCAGAATTACAAGTAAGTCATGGTCGTTTAGTACAAAAGAATGCAGTTCTTGGAACTTTAGTTTCAGCTGAATCGAAAGGTGGCGACATTGTACAAGGTTTACCAAAAGTTGATGAATTACTTGAAGCCCGTGAACCTCAACACAAATTGTTTACGAGTATGCACGCGAAACTTTCAACATTATTTTATCAGTATGGGAAAATGTATGGATTACGTGAAGGCTGTGAATTAAGTTTTCAGAAAATTCGTCAATTTTTAGTACAAGAAGTTCAAGATGTATATCAATCGCAAGGTGTATATATTGGAGATAAACACGTTGAAATTATTGTTCGTCAAATGACAACCCATGTTGTTGTAATTGATCCAGGAAAAACAGGTTTATTACCCGGTGATATTGTAGATATTCGTCGAATTGAACAATTAGAAAATGAAGGCTATTTTGCTGGTGTAAAATATCGTCCAATTTTATTAGGGATTACTCGTGCCGCATTAATGGCAGAAAGTTTTATTTCTGCCGCTAGTTTCCAAGAGACAAAACGTGTACTTGCAAAAGCTGCTCTTGAAGGTCAAATTGATTGGTTAACTGGATTAAAAGAAAACGTTATTTTAGGGCGTTTAATTCCTGCAGGAACTGGTTTATATTAAAAATATTCTGTGTTATAATTTCCTGCAAAAAGTGTGAATGTTTATACAATTTGAAAAAGTTAAACCCAATTTTATTATGTTAAAATCAATGCTTGAAGCCGGAGTTCACTTTGGCCACCAATCTCGCCGTTGGAATCCGAAAATGGCTCCGTACATCTATGAAGAAAAAAATGGAATTCACATTTTAGATGTAGTACAAACAATGTCTGAGCTTGAAAAAGCTCGTACTGCTTTTAAAGCAGCCAAAAATGTTATTTTTGTTGGAACCCGTCCACAAATTGCACCTTTAATTGAAGAGGTAGCTAAAAAATCAGGTTCACACTATGTAAACACACGTTGGGTAGGTGGCCTTTTAACAAACTGGTCTACGATGTCAATGTGTCTTGCACAGTTATCACGTTTAGATGAACGTTTATCTGACCCTGTACCAACGAAAGGACTTACAAAAAAAGCTATTCTTACGTTAACAAAAGAGCGTGAACGTCTTGAAAAGTTTTTTGGTGGGCTTCGCTCATTAAAAGGATTGCCTGATTTAGTTGTAATTGTTGGCCAACCTCATGAACGTAATGCAGTATTAGAATGTCAAAAATTAAACATTCCGACTATTACATTACTTGATTCAAACTGTGATCCAACAACTGCAACTTACGGTATTCCAGCGAATGATGACTCATCTCGTTCGGTAGCATTTATTCTTGAACAACTTATTGCTTAAAAGAGCTAAGTCCAAGAATTTGGGTTCTAGATCAGTATTTTTATTGGTCTAGAACCTAAACCTTCAC
>Ga0222714_10000720_pt1 | contig 37837 bp, 31 predicted proteins | sample C33_3DmetaG_FD_165048 | JGI IMG/M metagenome (GOLD analysis project Ga0222714, IMG submission 165048) | Estuarine water microbial communities from San Francisco Bay, California, United States - C33_3D | ecosystem: Environmental > Aquatic > Marine > Unclassified | place: USA: California...
ACGCCGCGGGCGCCAGAGCGCGCGGTGAGCGATTTCGTTGCGCCTTCGTCATCGGCGTCGTCCCCGAGACTGTACGCGCGAGCGACGACGACGCGAACGACGACGACGACGACGACGACGACGACGGACGTGTGCGTTTGGTTGGCATAGTATAGAGGTAAGTGGATGTCGCGCGACACGCGTTACGACGACGACGACGACGACGAGGAGGACGAGGACGCGAGACGACCGGTGATGGCGCGCGCGCGTGCCCTTCGGCGTGGCGCGCGACGCGGGCGCGGGCGGTGCGGGCGACGCGCGGACGCGCGGTCGCGCGGGACGCGGGTATGCGATGGAATGGTCTCGCGCGGCGCGTCGCGGCGATCGCGCGTTCGGACGACGACGGCGACGACGCGCGGCGACGGCGACGCGCGGCGAGGGGAACTTCGCGCGCGCGCGCGCGCCCCGAAACGCGGGTGCACCGCGGAATCGATGGTCGTCCGCCGTTGGTGCGTGTGGGGGGGAGATCTTCGTAGTGTGGTGTAGAAACTAACCGTGTGTGTGATTTTATTAATCTGTGTGTGTGTGCGCACATAATTAGGGTATCGGTCAATTGTCGGTACACTACTGTGGAACGACCTAACCCCGCGAGGTATATACCATACTACTACACACGCCGCGCGAGGGGATATTTTCTAGAGCTGGAGGAGATTGATACACGCTTTGACGAACGTAGTATATCTTTGACGATTCTTCTTTTTCCGCGCGCGCATACACGCACGGTACACACGGTTCCGATTGGAATTTTCTAAAGCACACACATATTCTACTACCGACCACCGCCGAGATGCCAATGGGGTCGACGTTGGATTTCGGGTACGCCGGGGACTTTGGCGGTCGTCGGGCGGTTTCTTACACGCACCTGGGAATCATGGGGAATGATCAGGTGAGCTGGTCTTTTGATGAGGACAAGTTTTTTGAGACGTCGTTGGCGTCTTATGATGGATCTTGGCCAATCATGGGGGATGACTATTGGGTTCAACTCCAAGAACAGATTCCGCAAAAAAGCGTGCACGATATCAAGTGTCACTTCTCTAAATTGGAGGAGGACGTGCGAAATATTGAAGCAGGACTCGTGCCGCTGCCTGAATACGACGACGACGATGATCGCGTCACAGCCGAAATCACTTTCAACTTTTCACCGACGCAAAAGTCGGTGAAGATGCCCGCGATGCCGCCGCCCGCGGCGCCGCGCGACGTCTCTCCGCCCGCTCCGCCGGCGAAGAAGTCCAAGGCTGCTCCCGCTGCCAAAAGTGGCGGTGATCAAGAACGTCGCAAGGGCGTTCCATGGACCGAAGAAGAACATCGTTTGTTCCTTCTTGGTTTGGCCAAATTTGGCAAGGGTGACTGGCGAAGCATCAGCAGAAACTTTGTCGTCTCGCGCACCCCGACGCAAGTGGCTTCGCACGCCCAAAAATACTTCATTCGGCTGAACAGCATGAATAAGAAAGACAACAAGAGGCGATCGAGTATTCACGATATTACCTCTGCCAATGGCAAGGACTAATTTCTATATACCGATTATTCCGCTTGAACTCTTGAAAGCTATCGAAATAGCTAACCCGCTCGCTATCGCTTCCGCTGTGTTTTTCAACGCTGCCACAGCAGCTCGCTGTTTGACTACGTCGTACTATACACCATCATGACTTTTAGATTCAACATATAAATGTAACAACATAAAACCGCTTCTTTGCAAAACTCTCTGTGTGATCTCTTGGCATGATTTACAACGCGCTATGATAGTCTAAGAGATCGCTATGTGGTTGGTGTACACGTTTCAAGCGCGCGTGACGCTCGCGACCAAGTCGCCGATGATTTTCCCCTTGCTCAGATCAATTTGACTCTTAAGTTTCGCCATCTCGGCGTCAAACTCAGCTTTCAACTGCGACTCGGCTTCTACTTTACTACCGGTTTGCTGTTTACGTGTAAAACCCGTCCACCCAGTCAGTCATATTCGAGTTTGCCGACGCCCCGAGCGGCGCGAGATCCTCCGCGTCGCGCGCGCGCGTACCTCTCTAAGCATCTTCGAATACGTCTCTTCACGCATCGCACGGTACGCCGCAATCTCGCCCTTTGCCTCTTCAACAGCCTGTCGCAATCGCGCTGTTTTCTCTGCGAGAGAAACGCACGCATCGAACACACACTCGTCAGTCCCCAGGCGCGCGCGAGCGCCCACGCCACACCCGCGTCGGTGCCACATCCGCGTCGCAATCGCGCACGCACCTTCCCGCGCCGCGCTCACGATGGCTTGCGCCTCCTTCTCCGCGGTCATGAGTTTCTGAATCCCATCGCGCGACGCATCCATCGTCCTCGGTCGGCCTCGGTCGTCGTCGTCCAGTCGTCGTCGTCGTCGTCGTCGTCGTCTGACGAGATTTGTAGATTCGTCTCGCCCATCTCTTCATCGCCCGTGAAAATGTTTTTATGTTTTTATCTCTACGTCCAGGGCGACATCGCCCTGGTCGTGATTGGTCATCGCGAGGGACTGCACACCTCGGCTGCAAACCTCGGCTCAAAATAAGCCGCACCAATCGCGATCAGGGCGCGAGGCGTTTTCGAGGGACTCGGGCCCATGTTTTGGGGAAAATATACCCGGCCGTTTTAAAAAAAGTGACACATATTCGGGCCGTTTTAGATTTATGTTTTCGCGCACTATCGCGCGCGTATGGCGTTGCGTGTGCGTTTAGTACGAGAGTCTCGCGCGCGACGCGCGTTCGAGCGCGCGGGCGTGATAACGTGCGCCGAAGCGTTTCGGGAAAAAACCATGGCGATTTTGGGGAATGTCGACGCGGCGCCACGAGTTCGACGTCGATGGCGGTGACACGCGCGTGGATGGTGCAAAACATTACGTGTGACCGTTCGCGTGCGGTGTCGACGCGCGAACGGTCGCGATGTCGACGCCGCACGCGCGCGCATGAGGCGTCATGAATCAGCATTCGAGCACTCGATGCAGCGTTCACTCGCGCGGGCGCAAAACATAGCACGTGCACTGAAGAAGATGTAGATACAAGTATCATAAACATCTCTGCGTCGTCCTGCGACGTACATCGCGGCGGCGACGCGTCTATAGATTGATGTGTACCATGTGCCAAAACAGACATTTCAAACCATATCGACGACGCGCGCGCACCATTCGGCGCGTTTGAAACGTCCACGTGCGTGATATTACATGTCCTTTCGACCGCGCGCGGCGTTGGCGACGCGCGCGCGCGTGACGTCGATGTGTGCGCGCATTTGAGAGTCAGCTGTGACGCTGGTTCTGACATGTGTACCTACGTGCGCAACAGAGCGCTCTGAAGCTGCGATATTCGCCTAAAAAATGAAAAAAACATGAGATATCGCCTAATAACCCAACACAATACGCACACGCCACGCGCGCGCACGCATACCACGCCGCGCGTCCGAACGACGACGAAAAGCCCTAGCGCCCCCGTCGCGCGCTCGCCGTCGTCACACCCGCCTGCGCACGCCAACGATGTTCGCCAGCACGCACGCCGCGATGAACGTGGGCAAGCTCAACGCGTTCGCCGCGAACGATTTAACCGCCAAGTTCCGTAAGATGACCACGGCGGCGCAACCGACGACGGGGCGCGCGGCGTCCAAGGCGCTCGTCATTGAAAGTACGTGTGTGGCGATGATGCGACGATGCGGGTTATCTGAGGCGCGATGTGCGCGCGCGTGGACGGCGCGCGATGCGAGGGATGACGCGTGCGATGCGAGGGATGGATGATGGGTATTTATATGTCTTTGTCGTTCGCTCGGTCGTGGGGTGCGGTGAGGCGCGGGCGTGTGAGCGCGCGCGCGCGCCAGGGCGCGATGGGGTGCTGGTACGGGTGACTGACGACGACGATTTTCGCGCGCAGACTTGCACGGCATGAGCGGCCGTAAGTGTATGTTAACGGGCAAGAAGGCGAACAACGGTCGCACTGTTTCTTTCTCGCACATTCGTAACAAGACTTTGCAGCAAGTGAACTTGCAGGTGCGTGTTATCGACGGGTATACGGCGGAAAGGGGTGGATGGGCAACCCTAGACCCTCAACGCCGGCGCTGCTTTGCGGCGCGCCGAACGAGATATTTTGTACGAGATAGCGCGCGCGTCAACGCGTATACGCGTGATCACGAGTGACGACGATGATGAATTTGCGACTGACGATTGGTTCTGACTTTTTACGATGCGCAGTACAAGTACATTTACTGGCCCGAACAAAAGCGCTACGTGCGCCTTCGCATCTCCACCAACGCGTTGAAGACGTTGAACAAGCTTGGTTTAGAGGAAATGGCGAAGCGTGCGGGTTTGGATTTGATGTCCTTGTCTTACAAGGATGCGGATCCGGAGCGTAAGCAGTGGTTGAAGGAAAATGGTGCGGAGCCGGCGGGTAAGGACAAGCGTGCGCCGAAGGGACCGAAGCCGTTGTACATTCCGAAGTGGAAGGAGGCCAAGCTCGCGAAGATGAGCGCGGACGCTGCATCGGCGGAGAAGGCGCGCTTCGCCGCGGCGAACAACATGGTCGTCGCGTAGACAATTCTTTTGGCCCAGCGTACTGCGCGAGCGATGCGTAGTTTTATATTTTAGCTAAACCAGTTCCTTGGCGACGAAAATTTAGCGCTTTTAGTTTTGCAATTTATATTCGTTCCTAAGACATGAATCGTAGGCAGTACTCTGCGCCTTCATCCGCGGCGAGGCTGAAGTCCTGAGGTCGACTCCCGAGCGCAACTGCGGTTTCGGCGGCGGTGCGGTACATAATCGGATTTTGCACGACAGCTTTTGTGATGTCGCCTGAGACGTCGCTAATGGCTTCGTGCGCGACGTGCCACGATGGATCCCATGCCGGTACGCCGGTTCTCAACGCGACTCTGTTTTTTAACTTCATGTCGTTGACTTCGAATTTTATTCCATATGAATCATGCGACGCAACGAGGGGCATGGTATCTCCAGCGCGGACCTTGAGCTCTTCGACATATTGCACCGCCTGTTGCCACGTCTTGCCTTTGCGTGCGCCAACATATGGCGACGTTGTGAGCTCGGTTTCGTCGTCCAATTGAAGCTTGAACCAAAATGCAACGGCATTGAACACGCCGTCAGTATCGATATCAAAGTCAAGTTCGACGTTCGCCGGCGAAAGATTTTCCGTGTATTTATGAAAGTCAAAGTCAAAGACTTCCTTGAACGGCGCGAGCGGCTTCCACTTGTCCGGGCAAAGCTCGAGATTGATACCCTCGTAATCATTCCGCCATCGCCAACGATTGGCTTGCGCGCAATCAAAATCGGAAACATATTCGATTCGAATCTGAATTGGCTGTGCGTACACGCTCGCTGCGCATGGAATCATCGTCGCGTCGGGGCAGAGCAAACGATGCTTCGCCATGCCGACAATGTGCAACGCGCCTTCGCCAATTAAACCACTGTCGAAGACTTCATAGACCAAGATATCAGCCTTTCGTTCCATTTCGGGACAATTACCGTCGGGTTTCAGACCATGTTTGATGAGTCCTTCTGACTCTTTCGTAAACAGTCGTCGAGCGTCGCGGTTGAGAAACATAATTTTTGTCCCGTACCCATTCATGCACACGGTTTCTTCACCTGCGTCGCACATATGATTGCTCATCTCGGCGGCGTACACGCTATCTGCACCAGCACGCATAGCAAACATAGAGAGTAAGCCACTTCCCGCACCAACGTCTAAGACTTCGTTTTTCAGATTCATATCTTTACGCTTGACAATTGCGCGCTTGATGGCTTTCTCATACGCCGCGTTACGAGACGAGTCATTCAACATGTCGTAATGCCAGCTCGGAATGCTCGCATGTCGCGGTCGCGTTGCAGGTGGTGTAGAGTCAAAGTAAAAGCGGTCAGCGTCGCGACGCACTCGAACCTCGACGTCGTCGCCCAGCTTGATGGGAATTTCATCCAAGTAGTGCACGGCGGCGCCCCATGAGCTCGCAGCGGCGCTCTTGTCTCCATCAACGTCGTAACTCTTCAACTCAACCCCATCGCAGAGCTCGCATTCAAACCAAAACGCAATAGCATTCCATAAACCATCCTTGATTGATTTCACGTGTAAGTAATCATCCTGTTCCATGGTGCCATTTTTCGAGCATCCTTCGCCGTCGCCTCGCAAAGCGGCGGCCAAGCGGTCTTGAATATTCAAATCACTCACTTCAAACGGATCAGAAAGCACACTGTGTGGCTCGGAATATAAGTCTTGTTTTGCCGCTTGAGGATGCCAGCGATAAGCGTTGAGAGCAGACAAATCAAATCCATTTACTTGATCCAAACGAAGTTCAATGAGTTGCGCCATGACGCGGACGCGAGACGGTATCACACGCGCATTCGGTGTCGCAAGTTTATGCTTTCCCACGTGATCAATAGCACGTAGCAAGCCCAAACCCAACGTGGCGTGATCAAATAAATCAGTCACGACGAGCTGTGAGGCTTCAGGTACGACTTGTGGCTGTTTGTTTGAATCATCTGGCGCGGCGATTGGTTCTGCGAGCGAACACGTCTCGAGCTTTTGATCTAACATCTGAATCGCACCTTTTTCGAATTTCGCAGCGTTTGATTTTAAGATTTGCTTACTCATGCGGTACAAAAATCTGTTGCGCTCGATAGATATCACGCGCTTCGCTCCGGCTCGAGCGGTAATCATAGGTAACACGCCGCCGCCCGCGCTGAGCACGAGCGCTGACTGCAGCTCCTCGTTCTCAAAATCACCGACAGTGAGTTCAATGGCGTCTCTATATGCCGCAACGCGTACAGTATCTTCGAGAATTTTCAGAGCTTTCTTCGGCGTCGCGAGCTCGGCTATCGCTTGCGCGTAAGTGATCATATTCAATCGCGCTGGATCCATTTCAAATCGAGCGCTGTCAAGTTTGCGCATACACATTTGTGGAATAAACGTTGGTCGCCATTCATAATCTTCCATATCCCACTCCGGTCCGCCAAGAGTTTGCTTCCACTGATTCTCCATCTCCGTTCGACGATCCTGCGCTCGAGCATCACGAAGTCTGAGTGCAAAGTCTCTCCGAGTGGCTTTTGTTTCGGCGAGCAAGCGTTCGCGTTCATCTTCGTATCGCTCGCGGGCAACCTCAAGTCTCTCTTTCATGTCAGCGCTGTCAGGCGAGAGTTTTAAGCCCTCTTGAAATGCTAAAATCGCCTTACCACTTTCAAACACCGCCATGAGCGCGCATCCGAGACGATAGTATCCTTTCGCCCACGTCTTGTCGAGTTGCACGCACTTTGCCGCGTCGCGCAACGCGTCGTCGTAATACCCCATCGCAAGCTCCGCCGCCGAGCGATTCGAATATAAGCTCTTATCCGTATCACATCCCGCGATAGCCGTTGTATACGCTTTAATCGCTTCATCGTACGCTTTCGCCGCGAAGTGTTCGTTCCCAATCTTCTTCGCGCGCGCCACGGCGTGCGCCAACACGCTCGCGTCCACGTCTTCAACTCGAAACCCTGTCTGGGCGTGAAACGATTCCAACACCTCCGCTATTTTCGCATCACCTCGTGCATTCAATTTCACCTTTGCCGTCGTCGTCGCCGCAGGCAACGCATCGCTCTCCGCGACAACCATTCCAACGCGAGTCAACGCCAAGCCACGCAGTCGTCCAAAACCGCTCGAGCGCGCGCGCGCGCGCGCACACGCACGCACACACACGCACGCACGCACGCACACGCGCGCGCACGCCACTGAAAAAACACCTTCGCGCCTGTCGTACCACCGGCGTCGCGCGCTGTCGACGACGCGCTCTGCCGCCGACGACGACGCGAGACACACACACACACAAAAACGCTCTCGTAACGCACGCCACCAGAACGCCACCAATGTATCACTCCTAAACCCTAGGTCTCATATACTACCCTCACTTCACCCGATCACGCGCATGTTCACATCCCTCACACCCTCCACACGACATAGTCAAGAGCCCCAAAGACTATGTGCGGTATAAAATCCCATCGCGCGATCCGCACGCGCGCCCGGGACACGCGCCACTCCGACACGCGCGCTCGCGCCCGCGCCCGCGCGATGGCGAGCTCGATCTCGCACATCCCCGCCGTGGTGAGCAGCCCGGCGCTCATCGCCGCCCTGCTGTCGTTCTCCATCGCGCAGACCGCCAAGGTGTTCACGCACTACCACGCCACGGGGAAGGTTGATTACACGCGCTTGGTGGGCAGCGGCGGCATGCCGAGCTCGCATACGGCGCTCGTTGTGGGGTTGTGTACGTCGATTGGATTGAAGGAAGGCATGCAATCGAGTATATTTGCGTTATGTTTAGTGTTTTCGCTCGTGGTACGTGTGTGCGTGTGTGCGCGCGTGTGTGTTGAGCGCGCGGGGGTCGCGCGAGCTGGCGTTATCTCGCGGTTCGCGCGTTCGCTCGCGATGCGTCGATGCGTGGGGTATGAAAGCGCGCGCGGTGTGGATTTGGCATCGTCTGCGTTTGCTTTTGCTGCGCGGTGCGCGTGCTGGGGGTGGATTTGGTATTCGTTTTGTGCGCGCGCGCGCGTTCCGGAACTCGCGACTAACGTCGAGCGTCTCGCGTAGGTGATGTATGACGCGACTGGCGTGCGATTACACGCCGGTCGTCAAGCAGAGGTGTTGAACCAACTCATTGTGGAGTTACCGCGGGATCACCCGTTGACGGATAGTCGACCGTTGCGCGATACTTTAGGTCACACTCCTATACAAGTTGTCGTGGGCGCGATTTTGGGCATGCTCGTCGCATACTTGCACTTTTGTATTTGGATGGCGACGTACTCAAAGATTTGAGCGACGCGAGCGGCGATAGTGCGTGGTATTTCACCACAGGTGGGTAGATACGGGTCAAGAGTATTTAGTAGCGGATAATATGTAATGATTTAGACTGTAGTTTCTTCAAAATCGACGCTCGAGCGTTTGAATGCTCGAGCGCGCGCCGCGATGTGAGGACGACAGTGCCCCGCGCGTCTTTGCCATCAACCTCATGTCACGCACGTATGAAGATTAAGTCAGAGACTTTACGCGAATTTGACGCGCTCTATGCGTCTTTAATGGCCTCGCATGATGATAAAGCGCCCGCAAAAGTGGTCACTCGAGAGAAGAATTTAAGCGAGCTCGTACAGGACATTGCCGTCCAGCGCCGATCGACGCAAGCGAGTACGCGCGAGATGACGTCTGAGGATGACGAGCTACAGAATATGTACAAGTTCATGGAGCGTGGCGCACGAAAGGCGAATGTGAGACGCGAAGAAGCCAAGAAAGAAACAACTTCGTCGTCACCGTACGCGAGCGCGCTAGAAGATAGAGAAACGCTCAGTAGGTTCCTACGCGACGAGCAGCGCGCTCGAGCGCTCGCAGAGTCACGCGCGCATGCTGCCGAAGCAGCGCTTCTTGCGCGTGAGACAGAGATGGAATTAGCGATAGAAGATGCGCGTCTGGAGACGAGCGCGGCGAGAGCGCGGTGCAGACAGTTGCGAAGCGACGTCCCCGAGCGTTGGCTCGGTGTTTTTGCCTCCTACGACGCCGAGATAGAGCGTCTAGGACGTCAGAACACCGCATTACAAGAAGATTTACACCGCGCACTAGTGACGATGATGACATTGAAGGATGACGAAGCAGCCGCTCTGACGCGTCGGCAGCCGCCGACATCGAGCGACGAAAACGACCACGTCATCCATCTCCGACGCGCGCTACGCGCCGTGACCCTAGAGCGCGACGCCATCGCCGCAAAACTTTCCGACGTCGACCGTCGTGAGCGTCAAATGCAACTCATTCGACGCCACGCCGAAGGCACCGCCGCTCGCCTCGCGCGCGTCGAGCGTCTCCTCGTCGACGAACAGCGCGACGCCGCGAGCGCTCGCGCCGCCGCCGCCACCGCCACCGCGCACATCACCACCCTCACGCGCGAACACGAGGTCCAAATCACCCAAGCTCAAGCCCTCATCGAACGGCTCGCCGAGCAAACCAACCGTCCCGCGCGACGCTTTGCGTCCCGCGCCTGAAACCGCCCGCGCCGCTCGGCGTCCCCCGCGCGCAATCGCGTCCCCAATCGACGCAGCGAAAGAACCCCAAAAAACCTAGGTAGCATAGTAGACACGGTGCAATCGAAACCATCGCCGTCATCCATCGTCCATCATCCGTCGTCCGTCCTCCGTCAACCGTCCCCGCGTCCTCCGCGAGTGCCATGTGAACCATGGTTCACACTATACTGTATACCCATACACATACACGCCACATGTCCGAACGCTCCGTCACGTGACGTCACCCCCCCCGCGCCCTCGGTCGACGACGTCACACCATGGCTACCATGTCGAGCTTCACCGCCACCCGCGTCGCCGCCCTTCGCCCGACGTCGACGAAAACGACGACGACGACGACGACGACGCGCGCGATGACGCGCAAGTCGGTCGTCGTTCGCGCGAGTTCTATTTACGGTGCGTGACATCAGTGCGAGGTTTGGGAAAAAGCGAAGGATAGGGCACGGGGTGTGTGCGATTAGTGCGGGCGTTGAGGCGATTGCGTGCGCGACGTTCGCGCGTGCGTTTGGTTTCGCGTGACTGACGGTTGAGGTGTTTACGTGTTGTGTGTTCTCGTGCGCGCAGAGGTTACGGTGAGCGACACCAAGGCGAAGTTTTTGGAAAAGTACCCGTACCCGATCCCGAGCGTGTGGTCGACCATCGTCAGCGAGCTTTTGGTGCAAGCGCACTTTACGAAGTATAACCGCAAGTATGAATACAACGCGTTGTCTTCGCTTGGGTTTGTGTCGGTGTTCGATCAGCTCTTTGAGGGATTCCCGGATGAGGCGCAGAAGGCTAAGATTTTTGAAGCGTTTTTGTCGGCGCTCGGCGAGGACGCGGCAAAGACTCGCGCGGATGCGGAGAAGCTCGGGGCTTTCGCGGCGAGTGCCGAAGGCGTTGATGGTTTGAAGGCGAACCCGTTGTTTGCGACCATGGCGACGCAAGCTGCGGCGGACAAATTGTTGTACACCAAGTACATCGCCATCGGGATGTTCCGCATGTTGGAACTCGCCAAGGCGACGGACCCGAAGGCGTTGGAATCCCTCGCTGGGGCGGGCGGCGTTGATCTCAAGAAGGTGAACAGCGATTTGGCCATGTACAAGGGTTTGTTGTCCAAGCTTGCCGCCGCTAAGGAGCTCCAAGCGGAGTTCCTCGAGCGCGAAAAGCGCAAGACGGCGGAACGTTTGGCCAAGAAGGCTGAAAAGGCTGCTTCTGAATAGACTTCACTAGGACCCCATTGTCACACATGCAAATTTTCTATTGACTCATCAACCTCACGCGCGCGTGCTATGTCGTTCACCGAAGCGTTTAAAGCTATACCATACGTACGTTCTTCGTTCGCCGGATCGTTGTCTCGTCTTCGGGCGCGCTCGAAACCGTCGAGCTGACGCCCCGCGCTTTATCCATCTACAGGACCTTTCGCTATGCCGCACGCCGACAGAAAAGGTTAAAAAGTGCACACAGCTTGTAAAGCTGATTGTTGATGAAGTCACTGGATTAATTACAAAGATTCCGTACGGTGCGCGGGCGTTAAAGACGCACAAAAAGCTCCCGAGACGACCAGTAGCGCCGGCGCGCGACGACGAGGTCCACAAAAGTGTATCCATGTCTCGTGACGTGCGCTACGATGTCGGCGAACGTTGTGTGATGGATATATACGTCCCAGCAAACGCACGCAATGCACCCGTTGCGTTATTTATACACGGTGGAGTGTGGGCAGCGGGAGAGAAGTGGCAGTTTTCGCCACTTGCTGAACATCTAGCGCACGAAGGCATAGTCACCTGCGTGGCGACCTATTCATTGTATCCCACGGCAGATGCAGTGCAAATGTGGGATGAAATTAGCAGATGCATCTCGTTCACGATGGATAATATTGGCGACTACGGCGGGGACGCGCAAAGAATGTCGCTCGTTGGACACTCCGCTGGCGCTCAGCTATGTGCTCGAGCATTGTTACAGCGAAGCGGTGTAAAGAATGTACAATCGCGCACGAATACGCGTAAGTGGCACGATGATGTTCGTATGCCAAGTAAGTTTGTTGGTTTGGCTGGGGTATACGACGTGGGGTATCATTATAGCTACGAAGATTCGCGCGGCGTTGCCATCGTGTCTACTATGGGTCGGGCAATGAACGGCCCTGAAAACTTTGACGTGTGCAGCCCGGCGCGTCTTATGCCCAAACGTACATCAACAATAGTGTCATCACCACCCGGTCCGATTGATTTAGAGGGAGATAAAATTGCCCAAATGGCTGGTTTCTCTAGAAGGGCGAATGGAGACGCAGCGACGTCCACCGAGACATTTCACTTTCCTCCGACAATTCTCATGGCGGGCTGCGCTGATGTCACCGTGCCGTGGTATGAAAGTGCAGACTTTCATTGGAAGCTTCAAGACGCTGCTGTGCCCTCGAGGCTTTTATTATATTTGAAGGAGGGACACACGGAGTTTGTGCTCGATTGGGACAAGAAACGCTCGCGTGATAGTTTGCCGCCATACAGTCGTGATTTTCTGCGTATTTTGAAGCATTAAATATTATACTATAGATTGCTAGTTATCATTCTTCGCCGCCAATCATCGTCGTGTCTTCGTCTTCGAGGCCTTCCAGCGTTAATTCTTCATGGTCTTCAAGCTCGACGTCGACATCCTCGCCATTTTCTTCTCCTTGTGTGCGCGCCTTCTCTCGCCACGCAGCAGTCTCTTCACGTCTTCGGATGATAGTATTGATTGCATTTTCAATTCGTTCGAGCTGTTGCGTCTTCCAGTGCTCCAAGCGCGCCGCAGACGTCTGTGCCTTGGCTTGCGTCTCAGGCGTGTGCGTGTTGAGCGTGTACACCAGCATCGGTTCAGTCGTGGTCAAAATGCCCCCAGCACTTATCAAATTCTTCCATTCTTCATACTGCACTTCGATGAAAGCCTTTTCAGTCTCCTTGTACTTCATATCCAAGTCAAACTTGATCTTTTCATCCACGTCTCTCTTTTCAACAAACGCCTTGAACTGCGCCTCTCTCAACTCTCGACTAATTTCTTCATTCTTCCCTACTACTGCCTCTTCTATCGATTTTCTTTTCGCCATGACATCTTTCTCGTTGTCATTCTTCGTTTTGCTCTGCTTTAAGGTCCCGAGTAATCCGGCAAACATCCGTCGATGGCGGCTTTTACTCGCATCATCGTCCCGCGCCGTCGGTCTCGGCTCCGTCGGCTCCGTCATACCGTCCTCGCTCTGTTTTTCATCCGCCACGGTCGCGGACGCGGCGTGATCTACTCTACGCGTTTTGTTCACCCGCACGCTTGCATGATTTGAGATTCTGCCCGCGCGTGATTCCACGAGGCGTTTCAAACGCTCGTTCGCCTGAAGATCGAACGAATTGGTTAGTACGGATTACACGCAGCGTTCGCCGTCGTTTACGATAAATCGCGCGTGCATTGACGAAAGACGTACCTCACGGCGTTCGGAGCCGATCGCGGCGAGCGACCGGCTGAGTTCATCCGCACTTGGCATGGTGACGAGTGAGGCGTGACGAAGTTGGACGAGCGCGTGTATTTCTAGTACAGAACATGTGTCATTAAAAAAAGTCATCTATGCGAGACAAACTAAGGGTGCGGATAGACTCACATGTACATCCCTTCCGGAGTACCTTCCTTCTTCTTGTAAAGTACCTTTTCTTTAGCCTTGGAAAAGTCTGCGTGGGTGATTTGCATACGACGTTCGCGAAGGGCTAGTAAACCGGCTTCTGTGCACAACGCTTTGATATCAGCCCCGGAGAGCTCATCCTTGGATAAAACAAATTCCTCCATGTTCACGTCTTGCGCTAAATTCATACGTCCAGTGTGGATGTTGAAAATGTGACGCTTCGTCTTGACATCAGGCAAGGGGAACTCAATCTTACGGTCTATGCGCCCTGGACGCAAGAGCGCGGGGTCGAGGGATTCGATTCTATTCGTCGCCATGATAACCTTGACATCTCCACGAGAATCAAAGCCATCCATCTGGTTTAGCAACTCTAACATCGTGCGCTGAATTTCTCGTTCACCACCGGATTGAGAATCGTAACGTTTTGTCCCGACAGCGTCGATTTCATCCATGAAAACAATAGAAGGGCTCATCTCGTCGGCGACGCGGAACAACTCGCGCACCAACTTTGGACCGTCGCCCAAGTACTTTTGGATCAACTCTGAACCAACGATGCGTAAAAATGTGGCGCTCGTGGAGTTCGCCACCGCCTTCGCAAGCAGCGTCTTACCCGTTCCAGGCGCACCGTACAAAATCACCCCCTTGGGTGGCTTGATGCCAATGTCTTCATACAACTCGGGGTGCGTCAGCGGCAGTTCCACCGCCTCTTTAATCTCCTGAATTTGATCTTCCAATCCCCCGACATCGGCGTAGGACTCCAACGGTGCCTTATCCACCTTCATCACGCTCACCATTGGATCAACATCATCGGCTAAAGTCCCAACCACGGCGCTATTCTTATGGTGTAACAGCACCGCGCACCCTGGTTCGAGTTGACTCTTGTCCACAAACGACATGATGTTCACGTAATATTCCGGTCCAATACTCGACGACACGATCCCATGCGAATCATCAATGATCTCTTCTAAACTCCCAACATTCATCGGCGCCCCTCGCATCTCATCAATCTTACTCTGCTCGTCCTCATCGCGTTCTTCTCTCGGCTTCAACCGCTCTTGGTTCCCTACGAATTCCTCCTCCATCAACAAATAATCCTTCACCCGTTCGAGTTTCAGCATGCGCAGCTTACACTTACTCGCCGGGGCGACGTTGGGTAACCTATTCGAACCCTCGATGCCAGTCTTTTTCTTCTTCTTCCCCACGCGCATGGGCGGCACCGGGGGCACGTACTTTTTCTTTTCCTGCTTCTTGCCCCCGCGTCCGCCGTTCGCACCGTCGGCGCCATCGAGCGACTGCCCGTTCCCCATCGCGCGAGCGACGAATGCGCGAAAAACGCGAACGTGCGCGTGTCTGTGCTCGTGCGCGTGCGATGCGCGACGCGAGCGAGGGTGTGCGGCGCGTCAGATCGTCGCGCGCGTGAGATCGGGTTGACTCGAAAAATGGTCGCGTGTGATACATTTTCTGATCTAGGGACTCGTTGACCAATCGTGACCACGCAAAAGAATTTGACGCCACCAGAACCGGGAGACCATCAGCCAACGACCGGAACTCCTGGCGCCGCGTCGCCACAGTCGCCCCGAAGAGAATCCGCGCTCGATCGCACCGCGCGCGAGGCGACACACGCGCGCGCGTCGTTCGAATCGCGTGGCGCGTGTTCGAGTCGTGCCCGTCGCGCGCGTGCGCTGGTCGTTGGGTGTTTGGATTATTATAGTGTAACACCAGAGCGAGGTGTGGCATCATGTCGCAAGTTTTGGCGCTGAACGAGACGTGGGTGAATGCGATGATGTTTAAACTCGCGTGTGGGTTTTGGTTTATTCTCGGTGCGGTGCTTGGGCGGCAGTATACGCTCTTGACGCACGCGTGGTCGGAGAAAACGACGGAGGCGTTGGGGAGGAGCGAGCGCGCGCGCGTCGTCGCGAAGGCAAAACCGACGGCGAGCTCGACGACGACAAGGACGGCGAGCGCCGCGGTGGAGGCGATGGAGATTGAGACGAATAGTGGTAGGACGTTTATGGATGATAACGAAGCGGAGAGTTCGTTCGTTCAGGTGGATGAAATGATGGAAGACGCGTTTGAGGAGGATCAGGCGGAGAGCGAGGCGGTTGGCGTCGCCAGAGAGACGACGACAACATTCGTCGCACCTGCGACTTTTGAGAGTTTGGAAGAGCGCCAGCAGACGAAACCATCGATGCCAGTAGACGTCAAGTCGACGGAGCCGCACGAACCGTCGACAGTTGATGAATCTGACTCTTCAGCGGCGGAAGATGAAGAGAGCGATTCCGCAGACACGAAAGACAAGCTTCAATTCGTCGCTGATCAAGTCCTTGAAGCCGAGATTGAAGGGAAAGAAACCGAAGATGAAGTTGCTCGCGCACGTGCAGAGGCGGATAAAATTGAATGGGAAAAAAGACGCGTTGAGTTGGAAAAGCAAGCTGAAATTGCCCGCAAGAAAAAGGCGGCGCTGAAAAAGGTGCGCCGCATGAACAACGCCACTGAGGCTTTCAGAAAAGAAAGCGAAGTTAAGGCAAAGGAAGCGGATGATTTGAACAACTTACGCATCACCGCTCAGCAAGAGCTTAAGGCTGAAGGGTTATATAATATCGCCGAGTTTGGGGACTTGGCTGGATTATTATTGCGTCTCAAGACGCACGAAGACGGGAAAAATATTGAAACGTCGTACAAAAAGGCACTTCTAAAGTTCCATCCAGACCGTTCGGCAGCACGTGGAGGTAATTTAAATGACCTCGCACGGTGCGAGGAGACGTTCAAACTTTTACAAGCTTGTCGAAAGGTTTGGGAAAGCATGGGGAAACCCATGAAGTCTTTTACTCGGGACCAACCGTCGGTGACACGTAGCTGGTCGCGAGGTGGTACGCCAACTACGCCAACGTCGTCGAATCAATCAGCGCGTTCCGGATATGACGCATATCGCGCTGGTCAACAAGCCGCCCAGACGGCACAGCAGCAGAAGGAAGCTGCGGCGACGGCTGAGTTTGTACAACGTGCAAAGAAAGAGGCTAGCGAAGCTGAGGCACGCATGCGAGAAGAAGCCGCACGCCGTACGCAAGAGTTGCAAAGGATGCAGCGAGAAAAACTTGCACGCGACTCAAAAGCGGAAGAAGATAGGATAGAGCATCTTCAGAAAGCACGCGAGAGAGAGGAGTTGCGCAAAAAGCTTGAAGACATCAAGCGAGCCAATTCATCGATGACGACATCATTTGGTGTGGCGAATAGTGAGTCGCCAACTGGCAAAGGTGCAAGTCCCACACAGAAAGTCACTAGCGGCACCAAAGTTTTCATAAACTCGAAGCTATCATCCAGTGGTATAGATAGTTTCGATGTTCCATTGCGTCCACGAAGGCGTTCTTTGAACTCACAAAAGAGCGTTTCGTCGCCTCAATCTCGTGAGGAGACCTTGGGAAGACTGTAGATATGCGGTTTTAGTGTTGTATTTATATTGAATTCACAATACTGTATTCTAAAGATGTGCTTAGTGTTGAGTTACAGCAACGATGCAAAGTCCGTGCGAGCTTTCTTGATGGAGTCTATCTCTTCCGCTTGCTTGCTGAGCTTTTCTGCGTCAAGGATGCGAACCTTTTCGGGAACCTTTTCTTCGTAGCCAGAATCTTCCATCTTTGATTTGAGCATCTCATACTGCTGTTCAAGTTGCTCAAGTTTCTTATCAAGCTTTGCAATCTCCGTTGCCGCGTCCACAACGCCCTTGAGGAGAATGTAAACTGTAAGCGCCTCGCTTACAACGTTCACGGCGCATCCAGCCGGTGCAGATTCGCCATCAGCAAGCTGTTTGATATCGCTAAGACCAGCCAAAACCATCAAACCTTCATTGTTCACGCTCATAGCTTCAGTACACTCGTCCGACTTTGAAGAATAGAACGCTTCCGGCTTCATCTTAGCGACATTGTAGTCGGCCTTCATGGAGCGAAGCGCCTTGATGGCGTCAATGTTGATTTGCATCTGCGCCTCAACAAGTTCGTTTTTCCATGAGTCAACGGCGATTGGGTACTCAGCAATCATGATACTACACGGAGAATCGGCTGTGGTCTGACGCGGGAGTCTTTGCCAGAGTTCTTCCGTAACGAAGGGCATGAACGGATGGAGCAGTCTCAAGCCAGCGTCAAGGCAAATCCAAAGCGCATCCTTCGTTTGCTTCTTTGCGACTTCATCGGTACCAGACATGACTGGTTTGATAATCTCAATGAAATTATCGCAGAGATCGTACTGCCAGAACGCATAAACCGCGCTCGTGGCCGTGCAGAAGTCATACGCTTCCATAGCGACGTTCGTTGTCTCGCACACATTGTTCAAGCGGCTAAGAATCCACTTAGAAGCATGCGGAATACTTTGTAAATCAAACGAATTGTTGATATCTGTTGGCGGCACGTAGTCATCGCCCAAATTCATCATCGCAAATTTAGTAGCGTTCCATAACTTATTGCACCAGTGTCGGTATGCAACGACACGGAGAACGTCGAGGTTGATGTCGCGACCTTGAGCCGTGTACGCAACGAGTGCAAAACGCATCGCATCGGTACCACACTCAGGAATTCCTTCAGGGAAATCAGTCTTTTGCGCTTGTTGCGCTTTCTTGATTTCCTTTTCTTCGAGGTTGCCACCAATGAGCGTTTCGTGAAGTTTGGTGAGGTCGATGCCTTCAATAACGTGGAGAGGATCGATGACGTTACCAAGAGACTTGGACATCTTCCGACCATGAGCATCCCGAACCATGGCGTGAAGGTAGACTTGCTTAAACGGAACCTTGCCAGTAAGTTTCATACCCATCATCACCATGCGAGCAACCCAAAAGAATAAGATATCGTGACCGGTTTCGAGGAGAGACGTCGGGTAGAATTCGGCCAAGTCAGGCGTCTCATCGGGCCAGCCAAACACAGAGAATGGGAACAAACCGGACGAGAACCAAGTATCAAGGACATCTTCGTCTTGTTCCAAGACAAATTCTTTACCAGGGAACTTGGCTTGAGCCGCAGCTTGCGCCTCATCGGCATCGCGGCCGATGACCCAGCGGTCCATCTTTTCAGAGCTCCCACCCGGCATACCGCTTTCATCATCACCTTCGCCGGTGAATCGAACGTAGAACGCCGGAATGCGGTGACCCCACCAAAGTTGTCTGGAGATGCACCAATCGCGAATGTTCTCCAACCAACGGAACCAGGTAGGCTCCATGAATTGTGGAAGAATTTCGAGGCGTCCATCGCGGGCAGCATCGCACGCTTCTTTGGCCATATCTTGGCAGTTGACCCACCATTGGGGCTTGAGCATAGGCTCGATCACATCCTTGCTGCGGCTGCATAAACCCAATCGCATCGGGTTGCTCGCCTTACCACGGAACAATCCGAGCTTGTCAAGTGCTTCGCTAATCGCAACGCGGCATTCAAAGCGCTTCATGCCAGTGAACTGCTCGCCGCCTTGTTCGTTCACCAAACCATCTTCAGTGAAGACGTTGATGAACTCGAGATTGTGGCGTTTACCAGTCGTAAAATCATTCGGATCGTGCGCCGGGGTGATCTTCACGCAACCAGTACCAAACTCCATGTCAACAAGTTCGGCGTCCGTGATAATAGGGATGCGTCTGCCATTGAACGGGTGAATGACAAACTTACCGTGGAGATGCTTGTACCTTTCATCTTCGGGGTGCACCGCCACTGCGGTGTCGCCAAGCATAGTCTCAATACGAGTTGTTGCCACGACGACTTCGCCAGAGCCATCTTCGAAAGGATACGCAAATGAGGTAATGACGCCAAATTCAACCTTTTTCAAGTGTCCCGGAACGGACAACATCGTCGGACCTTCAAGGTCAATGTGGTCAACCTCGATGTCACTGATGGCCGTCTTTAACTGGCAGCTCCAGTTCACCAAACGGTTATCACGATAAATCAGACCCTCGTTGAACATGCGCACGAATGCCTCTTTGACAGCCTTGCTCAACTTCTCATCCATAGTAAACGCCTCTCGCGTCCAGTCCATGGACGAACCGATGCGGCGAAGTTGGTTTGTAATCTTACCACCATACACTTCTTTCCACTCAAAGACACGCTCAAGAAACTTCTCACGCCCCAAATCATGTCGAGTAATACCTTCTTCGCGTTGCAGTTTCTTTTCAACCACAGTTTGCGTGGCGATACCCGCGTGGTCCGTCCCTGGCACCCAAAGCGCTTCGTATCCACTCATGCGACGCCAACGCACAATGGTGTCTTGAATAGCGTTCGTCAGCGCGTGTCCAATGTGCAACGCCCCAGTAACATTCGGAGGTGGAATCACAATGACGAATTTTGGCTTATTAGAGCCCATCTTCGGAGTAAACATACCTTCCTTCTCCCACCAATCGTACCAGGCCGCTTCAACCGCCACCGGGTTATAAGACTTTGCCATGGGTGTACTCACCAAATCCTTTTTATCACCGCTCTTCGTCGCCAAAGCGCTTTCCAAAGCCTTAATATCTTCCTCAGCCGGTCCACTCGCAGCCTTCTTCTTTGCCTTTTTCCCTTGGTCGCCTTGCGTCGCCTTGGCCGCGTCCTCCGCCGCCCTAGCCGCGGCTTTGGCTTCAGCCTTGGCCTTCTTCGCTTCCTTCTCCGCCGCCTTGGCCGCCTTCTTCGCCGCCTTCACCGGATCAATTTCAACATTTGCCACCGCCGCAGCCGCGGCGTTAGCCTCCGCCTCGCTCATCGCGCGCGATTACGTCGACACAAAGTCCGCCGTCGGTGGCACCGATGTCGATGATGGCGCGCTCCTGCGCAGCGCAAACGAGCACAGATGTCCTACGTATACCCCCGAACGTCAATCGATGGATACGGTTCGTTGGCGCGTTCTTGAGCGTCGTTCGCGTCGGTCGTGCCGTGCGCGTCGCCGTGTGGCGTCGAACGCGACTGATGTGGTGATGATCGAGACCTAGAACCTCAGGCGACGGCTCGGTGCACGCATTGTGCGCCTCGTGGGCGAGTGCGGCGATCGCGCGCGCGCGATGTCGACGCCGCACAAGTCGACGTCAGATGTTGACGTCGTCTTGGCGACGACGCGGGGCGATTGGGCGTCGCGCGAGGATGGAGCGGCGCGATTCATTAAAGTGTGGGATTTCGCGAGCGCGCGCGCGGCTGAGCTTTATGCGACGACGACGGCGATTGAAGGACGAGGTAATGGGAGAGTGTTGGGTGTGAGTACGCTACCGAGGCATTTGCGACGGCGAGCGACGTCTCATGCGCCGTATTTGTCGCGAAGACGACCTAACTTGAAGCGGAGGCGAGGCGACGGCGGCGGCGACGGCAGCGGAGGATTCCGGTTGTGTCGAGAGGCACTCAGACGACGCGGACGATTGAACGCGGAAACCAAGCGCGTGATTGATGGTGTTACATTTAAGGTGTTGCGCACACATACGTGGCATGCGAAGAGGTGAGTGTGGCTATTTTTTGTCGCGTGAGAGCGCTAAGAGAATGAGCTGTTGCCGGTGAAGACGAAATCACGCACCCAGCCAATCCGAGGACGTTTCGGCGGCCGTTGGAGACAAGCGTAAATAGTTACCGTTTGGTACATCTACTGAGGCAACACATAGTGAGACGAGCGCGATGAAGTGCGTTCGTGCATCGACTAACGCAAGCATACGTTTTTACAATTGCAGATTTACGACGCGCAAACATATTAAATGGGGATGCATTCTACCGAGCATTCGTCCTGGTCGCGGACGAGGGTGGCGATTCATTATCAAATCAATCGGTCAAAGCGCATTGGTGCATGATTCTTCGTATTATTCGTGTATAGTCATAAAAGGCGACGGCGCTGTGGTGCGTCGGGCGTTGGTTGAACTCGCCGTGGAGAAGAAGTGCTTGAATAACAAGATGTTCCGTGCAGCGCATCGTGCATGCGCGATGCACCTCGAGACGTTCAAAAACAAGCGTACGATCGCACCTGTGATGACGTATTACATGCCGCGCGCGAAAGATTCAAATGACTCAGAGGCGCACGTATGGGTGCATCCGGCCGCGAGTGAAAAAGCTTTGCACGCGATTCGCGCTGCTGTAGCGCGACAGGTGGCTCGTAAAGTCAAACGTAGTGGATCTACAGTCATCGTTGAAACAAGCGACGCATTTGCACGTCTTGAGATTATTGGTCAGAAATCGTTTGAGGTTGTGCAAAAGCTCGTACCGAGGCTCGATTTCTTGAGTGAGCGACATGTCGTCCGCGGTGTTCGTCACTTTGTGTCGCACGATCCACGTGCAGCGACGCTCAATATTGACCAAGCGCCTGAACACATCGACGATGAACCGAGCGAGACAGCTCCAACGCAAGCTGAGTTCAACGTGAGCTGCCGCGCGTCACGCGATGCAATGTTGGAGCGTCCGTGGGAACCAGCCAAAGCTATTGGATTGAAAAATTATTCCGGCCTCTTAATCAACCGGGGCGTAAACGCGTCTGAGGGATACACCGTCATCGTTCCAAAGTCGTGGGCAATACCGCTGTTACTGGGTATGTCTCACGCTGGTGCGAGAGCGGCGGGTTTGAAGGAGTGGTCGTGGTGCGCGCAACGATTTGGCAAGCCCGTGTTTCCTGATGATTATCTCGATACCCCTGCCGGCGTTGCGCAAAGGCAAGAACTGTTTGATGAAATCAAAGCACTCATGGCGAAGACACCAATCGGCAAAGTTCCTCAGGGTCTGCGTGAGTTAGAAGCATGCGGCCGAAGCATCACCGTAGGGCGAGTCATTCGGACACGAGACGCGTTGTCTAAAGCCGAGTCACTCGCTACTCAACATGTAATGGTGCGCGTCACGCTCCGATGTCCGTGGTCAGGACAGCCATCGTTGGGTTCCGAGTTATATGTTCCCACAGCTGCTCAAAACGCGGCGTGGACTGGAAAAAAATCTGGCGCGAGGCGACGAGACGACGTCGCGCTCGCAGAAATTTCAGGCGAAAGCGTTGGGTACGTCACATCTGTGTCCGCACCCGCTGCTGCCGTAGGTTTAGCATCAGCATTGATTAGTGTCAAAGCGCTCTCTTTGCTACGCGAAAAGTTTAGTCGCGCCTCAGGTCGGGTGTTTGTGATGTGCAAACCGCCCGGCAAACCAGTCGTTCCCGCCGAGGCTCACGTCGTCGTGCGCGCCGCCGCGTTCGACGAGCCTTGGTGGTGAACACGACGCCGTGTTGTAAAAAACGAAAATGTACTACGTCATAGCCGAAAGAAATTGTTGTTTGTTGTAATCACTATAGGTGTACAGTCATGTACTGCGACTCTGTGACACAAGTGCATACAATCCCAGTTCTTGCAAATTCTCATTTCCGAGTGGGGACGAAAGGATTGGGGCACTGGTTTTGTTACACTGCAAGATGTATAAAGCGCTAGACGCACTGCAAACTAAATATGTCAACGCGTGCGCTCAACTCTCCGCCTTGATTCTCTGCACGCACTCCTCCGTCGTCATGCCTGGTTTTTCGAGCACCCATTCGATTGATTTATCAATCCACGCTTTGAGCTGAGGTCCGCCTTTGGTGATGTTGAGCGCGGCCATGACGTCTTGTCCCGTGACTGGTGGTTTCAAATCCCAACATTCATTCAATGCTAGCTCCGTGACGCGACGTTCTATAGTTTCAAACGTACGCACCGCCGCCTCGACGCCGTCTTCGACGCGACGAGCGACGTCGGCGTCGACGGATGTCGGATCCATGGCGTACGCGGCGCTCCACTCTGGGATGCGTTCGTCGTTCATACCTGGAACTTGGTCGACTAGGCTTTGGAGTAAGCACGCTAAACGCCATGTTGGACCCATCTTACGCATCGCTAAGCCCGCATCAAGGCGGGAAAATCCATCAGCGTTGGCCAACAACACATCCTTGGCGATTTTCATGGACTCGTGCACGTGCGCCGCGGTTTCCGCGTCTTTTGATCTCAACTTCAAGGCGTTGCTAATCATATCCCCGACCGCGGGAACTTTCTTGCCTTTCTTACCTTCGGACTCGAGTGTGCGATAAGGAGCGAGCCATGCGGCGAGGTATAGCCACACCTTATTTTCGTCGTCCAACCACGTCGAGCTCGACGGGATGTCGTCGACGGCGCGCTCGGCGCAACGCATCAAGTACGTCGAGAGTCGATCAGCATTCTCGGTAATGGCATCCACGACAGATTGTGTGGGCACAAATAACACTATTGGCGTAATTTTAAACGCTGTCATGAGCGACACGGCGTCCGCGGGCGAGCGCCCTTTCATCATGCCCAAAACCTCCTTGCCGAAACGTTCACGGCTAACTTTGTGACGCAACGCGTCTTGAACCTCTACATCGCTTGCAGCTTGCTTGATGTCGTCCTGCACGGCAAAACCGAATCGCGCAGCAAAACGAATGGCGCGTAAAATACGCAACGGATCATCGAGAAAAGTCGTGCGCGGCGGCAAAGGCGTACGCACCACTCCGCGCTCCAAGTCTTTCACGCCGCTCTCGGTGAAGTCTTCAACTTTGCGCTCATTAATGTTATAAAACAGCGCGTTGATGGTCAAATCACGTCGAAAAGCGTCATCCTTGGCGGTACCAAATTCCATCTCCGGAATACGGCTGTCTTCCGCGTAGCTCTCCGAGCGCAAATTCACCAAATCCAGCCACACGTCTCGCACGCGCATCGTCGCCGTCTCCAAGTGTTTGCTTTGCTCAGGATTACTCTGAATCACACCTATGCCCTTAGTTTCAACGCCTTGCGAGGTCAAGTACTCGTTGACCTTATCCGCAAATTCCTTCCCGAGCATGGTGTCCAACGCAATGTCTATATCGTCGCTCTCTCGTCCGATGAGTTTGTCCCGCACCCAACCGCCCGCGACGCGTAACGTGACATTCAACTTGAAGTGCTCCACAACCTCTAACAACGTATCAAACACCGCTTGCTCACTCGCGGTACATTTCACATCCACAATCGTCATCTTCTTCTCCATCGCATCATCGCTCGCCCCCGCGCTCGCCGCCGCCACGAAGCGCATTCCCGCCCCCGCGCTCGCCGCCGCCGCCACCCTCGCGCGCTTCTCTCCGCTCCCCGAACACCCCACCGCGTCCGCGCTTCGTCGCATGCGCACGCACAACGACGACAGCCTCAACCCCACGCTCCTCACTAACGTCGCGGACGTCGCCGTCGACGCGCCGACACGCGCCAACGACGCCGCCGACAATCTCACGCGCTGGAGCACAATCCTGTCGTCCCGAGGAAGCCTTTGCGCGCGCACCACCCGCGTCACGCACAGACGACGACGAAGACGCGACGAATTCGCACCACGCGCCGCGGCAGCGGTACCGACGACGACGACGTCCCTCACCGACGCAACGTGCATGCACACACGCGCACACCGCACGCGCGCGTCGCAATGCCGCACCACACCCGGAAATGCACCACATGCACTTTCACAATTTTGGAGTCCCCATGTGTTGACCAATCGCAACCCCAAGCGATCGATGTGGTCTTAAACTCTGGAACCCGAGAGTCGACCATGTTCCGCTTCTTTTCGCGACGGCGTGGAGTCCGCATTGGACGCCGACGCACGCCGCGCCGAGAGACGCGTCGAAGGCGTATTTTCACACATTATGACGCACATTGCTCATACTATACACTTCATGAACCTTATATACAGTAAAAAGTGCACAACGCGATATACAACTGAGTCCATCTCGCCTGGTCACGACTGGTCATGTACGCCGTTGGTCCGACTCGCCCCATCCCCCCGAAACACCCGCGTGTGCGTATACATCGCCCCCATCGAACGCTGTATATCCACACACCGCTCGCGCGTGGATATAAAAATCTCACGGTCGGTCGACCACCTCCAGGTCGACACCAGGGGGGTATGGTTTAATAAGATTAACGCGATGGAGGCACCTTTGTGGCGCTTCGGTGTCGACACTGTGCGACGTTCGCACGCACGCCCCGCACGCGCGCACGCACGACACTTCTCTCTCGCGTTTTAATCACCATCCAATGGGTGCCCCGACGACGAAAGCCGATTCGCGGCTGACGACGACGTCGATCAACGCCGCGGTCGTGGCTGCCGAGTACGCGGTGCGCGGGCCGATCGTCGCGCGCGCGGCGGAGCTCGAAAAGGCACTGCAGAAGGATCCATCGAGCGTGCCGTTTGATAAGGTGGTGTATTGTAACATTGGCAATCCGCACTCGCTCGGGCAGAAGCCGATTACGTTTTTCAGGCAAACGCTCGCGGCGATCGATTGCGCGTCGTTGACGAGCGATGATGAGGTGGCGAAGAGGTTGTTCCCTCGGGACGTGCTCGAGCGGGCGAAGGAGGCGACGACGATGATTAAGGGTGGCACTGGGGCATACTCTGAGTCTAAGGGCGTTGAGGTGTTGCGTAAGCGCGTGGCGAAGGGGATTACGAAGCGTGATGGGCACGCCGCGAGCAGCGACGACATTTTCCTCATCGACGGGGCCTCGGCGGGGTGCCATTACTTGATGAATGTGATGATTCGTAACATTGATGACTCGGTGTTGTGCCCGATTCCGCAATATCCGTTGTATTCTGCAGCATGCACTTTGTATGGTGGTACGCTCGTTCCGTACTATTTGGATGAAGAAACCGGGTGGTCGTTGGATATCGAACACTTGAAGAAGCAAACCGAGGACGCGCGCGCGGCGGGGAAAAACGTGCGAGCTTTGGTGGTCATCAACCCGGGTAATCCCACTGGTAATGTCTTGAGTGATCAAAATTTACTCGATATTGCCACGTATTGCGCCGAAGAAAACATTCTTTTGATTGCGGACGAGGTTTACCAAGAAAACATTTACCAAGACGGGCTCAAGTTTACGAGCATGCGCAAGATTGTGTTGGACGCCGGGCTTCAATCCAAGGTTGCGTTGGCGAGCTTCCAATCCATCAGTAAGGGATACTATGGTGAATGTGGCCGCCGTGGTGGCTACATGGAGCTCATCGGTAACTGGGATCAAGGCGTGCTCGATGCCATTCTCAAGCTTTGCTCCATCGCGCTCTGCCCGAACTTGGCGGGGCAAGTGACGACGTCGCTCGTCATGGACCCGCCTACTGAAGGCGAACCTTCTTACGAGCTTTACGCCTCCGAACGTGACAATATTCTTTCTTCGCTTAAGCGTCGCTCAATCAAGCTCGTCGAGGGCTTGCGAAAGCTCGAAGGCATCACTTGCCAGGACGCGCAAGGGGCCATGTACGCGTTTCCAAACCTTACGTTTCCGCAAAAGTTCCTTGATGAATGTGCGGCTGCGGGCAAGGTTGCCGATGCCGTGTACTGCTCTAAGCTTTTAGAAGCTACGGGTATCGTCACCGTCCCGGGCTCTGGATTCGGCCAAAAGCCGGGCTCTTGGCACTTCCGCACTACATTCTTGCCCTCTGAAGCGGACATTGACGGCGTCGTCGTCAAGTTTACCAATTTCCATCAAGCATTCATGGCTAGTTACAAATAGACTCGAAATCAAGCGTGGGCAGTGTATATCTTAAGATTATTCACGGCTACGTCGCATCTTCGTAGTCGCGGGACAAAACTGAAACGTCCACGAGAGAACATTGAGCGAGAGAGAAAGAGAGTAAAACGCCACAAGGCGATGGGTAAAGAGTGTACGAGTATATGAGTTGAACGTAAAAAGATTCCAAGAAATTACTAACAGGAGAGAAAAAGTCACCCATTTATATAACCATCACACAGCGTCTTGAAATCAAGGCGCCGAAATGCGTAGAGTTAGCAGCGCGTCTACCATGTGCATTAATAACAACAAATTTACACTGCAGCTAACGCGCGATTCACAGACTGTTCGAATAAATCGTACTCACTCTCCGTAGGCGCGCTCGTTGGCCGACCATGCGCCGCAACGTGTTCTTTTCCCGTATCTTTCATCGCCATGATTTCTCTGTTCACCCCATTGAGCTGATGATGGAGTTCGGCTAGTCGCCGACGGACATCTTGACATCCCGTTGGCACTTTCTTTTTCTGAACTTCGCGTTCGCACTGCGGCGAATCCTTTTCAGATTTCACTACTGACACGTCGTCAACTGGCGTATCCTTCTTGGCTACCCGAGCCGCGTTAATGGTACGAATTTCTTCAATTGTGGCGTTGAATATAGTATCCGAAGCCGGCGTAGCTCCAGAAGGCGTGCCTGGAAGGAGCGTCAACAAACGCGCCTCGTATTGTGGGTACGGAACCCACACACCGTCGCGTTCGCGTACCAAGGCATTTGCACGAAATTTTCCTTCACCATCATCCTGACGCACGTACCCTTCGGCTGATTGTAGTTGCGTTTCGATCTCCCACGCATGCGCTTCCAAGTTCTCGGCATCCTTCAACATCAAGACATCCAAAGCATCTATTGGGGTGCCCGCAACGCTACGAACTACACACGCCGCTGGCGGACCATCATACATTATCGAAAGACCATTGGGCGTTTGAAACGTTACCGGTTTGACTCGTGCCATTGTGGCTACACTTCTGGGGCGGTGCTTCATGCAAAATGGTAAGCCTTCGGCGCACCGATTCGGACAGCGCCACGTTTTACCGTCATTGTGTGTACAGCGTACAGAGGCCGCCACAGGCGGTGTAAGTGCACTCTTTTCGGCTTGCGTCTCGCGGAATACCATGGCGGCCATTTCACCATTCGACTTCAGACCAGTGGCCAGTGGAAACGGTGGAATCACGATCAAATCTATATTCAATCCGTGACACTTTGCCTTCACAAGTACGCCGACGGCGTTTCGTGTAACATGCATGGAGGTTTCACGTGGCGCTTGTTCTTCTCGGCGCTCGCTCGTACCGGGTAGCTCCATCGTTATGTGTGATTTCTTTTCTTGCTTGATTGACGATGGCAATCCATCTATGTCCGTAGCCGATGCTTTCTTCTCTAATTTAGCCTTTTTCGCTGAAGGCAGCGCTGGACTCACAGGCTGTGAACGGTCTCGTGGCGGCGCGCGCGTCGACGTCGTCGCCAGCGTCGCCATCGGTTCTAATCCACTCGCATAAAAAACTTCATTATCCTTCGGTGCGTCTTCTAGGACTGGCAGTCCATTCGAAGTCCAGCATGTGACCATCCACTTTCGCAAGTCTGCGTCAAACGCCTTTGCATCTTCGAGCGTGACCTGCGACTCGCCGTTGTTCACCATATTTCTCACCCCAGTCGTCGCTTGTAATCGTAATAAATCCAATCTACGAAATACTTGCGCGTATGTATGATAATACCCATCTGTTTTCTTCATTATTTCATCTCGCATCGCTCGACAGGCGTCTCCCCAAGGTTCCCAGTAATTCCTTCGACTCCAGCTCGCGAGTTGCGTCATGCACACCTTCACCTCTTTATAATTCACTCGAGACACGCGATAGGCCACTTGAGCGTCAGTGAGTGCAGAACCAGTGAGGTTCTCGCCGATCCAGCACTCGGTAAATATCCGCATCGTGTCCGCCTGCGTAGAAAGGAAACGAAAAGAACGACGACAGACGCGCGTCGTCAGTTTTCAAAGTCTCTCAGCGGGCGACAGCTCACGTCACGTCGTACGCCACGAATCTCTCAAGAGATTCGCCACGAATTCGCGGGAACAGTAACGTACCAATTCTCTCTCAGAAAGCTTATTCGACGGGTCACCCGTCGTGGCGTGCCATGCCCGTCGCACCGCGCTCAGCACATCGCACGCTTTTGAATCATCGGCAAACTTTTCCACAACGCCGCGTAAATCCAGCGCCGTGCCGCACGCGTTGGGGATTTCCTCGCGAATACGTCGCGACGCGTGTCGTATCGCATCGCTCGGTGCGCCCATATCGCTCGTGCGCGCGCGTCGCGACGACGCTCGCGACGTCGTGTGACGCGCGTGGTGCCACGTACGCATCGTCATTCTCGTGCGCGCGATGCGCGAACGCGAAAGTCCTCGACAACGGGCGTCGGGCGAATTCAGCGCCGCGGCGGCGGTAGCGACGCCGTCGTTGTCAACGATGCCGTCGACGAGCGGACGCAAGCGCTCGGCGTCTGGCGCCGTCGCCGCGGTGGGACTTGAGCCGTTCCAGCATAGGCTGAAAAATAGTGACAAGGTGCGTGCGTTGTGCCTCGTTTTCGCGCGCGCGCGTCTCTCCATCGCGCGTCGCGTGTAAAAATATGGATAGCGACGTACGCGTTGATTCGCGCGTTTGTCGCGGAAGATGCCGTGCACGTCATGGCATCGCGTGTGAAGGGAATTGAGTGAGATTGCGTATGGGTTAACGCGCGCGCTGCGGCGTTGGAGAGGGGGTGGTGGTGGTGCTCTGTTCGCTATCGACTGACGGGCGCGTTATGTTGTGAATGATATAGGATGTTCAGGCTACGATGAACACGTTACGCACGGCGACGATGGAGATATTAAACTTGGATGTGCATAGTTTGTCGTTCGAAGAGCTCTACCGCACGGCGTATGACTTGGTGCTCAGCAAGGAAGGGGACCGTTTGTTCACCATGATTGATGATTGCGTGACAGATCATTTATGCTTGCACGTGGCGAGTAAAATTGCCGATATCGTTGGTGAGGTGGAATTTTTGACGGATTTCGAAGCGCGATATCAGCGACATTGCCAAGGGGTTGAAATGTTGACAGACGTGTTCGCCTACCTCGATAGAGTGCACGTAGAACGGTCCAAGAGCCACCCGCACTCCATCCGTCAGATGGCAATGGAACGTTGGCTACTCTGCGTGGTGAAGAATCCACGCATAAGTCGGCGGCTGGGTAAGTGCTTATCAGATTTAGTCCGACGAGAGCGCGAAAAGGATATCGAATTGAGCCGAGACGTGCTGCGCAAGGTCAGTACCATGTTGTTTGAACTCCACGAAGACTCGGCGTATGTGCTGGAGTTTGAATCACGCTTATTAGACGACACAACTTCGTTCTACAAGGCGATGGCCGAGAAGCACATCGTGAGCGATGACTGCCCGACATATTTGAAGATGGTGGAGAACCAACTTGAGGCTGAGAAGAAGCGGTGTGCGGCGTACATGCAAGAGCGTACGCACAAGGCTCTTTTCAACAGAGCTCGCGACGAGCTTTTGACGAATGTTTCAGATACACTACTGGTGCATAACACTGCAAGTGGATTCATAGAAATGCTGAGAAGCAATCAATTGGAACATTTGTCTCGCTTTTACAAGCTGTTTTTAACCATGGATGGTCTTGCGGGCATGCCAGACGTCTTTTACAATCACTTGAAGGAGACTGGTAAAGCACTCGTGAAAAATGCTGAGAATGCTTGGGACCCGATAAAATTTATTGAAGATCTATTTGTTTTCAAGGAGAAGTATGATATAATCTTGTCCAAGGCGTTTGACAACAACCGGCTCCTCGAGTCACAGTGCAATCAGGCGTATCAACTGGTGGCAAACTTCAACCCGCGAACGGCAGAGTTTTTATCTCTTTACCTGGATCATGTGTTGCGTAAACCCGCAAAAGATGCTACTGATGATGATTTGGATGTCATTTTCAATAAAGCCATGGGTATATTCCGCCTCTTTAACGAGAAGGATATCTTTGAAACGTATTATCGTCGACACTTGTCAAAGCGGCTTTTGAATAAGCGTTCGGCGAGCGATGATAGCGAGCGCGCATTCGTGGCAAAGCTTAGAAACGACTGTGGGTTGACATACACAGTGAAACTCGAGGGAATGTTCAATGATATTGTTAACTCTGTGGATTTGCATGAGACATTCAGGGCGAGTAATCCGGACTTGTTGGATGTAAACGTCACTGTGTTGACCACTGGTTCGTGGCCAATGAAGGAGCAGTCGAAGACGATCATCTTACCTCCTGCGTGCGAGCGAGTGTGTTACAATTTTGATAAGTTCTACCACGCGCTACACAATGGCAGAAAGCTCACGTGGCAGACGAGCATGGGTACTGCGGACATCAAAGCCACGTTTCCGAGCGGCGAGTACGAAATCACAGTCTCTACGCTTCACATGTGTGTTCTGATGCTTTTCAACACTCACGATGAGTTAACGACTAAGAATATTGCCGATATGACAGATATGGAGCCAGAACAGCTCACGTTGAGCTTGCAAGCGCTTGCATGCGTCAAGGGAAAGAACATTCTTACAAAGTCACCGCCATCAAAAGACGTGTCGATGGGCGACGTTTTTAGCGTCAACTCGAGCTTCTCCTCGAAATCGCACAAGGTGAAGATTGCGTCCATTTCTCAGAAACGTGAAACCGACGAAGAGACAGCGGCAACTCGGCACAAAATTTCAGACGATCGTAAGCCGCAAATTGAGGCTACTATGGTGCGCATCATGAAGTCGGAAAAGCGACTCGATTTCATGAACATCGTTGCCGCAGTCAACATAGAGTTGCGTAACCGCTTCGGTATAACGACTGTAGCAGAAATCAAGAAACATATTGAAAACTTGATAGAGCGTGAGTTCATAGCACGAGATCCGAACGATCGCAAAATGTATGTCTATCTCGCCTAGAGCGAGTCGTGTGCATGAATTGTAAAATTTCATCAGTGTTCATTAAAACCATGAAACGCAGTCTAATAAAATAAAAGCTCGCTTGCGCTACGACTCCCTCCTCCTATTACTCAATACATACAAAACATAAAAAGGAAAACTTCACGTATCATCATCCGCATCCTTCTTCTCACCCCTAAAGTCAGTGACGTCATCGTACTCCCGAAACGTCGCCTCCAAAGCCTTGCGAAGCACGCTTGAATTTCTCACGTTGAGTTGGTTGCTCACGCCCGCAAGCTCCTTCGCAACCTCCACTCGGCATGCCATGATTCTCTCACACACATCCCTCGGAGACACCTTTCTACCTTTCCTCAACGCATCTTCCTCTTCTTTCGGCCCTGGTACGGACGATCGACGCGGATCGACGACTCTCGTCAGAGGCGTGGACGCCAACGCGCTCAACCACTCATCCATATCCTCGTTTTTGATGGGGTGCTCAACAATATACGTGTGTAAATACATGTGCATTTCGCCGTTCGTCTCTTGCAAGTAATGCAGCGTGTTCTTAATGGCTTGAATCGTGATCAAATCCACGAATCGTCGTTCAGTTTGCGTGTAATACGGGGAACGGTTGTAGTCTTCCACGTAGGACCCATCGTCGTCTGACGCAGCCTTGGTCGTTGCCCGTCTCGCGCGCGTCGTCGTCGACGGCACCGGAGCGAGACGCGGCGTGCGTTCGATGCGTGCACATCGCATCATCGTCGTCGTTGACGATAGCATCGTGCTCGGCATACGCGTCGTCGGCGTGTGGGGCGTTGGATTACGGTTTCATTTCAAAATGCACTTTTTCGCGCGAAAAACCGGGACAAAGGGAGCCTGGTGGGACTTCGTCGCGCGCGGGTGCCGCGATGGATGTCCTTATTATTGTGCTGGTCGTGGCGACGAACGTAGTAATGGCATGAGAGTAGTTTGTTTAACACACACTATCGCATAGGTGAGCTGCTAAGCTCTATGGTGGCACGCGCGCCTCACATCCGTCGCGCGATTTCATCGTCGTCACTTCAAACATCTATAGTTTTAAATTTGAGAGCAAACACGCGCTTCTTACGCCTTCTTGGCGACCGAGGACGCGCGACGCTTGGCGAGAGACTCGCTGCGGCGCTCACGTTGCTCACGAAGGCGCAAGGCAAGAAGCTTGTGGTATTCAGCGGCTTCAGCCTTGGACGTGGCTTGCTTGGCCTTCTTCGCCGCAATGCGCGCGTTCTTGCGCTTGAGCACGAGCGGGGTAACGAGACGTTGAATCTTCGGCGCCTTGGACTTCTTCTTACCAGTCTTGGATTCAAACTCACGACGGTAGGTGTTCACGTATTGGCGAACATCATCCTCCTTGGTCAACGCGAAAAGCTTACGAATCTTGCTCGCACGCTTCGGACCGCGCATGCGCGGGATTTCAGTGTCGGTCAAACCCGGGATATCCGCGTCGCCTTGCTTGACAATGATCAAGTTGAGCACGGAGATTTCTTGGGAGACAATGCAACCACGGCATGCCTTGCGACGGCGTTCACCCTTGCGACGCCCGTGCGCGCGGAAACCGCTCGAACCCTTGGACATGAGCAAGAACACGCGTTGGTTCGTCATCACGCCTTGCTTCATACCGAAACCTTGCTTGTCGTTACCACCCATGATCTTGAACACGTAACCCTTCCATTCCTGTAAAATGAACATAAAAACAAACGAGATGATACGTCAGCACGCGATACACATCAATGCACTCGCTTCATCGTCCATCCACGCGCGCTCCGCCTCAAACCACCCGAGCGATCCCCGAGGTCAAGCCCTAGCACCCATCGCAACGCTCGAGCACATCACCCACGCCCGCGCGACCGCCAACGCCCACCGCACGCACACACACGAAACCCACGCGCACAAGACGCATCACAAAAACGCTACAATACGTACGTCACCGAGTTCATCGCCTTCGACTTCAGCCGAGATGCGCTTGTCGTAAAACAACCGCAACTTGTTGTCATCGTTGATCTCGATCTTCTTCTGAGCACCCGTCGTCGGGTTCGCAATGTTGAGCTGCGATGCGATGCACACACACACACACAAGCACGGTCAGTACGTCGCTCATATACACATCCATCCATCCACGCGCATCGACGCCCATCGCCGTCGCACCGACGCCGACGCCGACCGTCGATCCCATCCGTCGTAGGGTTTTCCGCCCACGCATCCCTCGCACCCGGCGCGCGACGTGGCCTCCGCGCGCCATCGTGGCGCACCGCGCGAGACGAACGCATGTCAACCAGCAACACGCATAAAAAACCGCGCCGCCGCGAATCGAGTCGCGTCCGACGTACCTTCATGGTGGAGCTCGAACGACGATTTAAGAGGTCGATGGGACGACGCGCGGCGCGGCTCGTCAGCGTTCGACGCCACTAATGTATCACCACGACACACACAAATGCGCACCCGTAACCGTGGTAAACATCGATCGATGTGCGCACCCGTAACCGTGGTAAACGCGCGTGCATGTTTGAATGCGCGCGACAGACGACCGACGACGCCGGCGCGCGGTGCGGCAGACGACGCCGGGCGCCGGGCGATGGATGCGCCGACGCGCGACGACGACGACCACGGTCGCGCCAATCGCGCGTTCGAGGCGACGACGGCGTTGACGACGACGACGGGCGACGAGGACGAGGACGCGCACCGACCGCGGGGTGACGATGGGTGTCGCGCGCCGGATGATGAGACGCTGTTGCGGGAGCTGTATACGCGCTGGCCCGGTCGACGACGATCGATCGAGGCGCTGGTGAACGCGCTGGGTGATGCGAGGGATGATCATCCACCGATGTACGTGCATGGACCGCCGGTGACGGGGAAGACGTCGATTGTGAGGGATGTGCTTCGGGCGAGCGGGCGCGCGCACGCGTACGCGTCGTGCGCGACGGAGCACTCGCCAAAGTTGTTGTATGAGGCGGTAGTGGAGGAGTTGAGCGAGGTTTTGATTGCGAATTCAAAGGTTTTACGCGATGCGAGCGCTGAGCAGCGTAAGAAGGCGTTGAAATGTGATAGGTTTAGTGATTTGGTGGAGATTTTAAAGGCGTACTTGCCGAGCGAACCGAGCGCGTTGGCGACGTACGTCGTCATCGATGGCGCGCAGAGGTTGTTGCAGTGGCGAAGCGAGCAGGTGTTGAATTCATTTTTGCATCTCGCAGAGTTGAGCTGTCGTAAGGTGATTGTGATTTTCATTGGCGAGCAAGGATGGGATACGTTTTGCTCAACTTCGGGAACGACGCCGTACGAAGGAGTGTACTTTCCGGCGTACACGAGCGCAGAATTGCGGTACATTTTACTGCAAGAGCGCCCAGAGTCCGCGGTTGAAAGCATTTACAGCGCGTTTTTAGGCACGATGCTGTCTACATTCACGGCGACGTGTCGAAATTTGCACGAGTTACGTGCGACTTTGGAGCCGCTATGGACGCAGTACATCAAGCCTTACGACGAAGCTAAGGCGAGCGGCGCGCCTCTTCCCGAGCCTCGATCGTTATACGCCGCATTGAACACGAACAAAAAAGGACAAAGTGGTCAACCTGCAGATACCGTCGCTCGACGCGAACGACCAAACGTGCATACGGGATTGACCGTGCCCCTGAGTCCGGCGGCGCTCGCGTTGGGACGAGGCGAATGGCCAGTGCCGCACGACACCGTCGGCAGCGGTGCTGGTGGGCGATTGGACTTTGAAATCCCACGCTTGACAAAGTTTCTACTCATTTCGGCGTATATGTGCTCGCACAACTCCGAAGACGTCGATAAGCGCCTGTTCGGAGGTCAGATTGAAGGCCACGTCGCCGTGCGTAAACGCAAAGATCGCAACGCCGGCGACCGAGAACGCGAGCGCGCCGCCGAAGCTGCCGTCGACGGCCGACGCGTATTCAAGCTCGAGCGTCTCATTGCATGCTTCCATTTCATCACACGTCAGATCTACGACGAAGACGGTGCGGAAGTGGCTGATCTCGAAGAAGAACTCTTGAGCGCCGACGTCTTCATGCAAATATCGAGCATGACCCAGCTCGGGATGTTGTCCATCAATCGCGGGAGCGCCATGGAGGGTGGATTATATCAGTGCAATATTTCTCGAGACTTGGCGACGAAATTAGCTCAAAATCTCGGGGTCAACTTGAACGCCTACCTCAAGTACGTCTAGAAACAGTGTGATATATATGCGATGCAAATGCAAACATACATGACGCGCCCGTCGCGCGATTTTTTTGTCCCAACGACGCGCGCGCGCCCTCACATCCTCACTTATCCGCACGTTTTACCGAGGGTTATTATCCACCGCCAACGTCTCGTGCGTGCGGTAATTATCGATTAAACACCACTACTCGATACTATCTTGGTATATACCCCTTATTCCGCGCCCGTCCTCGTCGACGTTCCGCACCTCAGAGGATAGTTCATCCATCCACCCTGGCTCTCATGGCGGCGTCGCGCGAGGACTACGCTTCGGACTTTGTCGACGTCGACGCGGACGCCGACGACCGCGCGATGCATCACAAACCAAATCCATATGCATCACCTGAACGTCCAAACATTGCGTTTCGTGCGCCGTCGACGCCGTATGGGACATCGTACGCGCGCTCCGATGTCCCGGGATTTGGATTTCTTGGAACGTCAACAGACAGTACGTCTGCGCGACAGCGTTGGCCGCAATCACCGCCTCGAAGCGCACCTGGGTTGACGAGCGCGGGCGGTATGTCGACGACGTTTGATGACATACCTATGGCGACGATTTTGCATCATCACGCTGGGACGGGTGGGATACAGCGCGCGAGCGCGTACGGGGTCGCGACGTCCTCCGCGTCGGGACATCAACCGTCGCGACAGTATCAATCATCGTCTTCGATGACAGCGTCGTCATCCTCGTACACGTCGATCGCCGCAGTCCCTGATGCGCTCATGAATGATATGTTTTCATCATTAAATCTTGGTTTACCGCCATCATCGACGATTTCTACGTCGGGAATGATGTCTTCATCGGCGTTTACGACGCCGCCCAGAAGCCCGATGTACGAAGGCGTTCGCGCGTCGTCATCCATGGCGACATCGGCGATGACGGTGACGACACCACCACCGACATCACCGCGAACCCAACATTCACTGTACAAGACGGAACTTTGCCGATCATGGGAAGAATCCGGCGCGTGTAGATACGGACATAAATGTCAGGTGCGTCCCCGGTTGAGCAAATGAAACGAACGACTGACTCACCGTATGTTTTCAGTTTGCGCACGGCCCCGACGAATTACGCCCCGTGCTTCGCCACCCAAAGTATAAAACAGAAGTCTGTCGCACATTTGCTCAGCAAGGCGCGTGCCCGTACGGTAGTCGATGCCGGTTCATTCATTACCGAGACGCGTCGTCCGCGCAGACGAGCGCCTTGGGCGCCTTGGTGAGCGGCGTCAACGTGAGCGATTGGGGAGACTTTTTGGGCACGCCAGCGCCACTCGATCGACGACCAGAGTACGCCGTGGCATCGCACAAGTCGTACCCAACGTCTCCCACGGTATCGTCTCCAAGCACGGCGTCGCCAAAGGAACCTGAACGTCGCCGACCGCGTCGTGAAGCCGAAGCCGACGAAGGATACGAAACGCCGCCTCACGCGGACGACAATGACGACGACGGCGTCAATCGAGCCCACGTCGCACCCATGCGCGTGCATTCCACCTCCGCCCTTGACACCACCAC
>Ga0222714_10000722_pt1 | contig 37711 bp, 28 predicted proteins | sample C33_3DmetaG_FD_165048 | JGI IMG/M metagenome (GOLD analysis project Ga0222714, IMG submission 165048) | Estuarine water microbial communities from San Francisco Bay, California, United States - C33_3D | ecosystem: Environmental > Aquatic > Marine > Unclassified | place: USA: California...
TGGAGCGAATGCACGAAGACCGGCTTGCCCGCGAGGAGCGCGGTGGTCTTGTCGTCGACGACGGACTGCATGCGCCGGGCGGAACCCGCGGCGAGGAGGATGAGGATGTCGTCGCCGGCGCTCATGCGCTCTCGCCGATGTCGCGGCGGATGCGGAGCGTCTCGGCGGCCGGATCCTTGGCCTTGAGGATCGGACGACCCACGACGATGAAGCTCGCGCCCGCGGCGGCGGCTTGGGCGGGCGTCATGATGCGGTTCTGGTCGTCGCCGGCGGCGTCAGGGTAACGGATGCCCGGGGTCACGAGCGTCGGGCCGGCGCCGAGGTCGCCGCGGAGGACGGGAAGTTCGAGGGGCGAGCAGACGAGGCCGCCGATGCCGGCGCCGATGGCCATGCGGCCGAGGAGGCGGACCTGTTCTTCCGGCGTGCGGGCGACGCCCGTGGCGGAAAGCTGAGCCTGATCCATGGACGTGAGGACCGTGACGCCGAGCACCGTGCAATGAGGCAGGGCGGACTTCGCGGCTTCGGCCGCACGGGCGATCATCTCGGGGCCGCCGCAGGCGTGGATGGTGAGGAGCGAGCAGGGGCGACCCTTGAGGCTCTTGATCGCGGACGAGACCGTGTTCGGGATGTCGTGGAACTTCAGGTCGAGGAAGACCTTGAAGCCGAGCGCGTGGAATTCGTCGACGATGCCCGGGCCGTGGCGGGTGAAGAGCTGCAGGCCGAGCTTCACCCAGGCGAGGTTGCCGGCGAGGGGGCGGGCGAGCGCCAAGGCTTCCTCCTTGGTCTCGACGTCGAGGGCGAGGATGAGTCGGCAAGGCGAAACCATGCCGTCTTTATGGAAACAGCCGGGCTTTCCTGCCAGCGTAAACCTATCCGCCGACGGGCCTTACTTCTTGGCCTTCTTGGGCGCCGGCGTGCTGGGCAGGGTGTGCACGTCGAACGTGAAGGGCTTGGCCGGCTGCTGACCGAGGAGGTGCAGGCTGAACCATTCGGCCATGCGGACGTTGTCGTCGGCCATCTCGACCCAGCCGCCGTGGGCGGCGCCGAGACGGATGAGGACGTCGCTCTGGGCGCCGACTTCCTTGGCACGGGCGTGGTAGCGACGGGCCTGGGAGTCGGGCACCAGCGGGTCGGCGTCGCCTTGGACGATGAACGTCGGGGGCGTCTGGGCGCTGATCCAGTAGAGAGGCGAGAGCTCACGTCCGGCGCGTTCGCGTCCTTCGGCGGTGGTGACGATCGGGCCGAAAGCCGGGGCGCGGGTGGTGAGCGGACCGATGCCCTCCTTGCTGTCGCCTTCCTTGGCCCAGTTGAGGAAGTCGACCGGGGGGTAATAGCAGGCCACGGCGTTCACGGCCGAGCTCACGTGTTCGACCGGGTCCTTGGACTTCGGGTTGGCCGCGAGCACGCGGGTGCCGAGCATCAGGCTGAGGTGTCCGCCGGCGCTGCCGCCGGTGACGCCGATCTTGTTGGGGTCGATGCCGAACCTGGCGGCGTTGGCGCGGACGAAGCGGACGGAGCGCTGCAGGTCCGCGACGATCTCGTCGATGTGGAAGCGCGGCTGCGTGCCGTGCACCACGACGAAGGTCGTGAAGCCGTGCTTCGGCCAGCCGCCGTCGTTGATGCCGTTGTGGTTGGAGTTCCAGCCGCCGCTGACGATCTTGATGACGGCCGCGCCATTGGGCTTGGCCGGCGTGAAGACGTCCAACGTCAGCGCCACGCCGTCGTGCTTGGCGTAGATGACATCGGAGACGCGGGTGACTTCTTGGGCGCCGGCGAGCGCGCAGGTCAGGACGAGGGCCAGGAGGGAGAGCAGGGAGCGGCGCATGGGGTTGTCCTTAGGACACCGCCAAGCGGCCGAAGTTGCAAGCCGCTCAGACCTTGAGGCGGAACTTGATGACCACCTTAAGGATCTCGGCCGGGGCGCCGACCTGCACGCCGGGCTGGTGGCCGTCCTGCGGATGGAAGACCGCGAAATTGCCACGACCGAGGGTCAGGAGCGCGGAAGGGGTCGTCGGTGCGGCATATTTCTCGACGTCCTTTTCGGCGATATAAGGCTTCGTCACGACGAGCGTCTTCTGGTCGGTATGGCCGCAAAGTTCGAGGCCTTGATAGACGACTTGGATATCGCCGTAGACCTGATGGGCTTCCCACATCTTGTCGGCGGAAGGAGCCGTCTGGTAACGCTGGACGATCGCGACGAGGTCCTGACCTTGGAGCTCATATTTGCCGTCGGGCGTGTTCACGTCGAAGGCGCGGAGGTAAGCGAAAGCCTTCGGAAAGAGCGGGTGTAGCGACTCGTAGGCGGCGGAGGCGGAGAGTTGGTCGAGGAGCATGGAGAAAGGGCTAGGGGCAGGGCTAGGGCTTGGGCCAGTTTATTTAGGCCTCGTCGGGGAGGCTTTCGACGTCGTCGAGCGGGAGTTCGACGGGTTGGTCGGAGCCGAGGATCGAGAGCAGGAGCGCGATGCGTTTCTGCGGGGACTCCAGACGGATGACCTCGCCTGCGGAGCCGGCGAAGATGCCGCGGATCACGCGGGCTTTGGCGCCGATCTTCAGTTCCTCGTCGAGCATCGACAAGATGGCCTCCGGTCCGAGCGCGTTGAGTTCGTCGATGACGGCCTGCGCGACGTCGACCGGTCGGCCTTCGCGGCTGACGAGGTGAAGGACGCCGCGGGTGCTGCGGATCGTCGATTGGAATTCCATCGGGTCGAAGCGCGCGAACACGTAGCCAGGGAAAAGCGGTTCGACGACGACCTTGTTCTTGTCGTGGCCGCGCCGCGTGCGTCGCAGGCGGGGGAAGACGAGTTCCTCGACGCCGATGGCCCGTAGGTTCTGCACCGCCACCGCCTCCTGGCGAGGCTTGGCCTTGATGCAGAACCAGGTCGGGCCGACGGCTTCGGTCATGCGCTCTGATGCACGGACTTCGAGCGGTCCGGGAGCCAGCCGAGCGCGATGAGCGCGAGCTGGGAGGGGACGAAGACGTAGTAGAGCCAGAAGGAACCCTGTTCGGTGAAGCCGTAGCTGTGGAGGCCGACCCCGAGGAGGTTGGTGCCGAACCAGGACCAGGCCGTCACGATGTTGCCGAAGACGAGGAGCTGCATGAGGCCTTCGCGGCGGACGAGCCCGCCCCAGCGGGCGTGCAGGCAGATGGCGCACCAGAGCACGATGAGGATCGCGCCGTTCTCCTTGGGGTCCCAGCCCCAGAAGCGGCCCCAGCTCTGGTCGGCCCAGATGCCCCCCAGCATCGTGCCGATGAAGCTCGCGAGGACCGCGAAGGCGAGGATGCCGTAAGCCGCGCGGGCCACGCTGTCGCCCCAGTGGTAGTCGGCCTTGAAGGCGCGGAGGCCGAGGTGCAGGGCGCCGAGGAGGCCCGCCACGAAGGTGGCCGAGTAGCCCAAGGTCACGATGGTCACGTGGGTCGCCAGCCAGAAGTTGGAGTCGAGCACCGCGCGGACGCTCTCGAGGTTGTCTTCGCCGGAGAGGCCGAGGTTATGGGCCACGATCAGCGAGACGAAGCCCGTGAGCCCGGTGGCGGCGGCGCCGATGCCGTTCTTCCAGACGCGTTCGAGCATGATGCCGAGGGCGACGGCGCCCCAGGCGACGAAGATGCCCGACGAGTAGAGGTTCGTCACCGGCGGGCGGCCGTGGAGCCACATGCGGTAGCCGAGGGCGAGCGTGTGCAGCACGAAGCAGAGGACGAGCAGGCGGTAGGCCCACGCGCGCATGGGCTCGGATCCGGTCAGCCAAGAACCGAGGACCAAGGTGACCGTGATGAAGTAGGCGATGAGCAGCCAGTAGAAGGGCTGCAGGCGGCCGAAGGCGGCTTCGGCTTCGGCCTTGGGCGTCCACCTTCCCTTGAGGGAGGCGGAGATGGCGGACGTCAGGCGGGCGCACTCGTCGTCCTTGCCCTCGCGCCAGGCCATGGAGAAGTCGGCGTAGCGCGTGATCAGGCCGTCCTCGGCGAGGCCGGCGCGATGGGTCTTCTGGTCTTTGATGATGCCCAGCAGGGAGCCGCCGAGGTTGTCCCAGCGTTCGACGGAATCCGGATCCTTGGGCGGCATGAGGCCGATGGCGCCTTCGCGTTCGAATTCCTGGTAGCGTTCGACGAACGTGCGGACGGTCTTCTGCAGCTCGGGGTCGAAGGCCTGGCCGGAGCGGCTGGCGTTCATCTCGGCCAGCGCGCGGTTGAGCGCGGAGATCCACGCGGCGTATTCGCGGCGGGCGGGGACGTCGGCCGGGAGGTCGCCGGGGATGAACGTCATGCTGAGCGCCGCATACTGGCGGGCGGCGCCTTCGAGGTTGAGGAGGGCGCGGTCTTCGGCGTCGCGGTCGGCCTGGGCGGTCTTGCGGGCCTTTTCGGCGGCCTTGCTGAGCTCGGCGCTGTTCTTCAGGATGCCGTCCCAGCTCACGTAGAGGCTCTTCTCCGGGTCGCCGCCGACGCGCTTGAGCACGTTGGGGTGTTCGACGCGGAACGTCGGCAGGTGGCGCGCGACGGGGGCGCGGAAGGAGACTTCGATCAGCCAGTCGATCGCCGAGACCGAGCCGCCGGTCAGGCGGACCGGCCGCTTCTCGAGCATCGCCTGAAGGTTGGTGTCGAGGGCCGGGAGTTCCTTGGCGATCTCGGCGCGCTGTTCGGCGGTCCAGGTGGACGGACGCTGGCCGAAGGCGACGCGCTCGAGCTTGGAGAGCGCGACGGACGTGCGGGCGCGCATCTGCAGGAGCGAGCCGGTGGCGAGGGTCTCGATCGGCACGATGCGTCCGCCGCTCTGCACGGGGATTTCGCCGAGCTCACGGGTGTTCCAGCCGGCGGCGGCGGCCTCGGCGGTCGCCGAGAGGAAGCCGAGCGCGAGGACCGCGGCGGCCTTGGCGGCGCGGCCGCGCAGGAAGCGGAGCAGCGAGAAGCCGAAGTGCCAGAGGAGGCCGAGCGACATCACCGCGACGGAGACGTAAGGGATGAGCCAGCCCGGATTGCGGACGACCTGGAGGACGCTGAGGTCCTTGCCGTCCTTGGTGCTGCCGAAGCTGGACTGGAAGAACGTCAGGCCGGCGTGCCGGAGCGGCTGGTTCATCGAGATGTTGTAGGCGAAGGAGCCGGCGCCTTCCTTGATCGTCACGTCGCTCGCGAAGCGGCGAGGCGTGTTCGTCCCCGGGTATTTCTCGTGGGTGAACTTGTCGAGGCGCAGGGTGAAGGGGACGTAATAGCGGACGCGACGCAGCGAGACCTGGTAGGTCTTGCCGGCGTCCTCGAACGACTGGGCGTCGAAGTTCTCGGTCAGGTTGAGGTTCACGATCCAGACGCCGGCGGACTGGGCGCCCTTGAGCAGTTCGACGATGGCCGTCGGCGCGTTGGGCTTGTTGTCGTCGTAGCTTTCGGGCTCCGGCTTGTAGGCCAGCTCGGTGCGGGCGCCGATGCCTTGGGTCGCCTTGATCGCGATGCCGTCGGGCATCTGGGACTTGGCGCGGAGCATCGCGTTGGGGTGATACGCGTGCACCTTCAGCTTGAAGGGCGTGCCGGGCAGTTCGACCGTGTCGGGCGACTGCTTGGCGGCGATGGCGCGGAAGATCGAATCAGGCACGACCACGACCTGGTCGGCTTTCTCGCCTTTCTCGACGAGGGCGAATTCGAACTCGCGGAAAGCCTCGGAGAAGTCGCGGCTCTCGCCTTCGGGGACGATCATCGCGGACTCTTCCTGGTAGACGGCCGTGATGAAGCCGCCGATGAGCAGGAGAAGCAGGCCGGCGTGGATCATGCTGATGCCGACTTTCGCGGCGGTGGCCTTGAAGTGGCGGAAGTGCGCGAAGGCCAGGTTGATGACGAGCAGGGCGCCGATGAGGAAGCCGCCCGGCAGAGGCATCTGCAGCGGAGCGGTGTCATCCATCGGGTAGAAGCAATACCAGGAAGAGAAGTAGACCTTCTGCACGTGCCAGACGCCCCAGTGGACCTGTTCGAGCGTCCCGAGCAGCACGAGCAGCATCGAGAGCACCAGCAGGAAGACCGTCAGCTTGAGCGAGGCGAGCGTGTCGAGCACCCGGCGTCCGGTGTCGGCTTTCTTTTCGAAATCAGATTCGCTCACGGAAGCTGGGATTCGGCGAGGAAGGCGACCAGGGCGGCGCCGTGGGCGGCGACCGCGGCGGCGTCACCGCTCATCTTGAAGAACCAGGTGGCTCCCTTGTGCGGGGTCATCACCGCGTCGAGGCCCTTCTTGCCGTCGGTCGAGACCATGACGAAACGCTGGCTCTCGAGGCCGCCCACCTTGGCGGGCTTGGCGGAGGCGGCGATCTCATCGCCGCTCGCGGGCGCGAGTCCGATCTGGCCGCGCCAGCGGTTCACGTTGGCCGTGAGGCCTCCGACGCTGCCGGGGAAGACCGTGACTGCGACCTCGGCCTTGGTGCCGTCCGGGCCGGCGACGATCCAGGTGGCCTTGCGCATCGCGTTCTCCGGTCCGACGGACCAGCCAGTCGGGAGCTTGCCCCACTTGGGGGCGTCGAAGGAGGCGGCTTCGGCCTTCATCGAGGCGGGGGCGACCATCGGGGCGGCGACGGCCGGCGACGGGGCGGGCTGCGCGGCGACGGGCGCGGCCGGGGCGGCGGGGGCCGGAGCGGCGTCGGACTTCACTTCATAACGGGCGACCTGCGGGGCAGGCTTGCAGCCGAAGGCGAGCAACGAAGCGGAGAGGATGAGGAGGGGGCGCATGAGGAGGGTGAAGAAAGATTATTTGTTGGCGGCTTTCTTGCCTTTTTTCTTCGCCGCGACGGCCGCGTCGCCGGCGGTCGAGCCGGTCTTGAGCCGTTCGGCGTATTTTTCGTCGCGCGGCTTGATGACGCCGCGCTTCACGAGTTCGTCGGCGTGCAGGTCGGCGAGAGGTCCGCAGCGTCGGAGCCAGGCGTCGCACTCGGCGCGGAGTTCGGCGAGCTTGGCGGCGTGGGCGGGGTCGGCCGCGAGGTTGTTGACTTCCCAGGGGTCGTTCTGGGTGTCGAAGAGTTCTTCGGCCGGCCGGTTGGGATCGAAGTAGAGGGCTTGGAGCGGGGTCAGCTTGCCCTCGGCCTGGACGCGTCGCAGCTCCTGCATCGTCTGGCCGACCTCCTGGTAGGCCACCTTGCCCGCTTCGTCGACCCCGGGAGCCTGGTTGCGGACGTAGCGGAAGCGGGCGTCGCGGACCGAGCGCACCTTGTCGAAGCTCTCGTCCATGAAGTCACGGAACGAGTGGACGTATTTCGGCGGATTGGCGGCGGTCGGGAGGAAGCAGTGTCCGTCGTATTCGGCGGGAACCGGCGCGCCGGCGAGCGTCAGCGCGGTCGGGGCGAAGTCGATCCAGCTGGCGAAATCCTCACGGACCGTGCCCGGGGCGATCTGGCCGGGCCAGCGGACGATGAGCGGCACGCGGGTGCCGGTGTCCTTCACCGAGCGCTTGTAGCGCGGCATGCCGCGTCCGTGGTCGCCGGTGAGGATCACGATCGTGTTCTTCTCGAGGTCGTGGGCCTTGAGCCAGTCGAGCACGCGGCCGAGCGAGTAGTCGACCGCCGTGACGAGCTCATGGTAGTGGGCGACCTCGCGACGGACGGCCGGGGTGTCGGGATAGAAGGGCGGCAGTTCGACCTTCGCCGGATCGCGGCGGTCGGAAGGTTTCAGCGCGACGGTGTTCTTGGCGTGGGCCGCGTCGTCGGCGCGCACCTGGCTCTCGTGGCTGACGGTATCATTGAAGTAAGCGAAGAACGGCTCCTTAGGCTTGGCCGTGAGCGGGCCGGCCGGCTGCTTCGAATAGTTGACCCAGAGCTTCCGGTCGTCGGCCAGGTTCTTTTCGGAGACGCCCTGGAAGTCCGTCTTGCCCGGCCACATCACGTGATACCCGGCGGCGCGGAGCCGTTCGGTGAAGGGGGCGGGCGGGTTGATGACGACGGAGCGCATGTTCTGGGCGCCGTACTTGAGGGGGTATTGGCCGGTCACCATCCCGCTCCGGGTGGGGGCGCAGACGCCGGCATGGGTGAAGGCGCGGGTGAAAAGGGCGCCTTCCTTGGCCAGCCGGTCCATGTTGGGCGTGATGGCGTCCTTGCATCCGTAGGCGCCGGTGTCCGGCCCCATGTCTTCGCCGATCACCAGTACGATGTTGGGACGGGTCTCGGCGGCGCCGGCGAGCGCGGCGACGAGGAGCGGGATCAGGAGGGAGAGACGGCGCAGCATAGGGGTGAGACAGGGAAGGGCTCCCATGGTTGCGGGCTATCCGGCCAAGGCAAAAAGAAAGGACGCATTTAGCGTCCTTTTCGTGGGGTTATTAGGGCGCTGCTCAGTCCGTGAAGCGGAACAGGGCCACGTCGCCGTCCTTGAACAGGTAGGACTTGCCTTCGAGGCGGTAGCGGCCGGCGTCGCGGGCCGCGGCGACGGAACCATATTTGGCGAGGTCTTCGTAGGAGACCACTTCGGCCTTCACGAAGCCCTTCTCGAAGTCGGTATGGATCACGCCGGCGCACTGCGGGGCGGTCATGCCGTGGCGGAAGGTCCAGGCGCGGACCTCCTTTTCGCCGGCGGTGAAGTAGGTCGCCAGGCCGAGCAGGTGGTAGGCGCCGCGGATGAGCGAAGACACGCCGGAGTCGGTGACGCCGAGCGACTGGAGGAACTCGGCGGCTTCGGCCGGGGAAAGGTCGCAGAGCTCGGCTTCGACCTGGGCGCAGATCACGACGTGTTCGCAGCCGTGGCGCTGGCCGATGACGGCGGCGACGGCGGCGACGTGCGGGTTCTTGGAAGGGTCGGCCAGGTCGCCCTCGGCGACGTTGCAGGCGAAGAGCACCTTCTTGGACGAGAGCAGGTTGTAGGACTTCAGGCGGGCGCGCTCGTCGTCGCTGACCTCGAGGGCGGACGCCGGCTGGTTCTCGTTGAGGTGCTTCACCAGGCGGGTGAGCAGCTCGACGTTGGCGATGGCGTCCTTGTCCTGGCTGCGGACCTTCTTCTGGTTGCGGTCGAGCTGCTGCTCGGCCGACTGGATGTCGGCGAGGATGAGTTCGGTCTCGATCACGCCGATGTCGCGGACCGGGTCGACCTTGCCCATGCTGTGGACGATGTCATCGTTGTCGAAGCAACGGACCACGTGGACGATCGCGTCGCACTCGCGGATGTTCGAAAGGAAGTCGTTGCCCTTGCCTTCGCCCTTGGAGGCGCCGGCGACGAGGCCTGCGATGTCGACGATGTCGATCGTGGCCGGGATGACGACCTTGGTGCCGGCGATCTGCTGCAGCTTCTGCATGCGTTCGTCGGGCACGAGGACGACGCCGACGTTGGGCTCGATCGTGCAGAACGGGTAGTTCGCCGCCTCGGCCTTGCGCGAGCGGGTCAGCGCGTTGAAGAGGGTCGACTTGCCCACGTTGGGGAGTCCGACGATGCCTGCCTGGGTCTTTGCCATGGAAGAGGCAACGTGGGCATCCGCCCCGCGAAGGTCAAGAGCCGCCGTCAGGGGGCCAGCGAACGGGCCTCTTCGCTGAGCTCCGGGTCGGGCAGCACGACTTCGTCCTTCGGCTGGGGCTGACCGCGCACGATGCGGGCCACGGCCAGACGGCCGCGGACGGAGGTGATCTCCAGGACCGCGGAGGCGTTGAGCTGAGGGTCCCGTGAGATCGCCTGCAGGCCCTCGCGCACGATCGTGCCCGGGATGAGCAGGATCGGCACGGAGGCGCTGCGGAGCGGGTAGCCCTGCACGTAGCCCACGCGGGCGTTGCGCGGAGCGCCGGCGGGGAGCGCGAAAGGATTCGGCTCCTCGGCGGGCTTCTTCGGCTTGAACACGGCGCAGCCCGTCAGCAGCGCGAGCAGCAGACAGACTGGGCCGAGGCGGTTCACTCGCGGTGCGGGGCGCCCGGACCTTCCGGCGGCTTGCCGATGAAGGCGGCGAGGGCGGAGTTCGGCGGCAGGCCGCCGGGCAGGCCGCCGGGCGAGAGCGGCCCCGGGGTCTGCTCGGCCTTCTCGTCTTCGGAGATGAACTGGTCGAAGCCGGGGCCCGACGTGTCGAGCTCGCCTTCGAACATGCCCTGGAGCTGGCGCATGCGGGTCGGGTGGCGCATCTTGCGGAGCGCCTTGGCCTCGATCTGGCGGATGCGCTCGCGGGTCACCTTGAAGTGGCGGCCGACTTCCTCGAGCGTGCGCTGGACGCCGTCGAGGAGGCCGAAGCGGAGGATGAGCACCTCCTTCTCGCGTTCGGCGAGGGAGCGCAGGACGAAATCGATCTTCTCGCGGAGGAGGCGGGTGGAGGCCGTGTCGGAGGGGTTCTCCGCGGACTTGTCCTCGATGAAGTCGCCGAGCGAGGTGTCTTCGCCGTCGCCCACCGGGGACTGGAGCGAGATCGGCTGCTGCGCCATCTTCATGATCTGCTGCACGCGGTCGATCGCCATGTTCATCTCGTTGGCGACCTCCTCGGCGGTCGGCTCATGGCCGAGTTCCTGCGTGAGCTGCTTCTGCACCTGCATCACCTTGTTGAGCGTCTCGATCATGTGGACCGGGATGCGGATGGTGCGGGCCTGGTCGGCGATGGAGCGGGTGATGGCCTGGCGGATCCACCAGGTGGCGTAGGTGGAGAACTTGTAGCCGCGGCGGTATTCGAACTTCTCGACGGCCTTCACGAGGCCCATGTTGCCTTCCTGGATGAGGTCGGTGAAGAGGAGGCCGCGGTTCTGGTATTTCTTGGCGATGGAGATCACCAGGCGGAGGTTGTGCTCGACCATCTCGGTCTTGGCGCGCTGGGCTTCGTCGAGGTGCTTGCGGACGTTGCGGGCGAGGTGGATGAGCTCGCTCGGGCTGAGGCGCCAGCGGAGCTCGATCTCGCGGGTGCGGGAGGCGGAGATCTCCTGTTTCACGGCCTTCTTGGCGCGGACCGGGCCGCGGACGACGATGGTCGGCTCGACGAGGTTGCGGGAGTCTTCGATGTCGCCCTTGATGTCCGGCAGTTCGAGCCATTCCTCGAACAGCTTCATCTTGAAGCAGAACTTGCGGAGGATGTCCTTGCAGCCTTCCTTGGCGGTCTTCTCGAGCTTCACGTAGGCCTCGCGGGCCTTGGCCTTCTTGCCGGCGTCGGTCTCGTCGAGGTATTTCTGCCAGCCCTTGTCGAGCTTGGCCTTGAGCTTGGCGCACTCCTCCGTGGCCTTGGGGAGCATCTTGTAGTAGGCGTCGCGGGACTCGACCTTCTTGTCGATGACGACCTTGTCGAAGCGTTCTTCCTTGCGGAGGACCTTGAGGGCGAGGTCGAGCTGGTAGGGCAGGGTGAGCCAGCAGGAGAAGAGGTAGTCTTGGGCGTTGAGTTCGGCGACTTCGATGCGCTTGGAGATCTCGACCTCCTGTTCGCGCGTGAGCAGGGGCTTGTGGCCCATCTGCTTCAGGTAGACGTTGAACGGATCGTAAGGGGCGTCGGCCGGGACGGTGCGCGCGGCTTCCTCCTCGGAATCCTCGACCTTCTTGCGGTACGTCTCGACCTCATCCTCGTCCAGGAGCTTGATGTCCAGGTTGTCGAGGATGTTCATGATGTTCTCGATCAGCTCCGGGTCGGTGGCGCTGTCCGGGATGACCTCGTTGATGTTCTGGACGGTCACGAAGCCGTTCTTCTTCGAAAGGCTGACGAGCAGCTGGACCTTAGCGTTGATCTCAGGGCCGATGGGCGGCGTCGGCGGCTTCAGGGGCAGGGTCTTCGGCTTCGGCGCGACCGGCTTCGGCGCGATCACGGCCTTGGCGGCCGCTTTGGCGGGAGCCTTGGGCGGGGCGGCCTTCGGCGCGGCCGCCTTCACGGCAGCCTTGGGCGCAGCCGCCTTGGCGACGGGCTTGGTGCTGCTCTTCGCGGCGGTCTTGGCCGGGACGGCCTTGACGGAGGGCTTCGCCTGCTTGGTGGCTTTGGCCGGCTTGGCGGTGGTCTTTTTGTTCTTCTTTTCGGGCATCTTGGGAAATTCAGGCGGCGGTGAGCATGGGCGGGGCCGCATGCGATCTGCGCAGGGCGATCTTCTCCGACTGGAGCTTGTTGAGGGTGGCGACGTCGTCGCGAGGGGTGGCGGCGATGCGCGCGTCGAGGCCGCGCATCAGGGCCTGCACGTGGCGGGCGTGGAAGGACTTGAGGATCGTGTTGGCGCGAGGCAGGATGTCCTTCTCGTCGTCGCGGCCGGCGTAGCTCTCGGCGGAAAGGCGGGCGGCTTCGGTGCGCAGCTCGTCGTCGAGGGCGTTGACGGCCTCGCGGAGGCCGGCGAAATGGCCGTGGGCGGCTTCGTTGAGCAGGGCCATCAGGAGCCGGCCGCCCCGGCCGGACTGGTCGATCCACTCGAGCGGGAGCGACTGGGCGATGGGAACGAAGTAGGAATCATGCCGCAGGAGGAACAGTATCAAATCCTCCTCCGGAGTTGTCAAGCCCCCCCCCTTGACAACCGGGACGGGCGCTTCGTCGGGGGCGCCGAGCTGGGCGGCGGGACGTTGGGCCTGGGACTGGGCGCGGTGGCGCTCGTAGGCCATGTGCATCTCACGGATGCCGATGCCGGCGTGGCGGGCGGCTTCGTTGAGGGCTTCGCGGACGACTTCCTCCGCTCCGGCCTGCTCGACGATGGGGAAGAGGGCTTCCAGCAGGCTGAGGCGGCTGGTCAGGGGGAGGTTCACCGAACCTTCGGGCACCAGGGACTGGACGCAGAACTGCATCGCGCTGCGGGCGCCGGCGACGAGTCCGGCCCAGCCGGCGGCGGACTGGGTCGAGAAGTATTCGTCCGGATCCTTGCCGCCGGGCAGGGAGAGGAAGCGGATGTCCAGGCCTTCGCGCAGGCCGATGGGCAGCAGGCGCAGCGCGGCCTTCTGGCCGGCGGCGTCGGAGTCGAGGAAGACGAGCAGGCGTTGGCTGAAGCGACGCAGCTGCTGGAGATGTTCCTCGGTGACCGCCGTGCCTTGGGCGGCGATCGCCCCGGGGATGCCGGCGGAATGGCAGCGGATGGCGTCGAGCTGGCCTTCGACGAGCACGAAAGGCTCCGCGTCCTTGCGGGTCATGCGGGCGCGGTCGAGGTTGAAGACCGTGCGCGACTTCTTGAAGAGCTCGGTCTCGGGCGAGTTGACGTATTTCGCCTCGCGGGAAGGGTCGTCCGGCGGGGTGACGTCGAGCTGGCGTGCGGTGAAGGCGATGACGCGTCCCTGGATGTCGCGGATGGGGATGATCAGCCGGCCGCGGAAACGGCAGCGCCAGCGCAGCGGATCGGGCACGCGGTCCACGCCGAAGAACAGGCCCGTCTGGGCGAGGGCGTCCTTGGCGTAGCCCTTGGCGAGCAGGCCCGGGATGAGCTTCGAGTCGTCGACGGGCGCGAAGCCGATGCCGAAGTCGTCGGCGACCTCGGGCGAGAACTTCCGCTGGCGGGTCCAGTAGTCGCGGATCCATTCGCCGTGCACGGGGTCTTCGAGGAAGCAGCGGCGCCAGTAGTCGGCGACGAGCTCGTGGATCTCGAGGAGCTGGCCGCGGAATGATTTCTCGTTCTTGCCGTCGCCGCCGCTCTCGTAGTCGAGCTTGAACCCGAAGCGGTTGGCGACGCGTTCGACGGACTCCGGGAAGTCGAGGCCTTCGCGGTTCATCACCAGCTTGAAGGCGTCGCCGCCTTGCTGGGTCGAGAAGCAATACCAGAGGCCCGTCTCGGGGTTGACCTTGAAGGAGGGGCTCTTCTCGGACTTGAAGGGGCTCAGGCCCCACCAGTCGCGCCCGCGCTGCTTCATCTGGGTGTAGTCGCCGGCGAGCGCGACGATGTCAGCCCGTTGGCGGAGCTCATCGATCGATCTGCGGGAAATGCGGGCCACGGCTGTCAAGGGGTGGCTGTCAAGGGGTGGGGCGCAAACGTAAATAATTCCCAATCATCGCTGGGGAGTCCTCCGGTGTTATGCCCAGGGGGGTCGGCACCGCAAGGGGAGCCCGCTTTTCAGCACTCGTCGCAGAGCTTGTGCCTTATCCGCTTGGCCTCATCCCGCAGGCGGGCGGCTTCGGCGTTCTGGCCGGCCCGGGAGAGGACGTCGGCGAGGTTGTCGAGGACCGAGGCGGTCTCCCGCTTCTCGGCCCCGTGCACCTTCCGGACGCCGGCTAGCTGGCGGCGGAACAGAGCTTCGGCCTCGTTGAACTCGCCTCGCTTGAGTTCGAGCCCGCCCAGGATGCTCATCGTGCCCAGCGGGTCGGGGTGGGTCTCTCCCAGGGTAGAGACCTCCAAGGCGAGCACCGAGCGGTAGAACTCGGCGGCTTCGTCGAGGCGCGATTGACGGTAGCAGAGCCCGGCCAGCTGCGTGCGGAGGTTTATGATGGCTTCGTCGGAGCCTCGCGGAGCGGTCTCGAGCAGAGCGAGCGCTTCGCGATAGAGCTTCTCGGCGCCGGCGAGGTCGTCGCCGGCGACGCGCAAGGAAGCGAGCTCACGACGGAGGTCCGCGGCGGCGGTCCGCTGGTCGCGGTTCGCGGTCGGTTGCGCTCTCACCGCCTCGGCGAGCAGGGAAGCCGCCTCGTCCGGCCGACCTTCTGCCCGGCAGACCGCGGCCTGCTGGCGCAAGGCCTCGGGGCTGACGGCCGGAGCGGAAGCACCGTCGCAGCCGGCGACGAGCAACGTGAGCAGGCTGAGCGCGAAGCGCGGCATCAGTCTCCCAAGAAGCTGGCGTCGTCGCACTGCGCCTTGAAGTAAGGGGCCTTGCCGTCGACCTCGACCGTCAGCGTGTGGTCGCCCGCGGGGAGCGAGGCGGCGTAGGCGCCGGACTTGAGGTCGATCGCCTTGCCGTCGAGCCAAGCGGCCTTGACGCCGGTGAGGAGCAGGGGCTTGGACGTGGCGGCGGCGGCGGTGAGGCGCGCGGTGGCGTAGAGGCGGCCAGGGTTGAACTCCTTGGGCAGCTGGCCGTTGACGAGCGTGTAGACCGGGGTGGCGGCGGCGGACTTGGCGAGCGCGCCGGGCGGCTGGTCGTCGAAGACCCAGAGGCGGGCGACGTTGCCCTTGCTGGCGTCGAAGGGACCCGGCTTGCCGATCTCGCCGAGGAAGGCGAAGAGGTTGCGGCGCGGCACGCCCGTGAGGCCGTCGACGAGTCCGGCGGGCATGATGCTGCCGATGTTGTCGCGGCTCACGATGTTGGCCTTGAGCAGCGGGAGCTCCACGCCGGGGCCCGGACGGATGAAGAGTTCGGTCGCGTTCTCGCGGGCGGGGATGCCGACCATCTGGCTGCCGTCCTTCATCTTGAAGGAGAAGCCGTGGTAGCCTTCCTTCACCTTCGCGGCGGGATTGAGCACGCTCTCGATGATGTAGTCCAGCGGGGCGCTGGCGCCGAGGCTGCTGAGGTCGGGGCCGAGCTTGCCGCCCGCGCCGCCGATGGCGTGGCAGAGGGCGCAGCCGTTCTTGCGGTAGTGGATCTCGCCGTCGGCCGGGTCGGCGCCTTTCTTGATGGTGTCGATCAGTCCGTTGATCTCGGCGGAGTAATCACGCGGGCCGGATTTCGCGCCCGCGAGGGGCTCGATGGCCTTGACCAGCGGCACGCCGCCGCGGCCGAGGGAGCGCGCGGACTGCAGGGCCGCGGCGTAGTGTTCGACGCTCAGGCCTTGCGGGAATTCCTTGGCGAGGCGCTGGGCGAAGCCGGCTTGCTGGAACAGGGCGAGCCAAGCGGCGGCGGCGGCCTGCTTGTCCTTGATCTGCGCGAAGACCGAGGGGATGGCCTTCAGCGCTTCGCCCGGAGCATGGACGGCGAAAGCGGGCAGGGCGTCGCGCCGGACGACGGACGGGCGTTCGGCGGCGGTGAGGCTGCGGAGCGCCTTGAGGGAGGCCTGCTGACCGATGGTGCGGAGCGCGGCGACGGCGGTGCGACGCAGTTCGGCGTCTTTCTCGCGTCCGGCGAAGTCGCCGAGCTGAGGGACGAACTGCACGAGCTTCCACTGTCCGGCGAGGCGGACCGACGTGATGAGCAGGTTGCGCTCGGTCTCGTAGCGGAGCAGCTTGCCGAGGGCGGCGAGGTCGCCGGCCGGGCGGACGTTGCGGTTGGCAGCCTCGACGAGGGCGAAGGCGATGCGGTGGCGCGTGGAGGCCTGGAGGGAGGCGTCGTCCATCAGCGCGCGGAAGAGCAGCGTGGCTTCGTCGGCCGTGCCGGCCTTGCCGACGAGTTCGATCCAGGGGCCGGTACCGGCGGCGTCGATCTTCCGGCCCGCGAAAAGGCGCTGGACGTAAGGGGTCGCGATGCCCGGGTCGATCGCCTTCACGATCGCGTCGAGCTCGGCTTCATGGCCCACGACCTTGGCCGGCTGGGCGGCCACGTCTTCGAGCCACGGGCGGGCGAGTTCGTTGATGCTCGTCCACGCGGCGAAATCGAGGAAGTTGTCGGCGGCATCCTTCGGCAGGTTGGCGAGCACCGCGCGGGCGCTCTCGGGGGTGCGGATGCGGGCGAGGGCGCGGTGCGCTTCGAGGCGGACGCGAGGGTTGGCGTGGCCAAGGAACGGCGTGATGAGGCTGATGTCATTCGCGCCGCGGGCGCCGAGGGATTTGCCGAGTTCGCGGAGACCGACCTGGAGGCTGGCCGGATCCTGGCTGCGGAGCAGTTCGGCGAGGTGGGCGGTGTCGGTCGTGCGGCCGCTGAGGAGCCAGGCGGCGTGACGGCGCGCCACGTCATCCTTGGCCCAGCCCTTGAGCGCGGACTGGAGTTCGGCGACGGGCACCTTGGCGAGTTCGCGACGGGCCTGTTCGAAGTCCCAGCGGTTCGGGGAGGTCAGGCGGGCGAGGAGTTCGGCGACCGGCTTGCCGAGGAGCGGCTGCCAGGCGATCGGCTTGGCGTCCTCGGGCTGGATGCGCCAGATGCGTCCGCTGATCTTGTCGCGGCGAGGGTCGCGGAAGTCGACTTCGCCGTGGTTGATGATCGGGTTGGTCCAGTCGGCGACGTAGAGGGCGCCGTCCGGGCCCATCTTCAAGGTGATCGGACGGAAGGCCACGTCGCTCGTCCGGACGACGTCGGGGAGTTCCTTGGTCACATAGCCGGACTTCGGGGAAGCGTCGGTGCTGAAGTCATTGAAGCCGAAACGGACGATGCGATGGGCGCGGAAGTCGCACGTGATCGCGTTGCCTTGCCAGTCGGCGCCGAAGAGCGGACTCTGCACGAGCTCCAGTCCGCTGAACTTAGGATAGGAGCCGGGGCTGATGCTGCCCACGAGGCGACGGGCGCCCTCGGAGGGCGGGAAGGTCGCGCCGGGGAAGGCCCAGTGCACGCCGGTGCCGTCGGCGCCGGAGGTCAGGAACGTCTGGCCGGCGAGGTCTTCCTGCTGGCCCCAGGCGTTGACGAGTCCCTTGGAGTGGACCTCGAGACGCTCGGTGGTCGGATCATAGGCGAAGGCCACGCCGGAGTTGGCGCGAACCAGACCCCAGGGGGTTTCCACGTGCGAGTGGATGTAGATGGTCTGGTGGAAGTAGAGGCGGCCGTCGATGCCCCAGTGGAGCGTGTGGATGATGTGGTGCGTGTCTTCCGTGCCGAAGCCGCTCAGCACGATGCGACGGTCGGCGAGGACGCCGTCGGCGTCGGGCTTGGTGAGGTGCAGGAGCTCGGTGCTGGCGCCGACGAAGACGCCGCCGAAGTTGTCAGGGGCCACGCCGGAGGGGATCAGCAGGCGGTCGGCGACGATGCGCGAGACGTCGGCGACGCCGTCGTGGTCGGTGTCCTCGAGGAGGATGACCTTGTCGTTGCCGGTGGACGGACCGAACTGCGAGGAGTTGCCGGCCATCTGCGCGGCGAGGTCCTCGGGATTGACCTGCGGGTAGGTGTTGGATGTCGCGACCCAGAGGCGGCCGGAGGTGTCCCAGTTCATGTGGACGGGTTTCTCCAGGAGAGGGTTCTCGGCGAAGAGCGTCATGCGCAGTCCATCGGAGAGCTTGAAGTCAGGGCGGGGCAGGGACGCGGCGACGGTCAGCTTGGAAGGCGTCTTGGGTTCGGGCGGCAGCGAGCTCGGCTGGCCGGCGGAGACCGCGATGGCGTCGGCCTCGGCCTTTTCGATCAGCGGGTCGAACTTCGGGATCTCGACGGCGTTCTTGCCCTGTTCCCGCTTACGGAAGCCGAAGATGTAGGTGTAGTTGGCCGGACGGCTGCGGTGGAAGAAGAGGGAGTTCTTGCGGAGCACCGAGGCGCGGAGCCTTTCGGCGTCGTCGGCGGGCTTGTCCCAGCCGGCCTTGTCGACCTGCCAGCCCAGCTGGGCGGCGACGCCTTCGCTGAGCGCGCGGTAGCCGCGTTCGGTGAGGTGGATGCCGTTGTCGGTGCCTTGGTCGAGGGCGATGCCGTGGCTCTTCCATTCGGCCCGGATGAACGGCACGTTCTTCTCGGCGGCGAGTTCGGCCAGGCTGCGTCCGTAAGCGGCGAGCAACGCGTTGTGCTCCGCCGGGTCAGGCAGGCCGGGGCGGGAGCCGCGGAGGTCTTCGTGGGCGATGGGTCCGAGGATGACGAAGCGGACCTTGCCGCCGGCGCTGTGCTTCGTGATGAGCTCCATGAGCCGGGCGACTTCGCGCTTCAGGCGGGCGGGCGTGTGCTCGGTGCCGTAGCGGGCGGGGTCGGGGTTGAGGGCGGGGTCGTTCTTGCGGTAGGTGAGTTCTTCCAGCGAAGCAGCCATGCCGTAGCCGATGATCGCGACGGTCGGCTTCACGACCGCGAGCTGTTCCTCGAGCTGTTCGACGCCCTTGGCGGCGGGATCGAAGCTCGCGCGGGAGACGCCGAGAGGAGTGTCGCCCGAGTAGCCGAGGTTGCGCACGGCGAACTTCTTGCCCGGGAATTCGCGGCGCATCTTGGTCTCAAGCACGCCGTAGTTGTTCTCGCGCTCGATCAGCACGTCGCCGATGAGCAGGACGCGGTCGCCGTCCTCGAGCGTGAGCTTGCGGCCATCGGCGGCGCGGGTGCTCGGCTGGAAGGCGATGAGGGCACAAAGTGCCAGCAGGGAGGGGAGGCGGGGCATGACGGGATTGGAAGAGGTTTTCGCGTTAAGGCGAGGGACTTTCGACCCTGAGAGGTTGAAGTTGTTGCGGCCAAGCCGTCTTTAATTTCGGTCAATTAAGCCCGGCCGGGGGCTTAGTCGGCGAATTGCGGCCAACGGGCCCGGAAGGCCAGCTGCGCGTCCTTGTCCGGAATCACCGGGCGGGCGGGGTCGGTCAGGAACTTGAGCGGGAACGCCGGCTTGAGGTGCAGGATGTGGACGACCGGCCCTTTGACCTCGAAGACCGCATACCAGGCGCCGCAACCGATGTCGAACAGGTCGCCATGGCGGCTGCGGATACGACGGGTCCGATGCGGGCTCGGGTCGCGGCTGAGGATCTCGAGCAGGCGGGCTTCGAAGTCGACGGACCATTCCTGCTTGAGCCAGGCCATGTGTTCGGCGGCCTGCGGCGAGAAAGTCACCGTGAAGGCCGGCGGGCCTTCCATGGCGGCGTCCACTTCGTCGATCCAGCCAGCCTTGGCTTCGGGGAAGGAATCGTAGGAAGGGATGTAAGGCTTGATGTCGAAGACCGGCGTGCCGTCGACGAGGTCGCACGGGCCGAGGATCAACTGACCTTTCTTGATTGCGAGCAACTGGACGGGCGTGATGCCGAGGGGGTTGGGGCGATGCGGCGAGCGGGTGGCGAAGACTCCGCGCCTCTTCGACGGACCGCGGGGAGGCAGGACTTCCGGTCGCCAGTCGGTGTTGCGATGGAACCACCAGAGCAGCCAGATACGGTCGAAGCCTTCCAGGTCCTTGAGCGCCTTCTGGTATTTGTCGCCCGGCAGCATCTCGAGGATGTTCGTCTCGGCCTGGCTTTCGTCGGGCTGATGCCGGGCGTCGAACTTCAGCGGCTTGCCGGAGCGGATGAAGCCGATGGGCGTGATGGTGAGGCCGGATTCCAAGATAGGTCTGGCGTAGGCATGGCGGCGTGAAAAGGCAAAGATTCATTGTCTCGGCAGCGGCGCCGCCTTAGCCCTGTGTCCGTCCATGTCCGCCGAGGTCATCAATCTCTCCTGCTACAAGTTCGCCCCCTTGGAAGCTTTGGACGAGCTGCGGGCGCGGCTGCAGGAGGCGACCAAGGCGCACGGACTCAAGGGCACGATCCTGCTGGCGCCCGAAGGCATCAACTTCTTCCTGGCCGGCACGCGCGAGCAGCTGGCCGCCGTGCTCGCGGTCATCCGTGCCATCCCCGGGCTCGGCGACGTCGCTCCCAAGGAGAGCCCCAGTTCGGATCAACCGTTCAAGCGCATGCTCGTGAAGGTGAAGAAGGAGATCATCGCCTTCGGCGTCGAAGGCGTCGACCCGGCCCGGCGTCCCGCGAAGAAGATCTCAGCTCAGCAGCTCAAGCAGTGGCTCGACGAAGGCCGGCCGGTGACCTTGCTCGATACCCGTAATGATTACGAGGTGCGCATGGGGACTTTCCATGGAGCCGTGGCGCCCGGCATCTGGAACTTCCGTGATTTTCCCGCGGCCGTGGAGAGGCTGCCGGAGGAGCTGAAGACGCAGCCCGTGGTGATGTTCTGCACCGGCGGCATCCGTTGCGAGAAGGCGGGTCCGTTCATGGCGCTGAAGGGCTATACGGATGTCCGGCAGCTCGACGGCGGCATCCTGAAGTATTTCGAGGAAGTCGGCGGCGCGCATTACGAAGGCGAGTGCTTCGTCTTCGACGAACGCGTCGGCGTCGGGCCGGATCTCCGGGAAACCGGTTCCGTCATCTGCTTCAACTGCCAGATGCCGCTGAGCGTCGAAGATCAGCAGCGCCCTGATTACGTGTATGAGAAGACCTGCCGTCATTGCGTGGACGGCAAGCCGAAGGGCAGGGGGAACACCGCCCAGCGCGGCGCCTGAGCCTTACCAGCGCAGTTCGGACAGGCTGAACACGCGACGGGCGCCGGACGGCAGCCGGGCTTGCAGCGACGCTTCGTCGGCCTCGACCATGATGCCGGTGCGCAGCAGCACGCTGTCGAGTCCGGCTCCGGCGCCTCCGGCGATGTCATGTTCGGGGCTGTCGCCGATGGCGAGGACCGTCATCGGCGGAGGGTTGCCGAGCGCGGCGAGCGCCGTGCGGTAGATGTCGCCATGCGGCTTGCCGAAGTAGCGGAGCACGGCGCCCTTGCGTTCGAGTTCGCGGGCGATGGCGCCGGCGGAAGGGCGGACACCCTTGGGCGTGAGCATCTCGAGGTCGGGGTTGCAGACGGCGATGGTCACGCCACGGCGCGCGGCCGGCGTGAGGTCGCGGATCTGTTCGCGCCAGTTGCGGTCGGGTTCCTGGCATGCGGCGAGGATGATCCCTTCGGCCTCGTCGGGCCAGGTGAGCGTGAAGCCGAGGTCGCCGAAGCCGTAGTCGTCGCCGGGCTTGCCGGAGATGTGCACCTTGGCGCCCGGTCGGAAGCCCGCGCCCAGTGACCCGGAGCGGATCGCGGACTGGGCGGCGTCGCCGGAGGTCACCACGAAGTCGAAGTGTTCGGGCCCGAAGCCGAACTTGGCCAGGCGCACGATGTTGTCGGCGCCCGTCTTGGCGGAATTGGACAGCACCGCCACCTTGCCGCCGCCCGCGCGGAAGCGGTGGAGGGCCTCGGCGGCGTGAGGGTAGGCGACCGTGCCGTCGTGCAGCGTACCGAACTGGTCGACGAGGAGGGCGCCGTATCGGTCGGCGATTTCGGAAAGACCCGCGATGGGGGAAAGGCTGCTCATGCGAAAGTGATTTCGTGGCCGAGTGAGCGCCAGGCCAGTCGGGCGGCTCCGGCGGCGGCTTCCTCGCTCCACGCGGGAAGCTGAGGGACGCCGAGAGCCGAAGCGCGCAGGGTCATCCAGGCGGCGCTCTTGGAGCCGCCGCCGGCGTGACGTATGCTGCGCAAGGCCGGGCCGCCGAGTTCGGCGAGTTTGGCGAAGCCCGTCTGCTCAACGCGGGCGAAGGCTTCATAGATGCCTTGCAGGAAGACCGCGTCGTCGGCCGGACGGGGCGTGAGCCGTGGCGCCAGGTTCGGGTCGGAGACCGGGAAACGCTCGCCGACGGACGGCAGCGGATAGAAGTCGGTACCGGTCGGCTTCGAAGGCTCGAGGGAGGCTTCGAGCGTGGAGAGCTGGTCTGGCGTGAAGAACCGCAGGAGCGTCTTGCCTCCGCAGTTGGAAGCCCCGCCGGCGAGCCAGGTGTCGCCGAGGCGATGGCTGTAGATGCCGAGTGCGGGCGCGAAGATCGGACGATCGCTCAGGAGTTTCAGGACGATCGTCGAGCCGAGCGCCGTGGAGGCTTCGCCGGGGAGCGTCGCGCCGCTGGCGAGGAAAGTCGCGCAGCCGTCGGTCGTGCCAGCCGCGATGGTGATGCCTTCAGGGAGGCCGAGGGCGAGGGCGGCCTGGCCGGAGACGTGGCCGATCGGCGTGCCGACCGGCACCACCTCCGGCAGCAGTCCCGGAGACAGGCCGAAGCCGCGCAACCAATCGGGCCAGCAGCGGCTGACGGGGTCGTAACCGGTCTTCAGCGCGTTGTTCTCATCGGTCTGCCAGTCGGTGGCGCCGAGGCAGCCGTTGATCCAGTCCGCCTGATGGACGATGCAGTGGAGACGCGGCAGCTTGGTCCATTCCAAGGCGCGGGCGGCCGGGGACGTGGCGCCGTGGGCGGCGCTTTCGCGCGGGGCCAGCTTCTTGATCTGCGAGGAGAGGTCGCCCGTATCGGCGTCATCATACATCCGCGCCAGAGCCAAAGGACGGTTGTGGTGGTCGACCGGCAGGATGGTGCCGGAAGTGGCGTCGACGGCGATGGCCTTGGCCCCGCTCAGGTCGATCTTCTCGCCCAGTTCGTCGAGGGCGGCGCGGCAGCCGTTCCACCAATCTTCGGGCGACTGCTCGCGTCGGGCTCCCGTCGCCTTGGTCGGCGGAAGTTTGGCGGCGCCTATGCCGAGGATCTGGCCGGAGGCGTCGACGGCGACCGCGCGGACACCGGAGGTGCCGAGGTCGAGTCCGATGACGAAGCCGTGCATGCGCGTATAAGGAGGGGCAGGGATGGCCGGGGCAAGGATGGAGCAAATCTTCGCGGTTAGCGGCAGGCGGTCAGCGGTTGGAAAAAGAAAGGACGAGGGGAGATGTCCTGACGTCAGGGTTGGCGTATTCCTTGCCGCCGACCGCTATCCGCTCACCGCTTCTTACCTTGGATTCAGTTCATCCCAGCTCTTCAGGCCGCAGGTCTTCAAGTAAGGTTCGGCCGAGGCTTTCCATGCCGGCGTGTCGGCGGCTTTCACCAGATGCCAGATCGGCCGCTTCTGGTCAGGGTCAAGGATCGTGCCGGGCTTGTTGCTCCACAGTCCGAAGCGGAGCCCTCCTTCCTTGGCATGGTCGACCTGGCGGTGGTAAAGGAACGCGTCGATCGCTCCGTCGAGCCGGCTGACCTTCTCCCAAGCATAAGCATAGGCGGCGGCTTGTTCGGCGAGGGCGTCGGGCCGCTTGGTCACGTCGAAGCCTTGTTCGGTGAGGCTGAGCCGGCGCGGCTTTCCTTCGAAACGGAGTTCAGGCGAGGCGAGCTTGCGCGTCAGCACCTCGAGGTTCTTGAAGGTCACCTTCGTCGAGTCGTCGTCGAACGTGACCTTGTCCAGCCAAGTGCGCGGGTCGCGGAGGTTGCTCGGGTAAGGGTGGAAGGCCAGATGCCAGTCGAAGTCGCCGCGCTCGCGGGCGCGCTTCGCGAAGGTTTCGAGCAGGGCGCGGCCTTTGCAGGCCTGGAGCGGGTCCGGGTTGCCCTGGGAGTTCCAGTGATGCTCCATCGACAGGTAGACGCGGGCGTGGGCGGAATGGCGTCGGAGCGAGGTCCATGCGAGGCGTACCTGGTCCTCGTATTGCTCGGCGAGCTGCGCGACCGTCGCCGGTCCCATCTGGTGCCATTCGTGATGGGAGTTCACCTCGTTGCTGATGACCCAGCCCCAGAGCCGGCCGTGCGGGGCATCGGCGGAGCACCAGCGACGGGCGATGAATTCGGTCAGCGCTTTGTAGCAAGCCCGGCCCTCCGGCGTGACCGTGTTCGCGGCCATCGTCGTGCCCTTGGTCGCGTCGGCCTGCGGATGCACCGTCAGGGCGCGGATCCGCTCGTTAGGCGAGCGATAGGTGATCAGGATCGCCGTGACCACGACCCCTCGGTCGCTCAGCGGCTTGATGAGCCGGTCGAGGGACTTCAGGTAAGCCTCGTTGATGACGAACGTGAAGCCGTCGGCCGCGGCGGTGGGCTGGCCTGGCTTGGCTTCCTTGGCGGGGGAGAGCAGCCCGTTCAGGGTGAGGTTGATGCCGGCGTGATGGACGCCGAGTTCCAGCAGGTCGTCGACCATCTGCAGTTGGAGGCCTTTCGGGCTGGGCGTGAAGGGGTAGGGAGTCGGGTCGGGAGCCGCCAGGGTCGCGACCGAAAGGCAGAACAGGGCGTGGAGCAGGAAAAGGCGCATGAGGTGCAGACAGCCCTCGGACGGCAGGGTTGCCAATGAATAACGGGTTGCAGGCCGACCCGACATCGGCCTGATTAGCCTCACCCCATGAGAAACCTGATGCTACTTCTCTGCCTCGTCGGAGGCGTGCTTTCCGCCGCCCCGGCCAAGCAACCCAACATCGTCTTCATCTTCTCCGACGACCATGCCTACCAGGCCATCAGCGCCTATGGCGACGCCCGCAAGCTCAACCAGACGCCCAACATCGACCGACTCGCCAACGAGGGCATGCGTTTCGACCGCGCCCTGGTCACCAACTCCATCTGCGGGCCCAGCCGCGCGGTGATCCTCACCGGCAAGTATTCGCACCTCAACGGCTTCTTCAATAATTCGAACTCCGTCTTCAACGGCGCCCAGCAGACCTTCCCGAAGCTGCTCCAGCAGGCCGGCTACCAGACCGCCATCGTCGGCAAGTGGCATCTCGTGAGCGACCCCACCGGCTTCGACTTCTGGCAGGTCCTCCCGGGGCAGGGCGTCTATTACAACCCGCCGATGAAGAACGCCCAGGGCATGGTCAAGACGCAGGGGTATGTCACCGACATCATCACGGACCTTTCTCTGGAATGGGTGCGCAAGCGGGACAAGTCGAAGCCCTTCATGCTGATGTGCCAGCACAAGGCGCCGCACCGTGAGTGGGAGCCGAACATCAAGGACCTCGGTTTCGACAAGGACCGCGTCTACCCCGAGCCGGAGACCCTCTTCGACGACTACGCCAACCGCGCCAAGGCCGTCGGCGAGAACGACATGACCTTGGAGAAGACCATCACTCCCAAGGACGTGAAGCTCGTGCGCCCGCCGCAGATGGACGCCGAGCAGGCCGCCGTCTGGGACGCCTATTACGAGCCCCGCAACGAGGCCTACCGCAAGGCCAACCCGCAGGGCAAGGACCTCGTCCGCTGGCGTTACCAGCGTTACATGCATGACTACCTCGCCACCGTGAAGTCGGTGGACGACAACGTCGGCCGCGTGCTGAAGTTCCTCGAGGCCGAAGGCCTCGCCGAGAACACCATCGTCGTGTACTCCTCCGACCAGGGCTTCTACCTCGGCGAGCACGGCTGGTTCGACAAGCGCTGGATCTTCGAGGAATCCGTCCGCACGCCCTTGCTCGTGCGCTGGCCCGGCGTGACCAAGCCTGGTTCCGTCAGCAAGGCGCTGGTCTCGAACGTCGACTACGCGCAGACCTTCCTCGACATGGCCGGCCTGCCTTCGCCCGCCGAGATGCAGGGTCGCAGCCTCAGGCCGATCCTCGCCGGCGAGACGCCGGCCGACTGGCGCAAGGAGTTCTATTACCACTACTACGAGTATCCGCAGCCGCACCATGTCGCGCCGCACTACGGCGTGATCACCGAGCGTTACAAGCTCGTGCGCTATTACGGCAACGGCGAGACGCGCACCGACCTCTTCGACAGCGAGAAGGATCCGCTCGAGCTGAAGAGCTTCTTCGGCCAGCCCGGCTATGAGTCCGTGCAGGCCGACCTCGAGGCCCGTCTCGCCAAGCTGCGCAAGGACCTCAAGGTGCCGGAGGTCGACGACGAGTACGCCACCGGTCAGAAGCGCCGCACGCCGCCTCCCGGCAAGGGCAAGGGCAAGGGCAAGAAGGCGCCGGCGGCCAAGTAGGCCTCAGCGCCAGCTCGCGCGCACGACCCGCTCCCATTCGTCGGCCATCAGCCGGTGGCCGGCGGTGGTCGGGTGCACGCCGTCCCAGATCCAGTAGGCGGACGGGGCCCGGCGCCGGGCTTCGTCGAAGACCTTCTGGAAGTCGACCAAGGCGGCGCCGTGCTTGGCCGCGAGGCGACGGACGACGGGGACGAGCAGGGCCAGCCGCTCGCGGCGGCCGGGGGACTTGTCGATGGCCGGACCGGAAGCGCCGAGGAAGGGTTCGCAGAGCACCAGGCGCAGCTTCGGGTTGGCGGCGCGGGCGGAGGTGAGGAGCTCGTCGTACTTCTGCTCGAAGACCTCCGGCGGCACGCCTTTGTTGCTGTCGTTGACGCCGATCAGCACGCTCAGGACGTCGGGTTTCAATTCGAGCGTGTCCTTGGTCCAGCGCTTGGCCAGGTCGAGCACCGTGTTGCCCGAGACGCCGCGGTTAAGGAAGGTCGCGTCCTGGCCCGGTGCGTCGGCGCCGATCTTGGCGGCGACAAGGAAGACGTAGCCGTGTCCGTGCACATGGTTGAGGTCGGCGCCGCGGCCTCGGTTGCCGTCGGTGATCGAGTCGCCTTGGAAGAGGATGCGCGGCGAAGCCGGCAGCCCTGGCAATGGTTCGCCGGCGAAGACCTGGCCGGCCAGGAGGAGCGCGGCGACGACCCCCTTCATTTCTTCTTCGCCTTGTTGTTCTTCTTGCCGTGGTTGGCGTCGGCGACCGGATCGTGGTCCGGATTCTTCGTCGGCAGCTGGGCGTCAACTGACTTCAACCAGGTGTCGAGCCGGGAGCGGAGGGTCTTGGCGAGCGCGGGCTGGGCCGTGGCCAGGTCCTTGGTCTCGCCGACGTCGTTCACCAGGTCGTAAAGTTCGTCGCGGCCGTCTTCGTAGAAGTGCACGAGACGGAAATCGCCGCTGCGGACGGCGCTGTAGGGCGTCGCGCCGCCGGGGTGGTAGTGGGGGTAGTGCCAGAAGAGTTCGGCCCGGTCAGGCTTGGCGCCCGACTTCAGGAGGGGGGCGAGGCTGATACCGTCGACGAGCGACTGGAGAGGCTTGATGCCGGCGAGTTCCAACACGGTCGGGTAGAGGTCGATCGTCATCGCCGGAGTCGCCTCGACCGTGCCGGCCTTGGTCACGCCGGGCGCGTGGATGATGAGCGGGACGCGGACGCCGCCTTCGTAGGCGGAGCCCTTGCCGACGCGGAAGGGCGAGTTGTCCGTGACCGGAATCAGGCCCCCGTTGTCGGAGGTGAAGACGATGATGGTGTTGTCTTCCAGCTTCAGCCGGGCGAGGGCGGCGCGGATGGCGCCGAGGGAGTCGTCGACGCTCTCGACGAGCGCGGCGTAGGTGGCGTTCTTCTGCTTCAGTTCGGGCAGCTTGGCGGACTTGGCCTGGTACTTGGCGATGACTTCGGGTTTGCCGCCGAGAGGCGTGTGCACCGCGTAGTGGGGCAGGTAGAGGAAGAAGGGCTTCTCCTTGTTCGCTTCGATGAACTTCACCGCCTCGGCGGCCTCGCGGTCGGTCAGGAATTCGCCCGTCGGGCCTTCGGGCAGGGTCGGGATCTTGTAGGGGGCGTGATAGCTGGGCGGCTGGCCGCGGGCGTAGCCTCCGACGTTGAGGTCGAAGCCGTGTTTCTCGGGGTAGTAGGCTTCGTCGCCTTCCTTGAGCGCCGGCGTAAGGTGCCATTTGCCGATGCTGGCGGTCGCATAACCGGCGGCTTTGAATTGTTCCGCGAGGGTGATTTCTTCGAAAGGCAGGAACTTCTGCCACGCAGGAATCTTCAGCTTGGCCTTGGGGCGTTCGTGTCCGGCGATCCAGTCCGTGAGATGCAATCGCGCCGGGTACTTGCCGGTGAGCAGCGCGGCGCGGGTGGGCGAGCAGACCGTGCAGGCTGAGTAGCCGTTGGCGAAGCGGACGCCTTCCTTCGCGAGGCGGTCGACGTGAGGCGTCTCGTAGAGTTTGCTGCCATAGCAGGCCAGGTCAGTCTGCCCCATGTCGTCGACCAGGATGACGATGACGTTGGGCGAAGGGGCGGCCGGCAGGAAGGTGAGCAGGGAGGCCAGGCAGAGGAGGGGGGAGAGCAGGCGGGTAAACACGCGTCATTTCTCGTTTTCTCGCCTGAGGCTGGCAAGCGATTAGTGGGTTGCCTCGGCTCAAACCGCACATTGAATCGCCCTATGTCTCCCAAGAAGTTGATCGTCGCCCTGTGGGGTCTCGTCGCCCTCGTCGCCATGGCATTCGTGTTCGCGCCGTCGAACGACGGATACCGCGAATTCGCCACGACGCAGGTCGTGACCGTCCAGAAAACGGCGCCGGCGGTCGCTCCGGCTTCCGCGGCGGTCCCCGCCGTCGCCGAGGCGAAGCCCGCTCCGGCTGTCGCTGCTCCGGCTGTCGCTGCTCCGGCGGTCTCGCTCGGCGGCGTGTCCCGCCTGATGGCCGATGCGACTTCCGTGGCGCCGCGCGCGGCCTCGCCGGCCGGTCAGATGGCGGCCGCTCCCCAGCCGACCGCCCCCGGGGCCGCCGCCAAGGACGCCGCTCGGCCCGACATCTCCGGGACGTGGCGCCGTGCCTCCACTGTCTCCCAGGCGGAGATCGAGACCGCCATCAAGCGCGACGCGATGACGCCCGAGACCGCCGTCGCCTTCCGTTCCGCCTGCGGTCACGATCATGACCTTCACTTCGACGCTGCCGGCAAGCCGCTCTACGCCTGTTCGATGGAACTCCAGGTGGGGCCTGACACCACGCCTGTCACGTCGACTCCTTCCTATCCTCTGGCCGACACTTTCCTTCTTCACAGCCGCCCCACCGCCACGCGCAAGATCTACCTCGACTTCGACGGGCACGTCACGACCGGGACCCAGTGGAACAACGGCCGCGCCGACACGCTGACCACCCCGCCTTTCAGCCGAGACGCCGACCCCGCTTTCAGCGACGCCGAAAAGGCCATCGTGCAGGAAGCATTCCGTCGCATCGCCGAGCACTTCGCCCCATGGGACGTCGACGTGACCACCGAAGATCCCGGGGTCGATGGTCTGCGCAAGGTCGGCGCCTCCGATGTCGCTTATGGCATCCGGGTCGTCATCGGGCCGAAGGCCTTCACCACGAGCGCCGCAGGCATCGCCTACCTGAATTCCTTCTCCGATAACATCGACACGCCTTGTTTCACTTTCGCCGAGAGCAGCTGGGACGCCCGCCTGATCGCCGGCGTGACCTCCCATGAGGTCGGTCACACCGTCAGCCTCGTGCACCAGGGGCAGAATCCCGGCGACGGCGAGTATTTCGGCGGTCACGGCAGCGGGGCGCTGTCCTGGTCTCCGATCATGGGCAACGGCCTGCGCCCCGTGAACCAGTGGGCCAAGGGCGAATACGAGAACGCCTCCAGCACGCAGGACAACCTCGCGGCCATCGCCAATGCTTCGTCGGGCGTCCCGCTCCTCGCCGACGACCATGGCAACACGCCGGCGGCCGCCACGGCCACTTCGGGCACCTCCGTGTCCGTCGGCGGCATCATCAGCGGTCCGTCCGACGTCGACGTGATCAAGGTGCATGCCGGACGCGGCGATCTGACCATCACCCCGAAAGTCGCGCTGGTGGCTCCGAACCTTCGCCTGCAGATCAAGGTGCTGGATTCCGCCGGCACGGTCTTGGGCACCTACGAAGGGGACGGCACTTCGGGCAACATGGCCCCCGCTCCCATCACGTTGAGCCTGCCCGCGGAAGATTACTATTACATCCAGCTGGACGGCATCGGCAACGGCGCCGGCGTGACCGAGGGCTACACGGATTACGGTTCGATAGGCTATTACAGTTTCGACGCCACCTGGGCGGAACTGGGGAACCGCACCCCGATCGCCGACGCGACCCTGTCCGCCACGACCAGCTATGATTACGAGAACCAACCCACGGCCATGGTGAACTTCGATGGTACTTTGTCGACGGATCCGGACGGCATCATTGTCCGTTACATCTGGGACTTCAAGGACACCTATCCCGCCCGTGCCGAAGGAGTGACCGCCACGCATCGCTACAAGGCGCCGGGTACCTATTATCCTACCCTTACGGTCATCGACGACCTCGGGGCCTCCGCGACCACGACCGTGACCGTCACCGTGACCGGTTCGACGCGCTCGCCGACCTGTTCGTTGGCCTTGATTTCAGGGACTTTCGTCCGGGTCAATTCGATCCATGACGCGGCGAACGCCACGATCCTCGTCCAGGACCAGTATGGCAATCCGCTCCGCCGGGCGCTCGTCTATGTCACCATTTCAGGTCTCGCCAAGGGTCCGCGCACCATCCTGCGCACGAATGAGCTCGGCCAGGTCATCGTTTCTTCGCCCAAGTTCCGACGAGGCGCCCGGGGGTCCGTGACCTTCACCGTCAGCACGGTCGCTTCGCCAGGGCGTCCTTACGTGACCTCGACCGCCGCACCGGTCGTCACCGTGGCGCCGACGGTCACCGTCAGCCGCTGAGGCTTACAGGAGGAGCATGCAAGGGCGGCCGTCAGGCCGCCCTTTTTGTTGTCAGCCTACTGACGCCTTAGTTAAGGGTATGGGCATGTCGAACGCCCCGCATCCCTCATCTCGTCGTGAATTCCTCGGCGCCGCCGCCTTCGCCTTGGCCGGCCTGGCTTCTTCCGCCCGTCTCGCCGCGGCCGACGCGCCCAAGGCTCCGGTGAAGCGCCCGCCGAACCCTTACGTCTATAAGTTCAACATCGGCAAGATCGAGGCGTTCTCGATCAGCGACGGGCACATGCTTTTCCGGCAGGGCCTCGACCTCATGTGGCCGGAGGCCGATCGCCCGGTGATGAAGGAAGCCTTGGTCTTCAACCGCGAGCGTCTGGACGCGCTGCCGCTCTACGTGAACATCATGGGGCTGAGGATCGGCGACGAGGTCGCCTTGATCGACGCCGGCTTCGGCGAACGCCATCCCAATCCTAACTTCGGCTGGCTGGCCGAAGGGCTGCGTCAGCTCGGCATCAGGCCGGAGCAGGTGACGGCCGGCTTCCTGAGCCATTCGCATTCCGATCATCTCGACGGCTTCGTCGACGGCGGCAAGCCGGCCTTCCCGAACGCCAGGATCTACCTCCTGCAGGAGGAGTATGATTTCTGGCGCGGACCGAATCCGGACTTCTCCAAGTCGAAGCGGGACAAGAAGCCGTTGCCGAACATGGTGAAGACCGTCTGCCGCAACTTCGACATCCTCAAGGACCAGCTGGTCATCTCGAAGGACGGTCAGAAGCTCTTCCATGACGCCGTGACGGTCATCGCCGCTCCGGGCCATACCGACGGACATGCCTGCTTCGAGATCCGTTCCGGCGAGGAGTCCCTGGTGCACATCAGCGACGTCGTCCATCACCACGTGCTCATGTTCGACAACGTCGGCTGGACCGTCGCGATGGATCACGATCCTGAGACCGCGGTCAAGACGCGCCAGAAGCTCTTCGCGCGCATGGCCAAGGAAAAGAGCCGCGCCTTCGGCTTCCATCTTCCGTGGCCGGGCATCGGCACCGTCGTGCCCAAGGGCGAGCAATACGCCTGGGTGCCGGAACGATTCAGCTGGGGCTCATAAGCCCTCGGCTTATTGGAACACGACCGGCGCGGCCGGTGCCGGAGCCGGGGCTCCCGGAGCGGAGTTGGTCTGCTTGGGAGACGTCACGGTCGTCGGCGCCGTCGGCTGATTTTGCATCCGTTGGATCTCGGCGAGGATCAGGGTGAACCCCTGCTGACGAAGGCTGTTCATTTCGTCGAGCATGCCTTCGCGCTCGTTTTCGGGAGCCGAGGCCCAGGCGGCTTCGATCGCGTGTCGACGGTCCAGCAAAGCACGGTATTCAGGTCGACGGATGACCTCGTTGTAGACGACAGCGGCCTTCGGGTCGGAATCGATGAGGGCCTGCCGGACCCGACGTCCTTCTTCTTTCAGGTCGTCGAAACGTTCCTCCATCGCCGCGCGCTGGGCCGTCAGCTTGGGTGCCTCCTCGGCGGCAGGACGTGCGGCGGGCGTGATGGGTCGGGCCTGCCGCACGGTTTCGACGGGGCTGGCGGACTTAAGCCGTTCGATGGGGGATTTCGGGGCCGGCGCCGGGGCGAGGAACCGCCACGCGCTGAGGCCGACGACGGCGAGAAGGCACAGGCCGAGCAGGATGCTACGCATGGGGGTCGTTGGGTTTGTCAGGCAGATGTCTGCGAAGTTCCCTGATTTCCGCATGCAGTTCGCGGATCTCCTTGCGGAGTTCCTCGTGGTCGCGCGTCTCCTTGGGCAGGATGAGCTTCGAGGTGATGATGGCCGACATCGAGCCGAAGAGGGCGATGCCGACGAGCATGAGCACGGCGGCGATCAGCCGGCCCTCGCCCGTGACCGGATAAGTGTCTCCGTAGCCCACCGTCGTGACCGTCGTCAACGCCCACCAGAGGGCGTCGCCCCCGGTCCGGATGGTCGCGTCAGGCGAGGCCCGCTCGACCTCGACGATCAGCATCGTGCTGAAGAGCACCATGACCAGGGCGACGCCGGGCAGGGCGAGGAGTTTCTCGTTCAGCGAAGTGCCGTGCGTCAGGGTGTTGAGTTTCTTGAGGACGCGGAACAGCCGGACGAAGCGGTAGATGCGGATCGCCTGCAGGGAGCGGAACGCCGGTTCGAAGGGGATGCTGGCCAGCACGTCGAGCCAGGCCCAGCGCCAGTATTGGGCCGCGTAGCCTTCCCGGCGCCAGCGTACGAAGACGTCGGCCAGGAAGACGAGGCACGACAACGTGTCCACCTTGTGCAGCAAGGTGACCGCCTGCGGAGGGACGTGCAGGAAGGTCTCCAGGACGACCAGCAGGAGCGAAACCACCGCCACGACCAGTACCAGCCAGTCCCAGGGGTTAAGGCGTTGACGCAGTTCGGGGTCGATTTTCACGATGAATTCCCTAATCCAAAGGGATACCCCACCTCAATCTCCAACCCATGCGTCTCCTGCTTTGTCTCATGGCCGTCGGCCTGTTCGCCGCCCCGGTTCCCCCCGCCCATACGGTGAAGCCTTTCGGCGCGGACTTTCCTAACCTCGATTCCCTGGCGACGGCGGCGTGGTGGGAGCCGCGGGGCGCCGCAAAGGGCAAGAAGAAGGGCGCCGGTCCGACCGCTCCGCCGACGATGGTCGTGGAACGCGATCAGGTCATCGCCTTCGCCCTCTACACGCAGCAAGACGGCGTCCTGAAACTTTCCGCGCAGCTTTATCCGCTCTACCCGGATGAATCCAAGGAGGTGAGGCTGGAATTCAAGCGGGACGACCGTTGGGTCGAGGCGGCCAAGACGGACGTGGTCTTCCCCGGCTGGAGCGCCCACTTCCGCATCACGGGTTGGGACGGCTCCAAGGATGTCGCCTATCGCGTACGCCATGGGGAGAAGGCGGCCTTCGAGGGCTTGGTGCGTCGTGATCCCAAGGAAAAGGAGACGATCGTCGTCGCCAACATGTCGTGTAATTCCAGCCGCACGACCGGCGCCCGCCCCGAGATCCTCGACAATCTCCTCCGTCAGGATCCGGACCTGCTGTTCTTCGCCGGCGACCAGACTTATCGTCATACCGAGCATACCGCCGGCTGGATCGAGTTCGGCCTGCAGTTCCGCGAGGTGATGAAGGATCGTCCGACCATCTGCATCCCTGACGACCATGACGTCGGGCATCCCAATCTCTGGGGTGAAGACGGCAAGCTCTCGACCGCGCCCGGCAACGCCGACGGTGGTTACATGTTCCCTGTCGCCTACGTTAACATGGTCCAGCGCCAGCAGTCCTGGCACCTTCCCGACGCCTTCGATCCGACCCCGGTCAAGCGTGGTATCAGCGTCTATTACACGCGCCTCAAGGTCGGTGGCATGGATTTCGCGATCCTCGAAGACCGTAAGTTCAAGTCCGGGCCGCTCGGTAAGATCCCGCAGCAGGGACCTCGTCCCGACCACGTCACCGATGAGAAATACGATCCTAAGTCCATCGACCTGCCCGGGTTGCAGCTCCTCGGCGAGCGCCAACTGAAGTTCCTGGCCGCTTGGTCGGAGGACTGGGTGGGCGTCCGCCACAAGGCCGTCCTGTCCGCGACGGCTTTCTGCGGAGCGGTACACATGCATGGCAAGCGGGATGACCGGCTGCTAGCTGATCTCGACTGCAACGGCTGGCCGCAGAAAGGCCGGGATGAGGCCCTGCGCGCGTTACGTCGTGTGCAGGCCGTGCACCTTTGCGGCGACCAGCATCTCGCCGTGACCATCAAACATGGCATCGAGGCTTTCGGCGACGGACCCTATGCGCTCACCAGCCCGGCCTTGGTGAACACCATCTACGGACGCTGGTGGCACCCGAAAGATGAGAAGCCCGGGCCGAATGCGGTGGCGGGTAGTCCGCTGCCTTGGACCGGTGATTTCCTCGACGGCCTCGGCAACCGGATGTCGGTCCTAGCCTACGCTAACCCGGGCGACATCCAGGATGAGCGCCAACGGGCTGATGGATACGGAGTCGCGAGGTTCCAGCTGTCCGCCGCCAAGGTCACCTTCGAGTGCTGGCCGCGCTTCAGCGATGCGAGCAAGGGCGACGCCGGGCAGTTCCCGGGCTGGCCGCAGACTTTCCGCCTGCAGGACAACGACGGACGCAAGCCGACGGGCACCCTGCCGGACGTCGATCTCAGCTTCACCGGCGATCGTGCCGTGGTCCAGGTCATCCACGAGCAGACCGGCGAGACGGTCTACTGCCGCCGGTTGCATCACGTCAGCTCTTTCACGCCGCCGGTTTTCGCCGCTGGCACCTATACGGTGAAGGTCGGCGTGGATCGTCCTGATGCGCGCACCCTGACCGGCCAGCAGCCCGTGAAGCGTTAACGCTTCGGCAGGGCTTCCGTTTCTACCGGAGCGAAGGGTCGAGCGGCGCGGGGCCGGCGGCCGTCCGGCCTCCTTGCATCCTTCGACTTGCGTTTTCATTGGTCGTATCCAAAATACATAACATGAAAGTCAGCCATTCCGTTTGGCTGGTTGGCGGCCTCTTGCTGGCCCTGTCCGCCTGCCAGCTCCAGGGGTCGGAGGCGCTCATCGCGCTCAAGTCCAAAGCCGAGTCGGGCGACGTCGAAGCCCAGTCGCAGCTTGCCTCGGCCTACTTCCAGGGGCGCGATGTGGAGGCGAATCCGGCCTTGGCGCTGCGCTGGGCGACCAAGCCGGCGGAGCAGGACGATCTTTTCTGCGTCCAGATGGTAGCGATGATCCACTTTCAGGGCAAAGGCGTGAAACGCGACCTGCCCGAGGCGAGCAAGTGGTTCGCCAAGGCCGCGGTCTTGGGCGACGCCAACGCCGCGTTCACCTTAGGCCTGATGAATGACGAAGGACAGGGTATCCCCAAGAATGCCGTCGAGGCTTTCGCATGGTATCATGTGTCCATGGCGCTTTCCCGCGATGTCTCGGCCACGTCCAAATATTCCGCGGCGCTCGAGAAGAAACTGACGCCCAGGCAGATCGAGGCCGCCAAGGCACGCACCGCGGAGATCCTCAAGCAGGCGGAGCGCAAGAAGGACGAGCTTTATGAGAAGCGCTTGGCGATCATGAAGGCCGCCAACCCGCAGATACCGATCGAAGAACTCCGGAAGAAGCTGCCGCGTTGATCGGTTGACGTCCCTGCCGGCACGCTCGCATGATCAACGCTTCAGCAGGGCGTCGGTCTCGTCGGGCTTGAAGCGCACGCTGACGACGGAATTCTGTTCCGGGCCGTCGGTGTATTTGACATAGGTCGTGGCGACGATCGTGCCGTCGGGCAGGAGTTCGACGCCGGGGTAGCCGCAGTCGCCGAGCCGCTTGCCGTGGTGGTGGAGGAGCTTGATGCGATATTGGCCGGGTCGGCCGTTCTTCAGGTCGTCATAGGTGCCGACCCAAGCCACGAAATGCCCTTTGGTCGGGCTGTTGAGGGCTTGGTCGCGGAAGCAGACGACCATGCGGCCGTCGGACGTGAACACGCCGTTATGGCGATCGCCGGTGAGGCCCCAGCTCGTGTCGACGGGCTTGGACCAGGTCGCGCCTTCGTCCTGGCTGAACATCATGAGGCTGCGGCCTTTGTGGGTGTTCTCGCGGAGCAGGCAGGCCAGTTCCTTGCCGTCGGGCGAACGGAAGACATAAGGCTCGCAGGGGTTCTTGCCGGTCACCTCGGCGACGATCCGCGGTTCGGACCAGGTGAAGCCGCCGTCCGCCGTGATCATCTGCAATGTCACCAGCGGGGTCTTGTCGGCGCCGCCGGGGCCGCGGTGGTAAAGTCCGAGGGTACGTCCGTCCTTGAGCCGGACGACGCTGCTGAAGGTCATCACGCAAGGCAGGTTGAGCGGAGGCATCTCTTTCCAGGTCCGACCGTCGTCTTCGCTCATGATGCTCGGCATGCCGGGTCCGCCGCGTTTGCCGAGGGCCGCGGAGAAGACCCAGAGCCGGGCTTTGCCGGCGGGGTCGATGATGCGGTAGATGCTCGGGCAATTCTGGTGGGTGGAGAAGCCCTTCGGAAGCTGGGCATCGAGGCGCGTCCAGGTCTGGCCGCCGTCGTCGCTGCGCGCCATCGGGCCGGCCGCGCCGCCGTGGTTGATGCACCAGACCGCGAAGATCGTGCGCCCGTTCGGCATGAGCAACGTGGTCGGGTGCCCCTGGTAGACGGACTCCGTGCCTGCTCCGATGACCACATGGCGGTCTTTCTGGGTGGAAAGGTCGATGATGGGGAGGTCGGGCTTTTCTTCGGCCGTGACCAAGGCGGCCAAGCAGAGCAGGGCGGGGAGCAGGGGGCGCATGGGGACAGCCTGCGGGATGTGTCGGTGACTGCCAAGTCGATAGCCTAAGTGTCCTCATCCACGGTTTGTTCTCCGCTCGTTTGCGGACTGTTTAGGTTCCGCTTAGGTCGGAGCATGTCAGTGCCTCTGGTTTTTGCTCCGACCCGGGCCGCCGCTTTGGCGCGTCTGGAGGCATTCCTGCCGGCGGCCGGACGTTATGCGGCCGAAAGGAATCATGTCCGGCCGGGGCATGAGAATATCTCACGGTTGTCGCCATGGGTGCAGAAGCGGCTGCTCCTCGAGTCGGAGGTCGTGGCCGCGGCCAGGGCACGCTGGTCGTTTCCTGCCGTCGAGAAGTTCGTCCAAGAGGTCTATTGGCGGACTTATTGGAAGGGTTGGCTCGAGCAGCGTCCGGCGGCATGGAGCCGCTGGGTCGAGGCGGTCCCGCGTCTGCGTGCGTCGCTGAGCTCCGATCAGCGTGCGACTTGGGAAGCCGCTCTCGCCGGCAAGACCGGTATCGCGGGCTTTGATGCCTGGGCGCACGAACTCGTGGCCACTGGCTATCTGCATAACCATGCGCGCATGTGGTTCGCCTCGATCTGGGTCTTTACGCTGCGTCTGCCGTGGGAGCTCGGAGCCGCTTTCTTTTACGAACACTTGCTCGATGGGGATGTCGCCAGCAATACGCTCTCTTGGCGCTGGGTCGCCGGCCTGCAGACTCCGGGAAAGACCTATGTCGCGCGGGCGGACAATATCGCTTTCTACACCGACGGGGCTCACGCGCCGGATTCGAGTCGGCTGGCTGCGGCGGCTTTTGCCATCGATGAGCAGCCCTTGCCCAAGGTGGCAGCGTGGACGGAAGACGCGGCGCAGGTGGCTGCGCTCGCGACTCATGAACGTATTGGGTTGTGGGTGCATCCCGAAGATCTGGCGGTGGAGCAGGGCGAGCTGG
>Ga0222714_10000724_pt1 | contig 37657 bp, 34 predicted proteins | sample C33_3DmetaG_FD_165048 | JGI IMG/M metagenome (GOLD analysis project Ga0222714, IMG submission 165048) | Estuarine water microbial communities from San Francisco Bay, California, United States - C33_3D | ecosystem: Environmental > Aquatic > Marine > Unclassified | place: USA: California...
TCTTGAAGCTTTAGGTGTTATTCTGGCCATTGCCTATCTTGTGCTGGCCGCTAAAGAAATAATTTGGTGCTGGTTGTGTGCCTTTATCAGCTCATTTATCTATGTCTATCTGTTTTGGCAAGTCGGACTGATGATGGAATCCATGCTAAATGTCTTTTATGTGTTTATGGCCATTGCTGGCTGGTTGCAGTGGCAATATGGCGGCAGTGATCATCATGGTCTGGAGATAAGAAGACTTAAAGTCTGGCAACATCTCCTGGTTATAGTTCTCATTTTGCTGTTAGCCTGGTTCAATGGCTGGTTTATGCAAACTTACACGGCTGCCGCATGGCCCTACATTGATTCTTTTACCACCTGGGCCAGCGTGCTAACGACCTTTATGGTGATTTATAAGGTTCTGGAAAATTGGCTGTACTGGTTTGTCATTGACGCAATTTCCATCTATTTATATATAGACAGAGGCTTATATTTAACGGCCTTACTATTTCTGGCCTATGTCGTCATTGTGATTTTTGGCTTTATTAACTGGCGTCGCACGATGTTGAAGTATTAAGTCGTCTCTCAGCCTGGTTTTGTCTTGTTTTAGATTTTGTCGACTTTTAAAGCGCTATACTTATTTAAATCTTGCTTCATTCTTGTTTCCTTAAAATATTCATACTCGAAACATAGACCCTCACTGAGATAGCAGGTATTCTGCGCGTTCTTTGTTAAATAGGATTGGAGAAAAAAATGGTATTTTTAAATCGTATAAAGGGCTTAATGTTACCGGCAGTTGCCCTTTTAACAGCTATCTTTGGTGCTGTAGCAGCCTATGCAGAAGGCGAAGCGGGTATTATTTCATTAAGGGGGCAGGGTCATTTTTATGTGGGTGGCGAAACCTACGAAGTTGCCGGTAATCCTAATGCAGGTCCATTCGGAGCCCCGGGTCTAGCTATGAAAAATCAAATGTATGTGGGTTATCAGTTAGCTGCTGATCGACAACATCCATACCCGCTGATTTTGGTTCATGGCGGTGGTGGACAGGCCGCTGATTGGTTTAGCACTCCGGATGGTAGGGATGGCTGGAGAGACTATTTTCTGGCAGCAGGTTTTGATGTTTATTGGATAGATCGTCCGGGTTATGGTCGGTCACCGACTAGTGCGGATTATGGCGAATTAGGCCCTAATACTTCTTCTGGCCTGATTAAGTTCCTGGCAACGGCAGATAATTGGCCGGGAGATTTAAGTGATGAGAATGATCAAAGCGTTCTTAACTGGCTGGCGAGTTCGCCTCCCGGCCCTTATGCGGGAAATGACATTGCCGCTGAAGATTTGTCCCTTTTACTGGATCGAATTGGTCCATCAATCATCATTACACATTCTGCAGGTGGACCTACTGGCTGGCTGGCGGCTGATGATAATCCTGACAATGTTGCTGGCATCATTGCTATAGAAGCTGCTGGCAGCAACATGCTGGCTGATGATATGCGATCATCCATGACTTTCAGTCCAGAATTACCAGCAAATTTTTTGGCTGTTGAGACTGCTGATGGTTGCATGATGCAAGCTCAGGGCTCTGTTAGCCAGTTGAGCAGCTTGGCTGGAAAGCCTGTTGCAATGGTTGGTTCACAGCAGGGCTTAACACAGGCCCTAGGCATGGAATGTGCAACTAATATATTAACCCAGGCTGGAGTTGACGCCAGTTTTGTTTATTTGCCTGATTTAGGGCTAGTGGGTAATGGCCATTTCATGATGGCTGAAACCAACAGTGGCGAGATAGTTGAAGTGATTATAGATCTCGCAACTGAGATGGAATAAGTAACACCGTTTTAAAGACTAAAAAAAACTCCCTAAAGGCATTACTAAAAGTAGTAGTGGCCTTCAGGGAGTTTTATTTTTGGGGATTTAAAAGCCCTTAAGCGTTTACTCGCCCATTTTTTCTGAAAGGTAGTTCTGTATACCCATTTTTTCGATTAGGCTGATCTGAGTTTCCAGCCAGTCTACATGTTCTTCTTCGGCATCCAGAATTTCCTGAAATAAATCTCGAGAGACAAAGTCCTTAACACTCTCACAATAAGCAATTGCTTCGCGTAAATCAGGAATGGCTCGCATTTCCAGTGCCAGATCGCACTTCAACATTTCTTCAGTATCTTCACCGATATGAAGTTTGCCAAGGTCCTGTAAATTGGGAAGTCCTTCCAAAAACAAAATGCGCTCTATCAATTGATCAGCATGTTTCATTTCGTCAATGGATTCATGGTGAGTATAGTCCGCCAGTTCCTTTAGACCCCAGTCCTGTAGCATTTTGGCATGTAAAAAATACTGATTAATTGCTATCAGCTCGTTGCCTAGTACCTTGTTGAGATGGGCTATAACCTGTTTATCACCTTGCATTATTTACCTCCGTAACTGCGTTAATGCGAAAACTGTCGATATTCTGGATAAGTACACACTAAAAGTCTATAGCTAAGTTATTAATATATAAGGAAATATATTGAATAAGAATGCTTATTATTACGGTTCGCAATAAGAAATAAAAATAACGACTACCCGCTTTTTAATTCAGGACTTTAAATCAATAAAGCATAAAGTAACAAATTTAAGCAGGGTGGAAGGATGCTTTTTTGGTTGTTGTTTCTACGATCGACTTAGCTTGTTGCATGCACTTTCCACATTGTGTGGATACGCCAAGTGACCTGCGTACTTCAGCAAAGGAAGTAGCCCCACCATTAATGGAATCTTTGATTTGACGGTCAGTGACAGCCTTGCAGAGACATACGTACATAGAGATTTATCTGTAGCTGGTTGTTTACAGGTGAGAATGCTAAGCTAAATGAGAATCATTGTCAAATAAGATTTGTTATTTTTTGCTATATTTACTGCCAATCTCAGCTATCCGTAAAGCGTGATTTTTTGCGGTACCAAAATCCGTTTTCCCTGAACCTAATTTTGGGATTTCGTCGACATGAAAATAGGCACTAGGTAGGGAAAGCGAGGTTAAGCCATTGTCTAAAAGTTTATCTCGAAGCTCTTTCTGGTCTAGACTTAAATTGGCCAAGACAATGATAGTTTCGCCTTTTTTGGGGTTAGGAATATTCACCGCCACCACTTCCAGTTCAATTTCTCCGATTACTTTGTGTATAGCTGCCTCAACTCGACCAAGGGCGATCATTTCACCGCCTATTTTGGCAAAGCGGGAGTAACGATCCTGAATAAACAAGAAACCATCTTCATCGAGATAGCCTTTATCTCCGCTGACGTACCAGGTTTTTCCGTCAATTTTAGGCAAGGCTTGTTTGGTTTTTTCAGGGTTATTCAGATAGCCCTGCATGACTTGACCACCATGGATTAAAATCATGCCCGATTCTCCTGTGGGCAAGCGTTCCAGCGTGTCAGGATCGACAATCATAATTTCAGTGTCAGGAATCGGCATCCCAACTGAATTGGGTTTATGGTTAATAATAATATTGCCATCATTATCGGTTTCATCGGGCATATTAACGCTGGCAACCGGGGCCGTCTCAGTAGCGCCGTAGCCTTCGTAAATGTACTTGTCGAACTTTGTAAAAAATTCTTCTCTGACTTCAGTTTGAAGTTTTTCTGCCCCGGCGATTACTAGGCGTAATGGTTCAAGTAATTCTTTGGTGATTTTTGGATTGCGAATATACAGACGATAAAAAGTCGAGGTTCCGAACATAATGCTGACATTGTATTTTTTTATCGCATGGGCAGTTGCCAAAGCATCAGTAGGGTCTGCGTGGCAAACGATGGCGACTCCTTCGGTCAAGGGCATAAATTCTGTGACGGTTAGCCCTAGAGCATGAAACAAAGGCAAATTTGCCAGCATCACATCTTCTGGTCGGGCTTTTAATAACACTTTAAACTGGTCAATATTTGTAAGAATATTTCTATGGCTGAGCAATATGCCTTTAGGATCATCTTCACTGCCACTTGAAAATAAAATGACAGCTGGCGCTTCTGTATGCACCTTGGTGAGATAATGTTTCTTGAGTTTTTTTGCTGAGTAAAGCTTACATCTAAGCAAGGTTAAGAATTGTTGAAAAAAAGAAGTCGACTCTCGAACTTTTTCCAGAATAATAACCTGAGCTGATTCTTCCAGCCAGCTAGTATCTATACCGCGAGCTTCTAATCGCTGCAGAAACCGTGAAGAAGTATAAATAGTTTTTATGTCAGCCTGCTCAATGGATGACTTTATCGATTCCGTGCTGGCCGTGTAATTAAGATTTACCAGGGTTTTTCCCAACAACAGTATTGCCATATTGCAGAGCATGGCTCCGGCACTGGTGGGTAATAGAGTGGCAACATTCTGTTCCGGGCTTAATTTCTTAATCTGTCGGGAAAGAACAATGCTGCCTGTCAACGCTCTGATAGGACTTAGCCTTGGCCCCAGGGTATCAATGATTAAATAGTCCTGACTAAAAGAGCTGTTCTTGACGCTGTCGATCCAGCGTTCGCCAATTGTGTCGCCCAATAATGTACTCAAGGCCAGCCCCCTAGATTCTTCCAGTGGTTAACAATGTAACAAAACAGATCAGCTGTTTTTTCTGCATCATATTTTGCGGAATGAGCCTGCTCACTGTCAAAATCCAATCCCGCCGCTTCACAAGCTCTGGAAAGCACTGTCTGACCAAAACTTATGGCGGACAAAGTGGCAGTATCCAGACTGGAAAAGGGATGAAATGGATTGCGCTTTAGATTATGACGCTCGCTGGCTGCGCGAATAAAACCATGGTCAAAATGCGCATTATGGGCAACCAGAATCGCACGACTGCAGCCTTCATCCTTCATCTTTTTGCGAATATGTTTAAACATATCCGAAAAGACATCTTTCTCGGGATGCGCTATGCGCAAAGGGTGATAAGGATTGATGCCAGTGAACTTTAAAGAAGCTTCATCCAGATTGGCACCTTCAAATGGTTGCACATGATAGGTATGGGTTGTTTCAGGGGTAAGATGGTTTCTGTCGTCCATGCCAAGAATCACGGCTGAGACTTCAAGAATTGCATCAGTTTCAGCTTTGAATCCGGCCGTTTCAATATCCAATACCACAGGCAGATAGCCGCGAAAGCGAGATGAAAGAGGGGTTTTAATTTTAGTTTTTTTCTGATCAGTCACTTAATATAATTCCTATTAACTGTTATTTGTAACAGTCCATAGCAACTGTTCATTGGCCCGCAAAGGCGTAATTTGCTGATCACCAAATTCGTAAAATGCCGGGGCTTGCCAGCTGGTTTTAGTCAGGCTGATATAGTCAGTGTTTCGTGGTAATCCATAAAAATCCGGACCATTAAAAGAGCTAAACGCTTCCAGTTTTTCCAGCGCATTTAATTTTTCAAACACTTCAGCATAAAGTTCTAATGCCGCGTGAGCGCTAAAGCATCCGGCACAGCCACAGGCGTTTTCCTTTGTATTGGTTGCATGGGGGGCAGAGTCTGTACCAAGAAAAAATTTCTTATTGCCACTGGCGACAATTTTCAGCAAGGCTTGCTGATGTTCATTACGTTTTAATACAGGCAGACAATAGTAGTGTGGACGAATGCCGCCAACTAGCATGTGGTTGCGGTTATAAAGTAAATGCTGGGGTGTAATAGTCGCAGCGATATTCTCAGAAGCCGTAGTTACAAACTCGACTGCCTGTTTCGTAGTGATGTGCTCAAGAACTATTTTCAAGTCAGGGAATTGCGTACAAATCTTGCTTAAAATTGTGTCAATAAAGATTTTTTCTCTGTCATAAATATCCACGGAATCTTGAGTAACCTCGCCGTGAATTAGCAGAGGCATGCCAAGTTCGCTCATGGTTTCAAGGCAAGGGTAAATTTTTTCTATAGCGGTAACCCCGGATTCCGAGTTTGTCGTAGCACCGGCCGGATAAAGCTTAACGCCAAATATCTGGCCACTGGCTTTAGCGCTGGTGATTTCTGAGGGGGCAGTATTATCTGTAAGATAAAGTGTCATCAGGGGTTTAAATGCAGATCCATCGGGGATATGTTCGAGAATACGTTGTTGATATGCCAGCGCGTTCTTAGTGAATGTTACAGCCGGTGAAAGGTTTGGCATAACGATGGCTCGACCAAAATATCGGGCTGTGTGGGCGACGGTATTCTTCAGGACAGACCCATCACGTAAATGAACATGCCAGTCATCAGGCCGGATGATTGAGAGTTGCTGCATATAAAATTACCACTCCTGTATTCGCTTGAAGTATAACAGTTTTTCCTTGGTATGGCTGGACTGTCTAGGTACAATAGCGACCCTTTTTTAGACGAACTAAAATCAGATCAAAAACCAATAAAGCTAAAAGCGCAGGAGTAAAAGATGGCGGATATCAATAAGGTGGTTCTAGCCTATTCAGGCGGTCTGGATACCTCAGTTATTGTTAAATGGCTACAGGATACATACCAATGTGAGGTGGTTACCTATACAGCTGACCTCGGCCAGGGTAAAGAGGTTGAACCGGCCCGCGCCAAAGCTGAAGCGCTTGGGGTAAAGGAAATATTTATTGAAGATATTCGTGAAGAGTTTGTGCGTAATTATGTGTTTCCAATGTTTCGCGCCAATACCATTTATGAAGGTGAATACTTATTAGGGACATCCATTGCGCGGCCCTTAATCGCCAAACGTCTAGTTGAAGTAGCCGCACAAACCGGTGCAGATGCAATTTCGCATGGCGCAACGGGTAAGGGTAACGATCAGGTACGCTTTGAACTGGGCGCTTATGCCCTATCACCCGGGATACAGATTATTGCACCCTGGCGTGAGTGGGATTTAACTTCACGAGAAAAACTCATGGCTTATTGTGCTGAACACAATATTGCCGTGGATCACGATAAGGGTAAAAAATCACCTTATTCCATGGATGCTAATTTGTTACATATTTCTTATGAAGGTGGCATTCTTGAAGATCCAGCTTCAGAACCTGAAGAAGATATGTGGCTATGGTCTGTCTCACCTGAAAATGCGCCAAATGAACCCACTTACGTTGAAATAGACTTTAAACAAGGTGATGCAGTAGCGGTGAATGGAGAAACTTTGTCTGCTGCGACTATTCTTGAGACCTTGAATAAACTTGGCGGAGATAATGGTATCGGCCGAGTTGATATTGTTGAAAACCGCTATGTTGGTATGAAAGCCAGAGGCTGTTATGAAACACCTGGCGGTACAATTTTATTGAAAGCCCATCGTGCAATTGAATCTATTACCCTGGATAGAGAAGCGGCTCATCTGAAAGATGAATTAATGCCACGTTATGCGTCCTTGATATATAACGGATACTGGTGGTCACCTGAAAGAGAAGCCTTACAGGCTTTAATCGATAATACCCAGAAAACAGTTAATGGCACAGCGCGTCTTAAATTATATAAAGGCAATGTGATTGTTGTTGGAAGAGAATCCAAAGACTCATTATTTGATGAAAGCATCGCAACCTTTGAAGATGATGCTGGTGCATATAATCAGGCGGATGCCGCAGGCTTTATTAAGCTTAATGCGTTGAGACTCAGAACCTTAGCTGCTAAAAAGAAATAACTGCTGTACTTAACGCTGCTTCGTTAAAAGGTAAATAGAACTTTTTGCCTGCTATTCCCTTAGCGCGTGAGCTAATTTCATGAGCGATTAAATAGTTTGTTGAAAACTCTCCATATGCCTGCTTTGGTCCAGAAGCGGACATTGGAAAGCGATATTTTAGATGCATACTTTTGCATGTTGGAAAAAGTTACTCACTAAAAAAAGAGGATGATAAGGCATTATTTCGATTGGGGCCGTTTACCTGTTAACAGCTTTGCCTGTTACCTTGCAACTAGAGTGTATAGCGAACTGAGAACATCAAACGATTGAGTTCACCATCTTGTTTATTAAGCAACTGTCTCTGCCCATGCAAAAACTCCAGGCCGATACTCAAATCCGGTACTGGACTCCAGAATAAGTTTACCTGGGCCGAACGCGCCCGCTTCGTCATCTGCTCACTGGCGCTGCCCGAAAGACTGGATTGTGACGCACTTAACGAAAAAGTAGAGCGCCATTTTTCGCTCCAGTAGTGCTGATAGGCAGCCAGCATGGTGACGACAGGATGTGGATTCAATTCACTGAAATCTCTGGCCAAGCTGGCGTCGGCATAAGCACCAGAAGTAATGAAACGTCCAAGGCCGTTACCATAATTGGCCATGAAGCGGAGATCATCAACGACACCCAGCTTAATCCGTCCTGACAGACCTGCCCCTCCTACTGTTTTAGACAGGCTTTGCTCATTCTGTTGCCAGCGAAGTGAACGCAGCATGCCGGATATGCTTAGCTGACCCCAGTCAGCCCACCAGGTCAGGCGAGAAGCAACATAGGGAATATGATCATCATCATAATTGCGAATGCAAGCACAGTTCGGGGCACTGATTTGGCTATCGGGCTGCTCAAGTGCCAGCGCTAACTCTAGTGCGTCATCCCTGAAGAGTCGAGTCCAGCGAATCTGGTCGCGCTTCAGAAAAATTTGGCCCGGCGCAGAGCCAGTGTCAACATCGGGCAAAACAGCACTATCAATAAAAGTTGTAAAAGAACGCCCGAGCAGTAGTGAGCCCACCTTAAGGTAAGCATGGCGCAGGAAAAAATTATAACTGTCAGGATTCTCCGTCATGTCGTATTCAAGGTAGAAATCAAGATTCTGGCTGCGAATCGGATGCATGAGATGAAGCCATAAGCGACTATCTCGAGAGTTTAGGCGGAATTGATTACTGTTTTCGCCCTCTGCAACGACAGGTAATAGTGCTTTTTGTCAAAAGCTGCTTGTTATAGGTCGGCTCGCCTCGATGTAGAGCAAAGCCATGGATCAATAAATCTTCAGCTACTTCATAGGCTTGCTTTGCATTGAAACTTTGAGTGTAAAGGATACAATGTTGCCAAATATGGGCTTGAATAAAAAATCACCAGATAAAAAATATTGGATAGAGGCTTAACTATGAGTGATTCAGATAATCCTGTTGATCAAATCGAGGCAGTTGCTGCCAATGGTCTGTTGCACAGAAGAGCATTTCTTAAAACAGGTACGCTGCTTACTGCTGGGGCGACTTTTCTCACCGCTCAGGCTGCGCCTCCGGAGCTTGATGCCTGGAGCAAGGTTCCTGGCAGGCCGCCAGAAGCCTATGGCAATCGTTCTGAATATGAATCTGATGTGGTTCGCCTGCCTGGGTTTAGCCCTCCGGCTTTAGGTGCCGGCGCTTCTCGCACCCCTCATGGTAGCCTAGAAGGAATGATTACGCCGGGAGCCCTGCACTTTGAAAGACACCATAATGGCATCCCGAATATTAACCCTGACGAGCACAGATTATTAATTCACGGTTTGGTCGATCGCCCGCTGATATTTGATCTGGAGTCCTTGAGTCGTTATCCGCTGGTTTCCAGAATCCAATTTCTGGAGTGCTCAGGTAATAGCCGTTTACTCGATGCAGATCAGCCGGTGGATGGCACTGCACAAAGCATACATGGACTGCTTTCCTGCAGTGAGTGGACAGGTGTGCCCTTATCTATTTTGTTGGATGAAGCTGGCGTTCAAACTGAAGGCATGTGGATTTTAGCTGAAGGTGCTGACTCCTCCCTAATGACCAGAAGTATTCCGATGAGTAAAGTCAGGGATGATGCCATTATTGCTATTTACCAAAATGGCGAAAGACTGCGTCCGGGCAATGGTTATCCCATGCGTTTGTTTCTGCCGGGTTGGGAAGGCAATACCTCGGTTAAATGGTTACGCCGCATTAAAGTGACTGCAGGGCCAACAATGACACGCGATGAAACATCCAAGTATTCTGACTTACGGCCTGATGGCAGCGCTCGCTTATTTTCATTTCAGATGGGCGTGAAATCCATCATTACATCTCCATCCGGCCAGCAAACCATGAGAGGGCCTGGGCTTTATCAAATTTCAGGTTTAGCCTGGACAGGTGCCGGAAGAATTAGCCGCGTTGAAGTATCAGCCGATGGCGGCAGAACCTGGGGAGAGGCGGAACTTCCTGGCCCAGTACTTTCCAAAGCACTGACTCGATTTAGAATGCCATGGCGCTGGAACGGTGGGCCTGCCTTGATACAAAGTCGTGCCTATGATGAAACCGGCGCCATTCAACCCACTCGCACGGCGCTAATCAGTGAGCGTGGGACACAATTTAATTATCACAATCATGCCATTCAGACCTGGCTGGTGAGTGCAAATGGGGAGGTGAGCAATGCTTACTCGTAAAGTGCATGTGTGCAACTTTATCGTATTAAATCTATTGTTGTGTTCATTTGCTCTGGCTCAGGAAGGGCCTGGTCTGGGTGTGCCCGCGACGCCGGAACAAGTAGCGGGTTGGGACATCAGTATTGATCCGGAAGGAGAGAATTTACCTGCTGGTTCAGGTACTGTTGCACAAGGCGAAGCAATTTATGACGCCCAGTGTTTTGCCTGTCATGGACAAAATGGTGAAGGTGCTACCAATGACAGATTGGCAGGAGGTCATGGTAGTTTAGCGACAGCCAATGCCACTAAAACGGTAGGCAGTTATTGGCCCTATGCAACGACTGTCTTTGATTATGTACGACGCGCTATGCCATTTTCACAACCGGGAACTTTGTCCAATGATGAGGTTTATGCCTTGACCGCTTATCTACTAAATATTAATGGCATAGTGGATGAAACAACGGTATTAAATGCTGAAACTCTCCCTTTAATTGAGATGCCTAACCGCGATGGATTTTTTTGGTCTGCGGAAGTCAGGTAAAGCCATTTTCTTTGCCAATAAAAAGGCGCTTACTAGGCGCCTTTTTATTGGTGATTAAGCTTAATTGAGCTTACTTAAAAGTGTCATTACCTTTTAGTGAACTTGGTAAAAGACCCACCGGCAACGGGTAAAGAATCAGGCCCTTCAGCAACAAAAACATTGCCGTCTTCATCGACCGCAACGCCTTCGCCTAAGGTGCCCTGATACACTCGACTCTCTAATAGACTTTCTGTTTGTATTCACAAAGATCTTCTATGATACAAGAACCGCAGCGAGGTTTCCTGGCGATACAGGTATATCGTCCTTGTAAAATCAACCAATGGTGAGCATTCAGGAGAAATTCTTCGGGGATGAATTTAACTAGTTTTTTTTCAACTTCCAGCACATTTTTACCAGGCGCAATTCCTGTTCGGTTAGATACTCTGAATATATGCGTATCGACAGCCATGGTTGGCTGACGAAAGGCGGTATTAAGAATGACATTGGCTGTTTTTCGACCGACACCTGGCAGGGCTTCAAGTGCTTCTCGATCTTCTGGCACTTTGGAGTCATGCTTCTCTATTAAAATTTTACAGGTTGCAATAATGTTTTTTGCCTTATTATTAAAAAGACCGATGGTTTTAATATATTTTTTTAAACCCTCGACGCCCAGTGCAAATATCTTTTCTGGTGTATTGGCGACAGGAAAGAGTTTCTCGGTTGCTTTATTAACACCTACATCAGTTGATTGGGCAGACAGTGTTACTGCGACAAGCAGCTCAAAAGCAGAAGAAAATTTTAATTCTGTCGTGGGGTTGGGGTTTTCAGAACGCAGTCTTGTAAAAATTTCTATCCGTTTTTGTTTATTCATTTTTACAATTCTTCATAGGGATTATTTTTGGTTTAACTCATGTCTTTAGCGAAACGGGAAGCCATTTGTTGAGCGTTTTGGTGTTTTGTAATGCTATCAGCTAGTTGTTTATCGATAAAATTCTTTAGCGCTAAGAGCATGCCCATAAACAAAAATGCACCTGGTGGAAGCAGAGCAAACAAGAATCCTGAATAGTTTGGCAATATCGTTATTTCCCAATTTGAGGCCATCGGTAAAAGAATATCCATATTGGCAAAGAGCTTCCCGGTTCCAAAAAGCTCCCGCAAAGCACCTAATAAAATAAGTATTGAGCTAAATCCCAGACCCATCATTAGTCCATCGAAGGCGGAAATTAAAGGAGAATTTTTTACCGCAAAAGTAACCGCTCGACCCAATATTGCACAGTTAGTGACGATTAAGGGGATGAAGATTCCAATGCTCAGATATAAGGAATAGGCATAGGCTTGCATCAGCAATTCAGCACAAGTGACAAAACTGGCGATAATCAAAACAAACACAGGTAACCGAATGGCGTCGGTGACCTGATGCCGAATAAGCGAAACTATCAGGTTGGAAAATATGAGAACCATGGTAGTTGCCAGAGCCAGGCCCAGGGCATTAACCACTGAAGCGCTTACAGCGAGTAAAGGGCATAATCCCAGAAGCTGAACTAATGCGGGATTATTCTGCCAAAGTGCCTGTTTACTGATGCTTGTCAGGTTTTTATTCATAAAGATAATAATCTTGATTTATTTTCTTCAAAAAATTCCAGGGCTTTTGCTGTTGCAACAGTTACGGCCCGTGGCGTTATAGTGGCGCCAGTAAATTGATCAAAAACGCCAGCGTTTTTTCTGACAGTCCAACCGGATAACTCAGGATTGACCAAGGAGCGATTATTGAAAGAAAGTATCCAATCTGAGACTCGTAAATCAATAAGATCTCCCAACCCTGGTGTTTCACGATGAGCAGTAACCCTGAGTCCTGTCACCAAGCCTTCAATACTAACTCCAAGCAATAAATCAATATCGCCGTTGTAACCATCACGCGCAACAAACGGCAAGATTAAGCCACTAGGTTGCATGTTTTTCCGGGCGACATAAGCGTGACTATTTTCACGCAAGCCTAATAATTCCAGATTACTGTATTCACTACTATTGATATCGATTATGAAGCTATCGCTAATTAAATCATTGTCATGCTCGCTAGCCGGAAAAATACTATTTAGCGCCTGACGCTGTGCAGCCAGCATTTGATTTGTGATACGTGTTTCTGTTAGTGCATAGACAAGGCTTAATATTATTGCAGCAGCTATGGCGAAGCCGGCAAGCCTGCCAGTGTTTAGTAAGATGGAATGTCGGAGTTCGCTAGGCATGTTGTGACGGAGTTGGCTGGGTATAGTAGTCAATAAAAGGAGCGGTAAAATTTCCCAACAGCACGGCAAAGGCAATGCCATCAGGGTAGGCCCCCCAGACTCGAATGATATAGGTCACGATGCCAATTAATGCACCATAAATCAGACGCCCTTTGGGCGTGGTTGAAGCAGTAACAGGATCTGTCGCTATAAAAAAAGCACCAAGCATCGTGCCACCACCAAATAAATGCATAAACGGAGAACCACCGCTGGCTGAACTGCCACCATCATAAAATAAAGCAGACATTAGTAATAAACTGCCAAGCATGGCAACAGGAATTTGCCACCCAATGATGCGTTTATATAAAAGTACTAAGCCGCCCAATAGGAATCCGCCATTTACCCACTCCCAGCCGATACCGGAAAGTGTGCCAAAGGCTGAATGTTGTGACCAGAACTCATTGACCAGCATAGCCCCTCGTTCATTACGGAATAAATCCAGGGCGGTGGCGCCCGTATAAGCATCTATTTCTTGCTCAATTCCGAGTGGAATTGTCCAGTTAGTCATTTCTAATGGAAACGCGATGAGTAGAACTGCATAGGCAACCATTGCAGGATTAAATAAATTTTGCCCAAGTCCGCCATACAGGTGCTTCGCAATAACAATGGCAAAAAATATACCGGTAAGGCTCAGCCACCATGGAGATGAAGGGGGGATACATAAGCCAAGGAGAACAGCGGTGACCAGTGCGCTGTAGTCCTTAAGATAAAAGCCTAGAGGCCGTTTACGAAATACCAGTACCATGGATTCAAACAGCAAGGCCCAAATACCCAGCCAAATGATATTAATAATTGAGCCCCAACCAAAAAAAACGGTGAGTGCTACCAGTCCGGGAATGCAGGCTGCCAATACCCAAAGCATTATCAAGGAAGTTGAGAAGGCTTTAAGCTTGGTCGGCAGTTTAATTTTTTTAACCGCCATCTTGGATATCCTGCGTGGAAGCTTGTTTATTTTTTGCCCGTGCAAGTGCAGCCTGGATTAGGTCGCTTTGTCTTGATTTGGTTTGTGCTAATTCTGCACGAGCCTGTCGACGTTTTTCGGCAAGCGCTGCTTCTCTGGCGAGACGTTGCTCCCGAAACTCAAAGCGCTGTCTGACTTTTTGCGCCTGTTGATGTTTAGCAGTCTGTTCATGGATAGCCGATTTTGCAGCCTGATAATATTGCACCAAAGGGATGTGACTTGGACAAACGGCATGACAAAGACCACACTCTATACAATCCATAAGACGGTGCTGCTTGGCTTTTTCATAGGCTTTGCCTTGTGAATACCAAAATAGCTGTTGCGGTAAGAGGTCAACAGGGCAAACATCTACACATAGGCCGCATCGAATACAGGCTTGCTCACTTAAGCTTTTTTCAGGTAATTTTTTAGGGGGCTCTTGAGAAAGCGCTATCATATCGATGCAATCGACCGGGCAGGGGGCGACACAAAGTTCACAACCAGTACATTCAGATGCTATCACGCTATGCATCTGCTGGGGGCCCCCAAGGATTGCATCTACCGGGCATGCCTGAATACAGAAAGTGCAGCCAATGCATTCTTCTTCTCTGATAACAGCAACTTTAGGGCCTTCTTCAGACTCTTGTTCAGGGCGATGCTGATTGTTTAATTTTACAGGCTCCATATCCAGAAGGTTAGCCAGTTCTATAATGGTGCCTTCACCTCCTGGCGGACAAAGATTGATCGCTTCGCCTTCGCTAATTGCTTCGGCATAAGGCTTACACCCAGGATAACCACACTGGGCACACTGTGTTTGTGGCAGCAAGGCATTAATTTTCTCGATTAGCGGGCTTGAAGTGACTTTAAACTTTTCGGCAGCAAAACCCAGCACGACACCAAAAAATATAGCGATTAACAAGAGAGCTATTAGGGGAGCCATCAGTGGCACCATGATAGTCTCAAAGATGGGGCTCATTATTACACCAATCCGGTAAAGCCCATGAAGGCGAGGGACATTAAGGCGGCCGTAATCATTGCAATAGAAGGCCCTTGAAAGGGTGCAGGGACATCAGCCAGATTGAGTTTTTCTCTTAGCGCAGCAAATAAAACCAGGACTAAAGAAAAACCCAGGGCCGCACCAAAACCATAAAAAGCAGATTCAACAAAACTATTGCCGGCATTGATATTTAATAGGGCGACTCCTAACACTGCGCAGTTTGTTGTAATTAATGGCAGGAAAATACCTAACACTTTATGCAGTAAGGGAGATGTTTTTAGCATCAAGATTTCAGTGAAGTTGACCAGAGCGGCTATAACAACGATGAAGGCGATGGTTCGTAGCCAGGTAATATCCAGCGGAACCAGCAGGTATTGATAGACCAAATATGACACCATGGAAGCAAGGGTCAGTACAAAAGTTGTTGCAGCTGACATGCCAATGGCAGTCTCAATCTTATTGGATGAGCCCATAAAGGGGCATAGCCCCAAAAACTGTACGAGCACAAAATTGTTGACCAGAATTGCGCTGATGAGGATGATGATTAATTCACTCATAGCCGCATACAGTCTTATTTGCCTTCGATCAGTTCAATCATGTAGCCATCAGGGTCTTTCACAAATGCAATCACTGTACTGCCGTGCTTCATTGGTCCCGCAGGCCGAACAACTTCCCCGCCCTTGGCTGAAATTTCATCGCAGGCCTTATAAGCATCATCAACTGCGATAGCGATATGGCCATAGGCATTTCCCATTTCATAGGAATCAGTTTCCCAGTTATGCGTGAGCTCTATAACGGTATTGGAACTTTCATCACCGTAACCCAGAAAGGCAAGGGTAAATTTTCCATCAGGGAAATCAGTTTTACGTAATAGTTGCATGCCAAAAATAGTGCTGTAAAAATTAATGGATTCGTCCAGATTAGTGACTCTTAGCATAGTGTGTAAAATGCGCATTTGACCCTCTAGTGATATAAGTTGTGAATGAGTTCCTAGTGGAATTATGCCAACAATGAGACACTTTAACCATGCTCGAATTACAAAGTAACGAAATACATCTGTGGGTAGTCGAAGATCAGCTTATAAGCGATGAGAGTTTGCTGGCTAAATATCAGACTTTGCTTAATGCAGAAGAGCAGAAGCGCTTTGAGCGCAAAATTTTCCCCAAACATAAAAAACAGTTTTTGGTGAGTCGGGCTTTATTAAGATCTGTGCTTGGTGCTTATCTTCGGCAAGCGCCAGAAGATCTGGTTTTTGCCAGAAATGCTTATGGCAAGCCCAGAATCGCCAGTTTCGAAAAATCTCTACCAATAAGTTTTAATCTTTCACACACAAATGGTCTAAGTGTTCTGGCAGTAACTCTGGAACATGAGATTGGTGTAGATGTTGAGTACCTTACGCGTAAAGTGGATATACTCAAGTTGGCTGAGCGATATTTTTCGGAACAAGAATTTCTTGATTTGGCAGCACGTGATGTTAAAGATTTTAATCAACATTTTTTTGATTTATGGACTTTAAAAGAGGCATATATCAAAGCTTGTGGCATGGGCCTGGCAATTCCGTTAAAAGATTTTAGTTTTCACTTCAACAACAAAAGGCTGGGTATTACCTTTGATGCTGCACGAGCAGATAATCCGGAACTCTGGCAATTTTGGCAATTTGTCTATAAATCGAATTTTGAAATAGCTCTGGCCCTGAAATTAAATCAGCAGCAGGGGCTAAGTAAAATTGTGTGCAAGCAAGGCAGGCCCCTGGATAAATTTATTAACGCTGAAATAGAAATGCTCAAGTACAGTGCTTGAAACGCCGATAGAAGTAATCGTCTGATTTGTAAAAACTAGGTTTCTTTGTCTTCGCTTTGGCAAGACCAGCAAATCGCAAATTGCCCTGCATTGTTCTCACCGCAGTTGGGACAGACCCAGGGTTTCCCTTCTTCTTGATTCAGTTGTTGTTCAATGATTTCCCTGGCCCTTTCGTAATCAGCATCTTCTTTAACCCAAAGCTCCAGTAAGGTGTTGCCGATACCAAATTCTGCGCCCATGGTATTGCCAAAATCATTTTTAATGTGACAATCGATATTATTCATAGCCAGTATATTTTTGACTGAATAAACCAGCCCCCGGTTTTCGTGCTTATAGGCTAAACGCATAGGGAGCCATGTTTACAGTGATGTTTTAAGAGCTTGATAATTCTCTAATCCGATGTCAGCTAAGTTTAGATCCACAGTAATAACAGGCATCTTTGCTGGCAGGTACTATTCTGTTACAAGAACTGCAAGTGGTTGTTTCCCCGGCACGAGATTCGATCTCTATTTTCTTCGACGAAACTTTTTCCTGCAGAGCACTCATACTGAAATTATTGTGCTCGGCTAATAGCTCCCACAAGGTATCGACAGTGAAGGCTAGATCATTTACTTTTTTTTCCAACTGGATAATTCTAAAGTTGGCGGTGTCGATATCTCTTGATATTGAATTGTCCGTATTTTTCTCTGCATTAAAAAGCGAAAATAAAGCCATATCTTTTGCCTCTCATTTAAAACTCTTACAAAAAATTTTACTAAGAAAGCATCCCTACTGTTTTTTGAGCTCACTTGGTCGAACTAATTGGTTTAGTTTGCCAGATTGAAAAGTAATGTTCTTAATGTCGGATGGTAGTTCAATCTGGGCAAAACATGCAGTGGTCATAAGTTTAGAATCTTCGGTATAGACTAATTCGTTTTCAGGACAAAGATATTCCACGAGTTCATCAAGGCCGGGGTTATGCGCAACCAGCATAACGGTGTCATATTTATTCATAAACTTTATGCACTCGGCCAGTAATACCTGGTGATTAGCATGATATAACTCTTCTTCCCAGTAAATATCCATGGAGTCAAAATCCAGACTCAGGCATACGTTCATGATTGTTTGTCTGGTGCGAGCTGAATGAGAGCTGATGATGCAGTCAGGGATTAAATTATTACGCTGCATCCATTCCCCGATTAATAAACTATCGCGTTCACCTTTTTTATTCAGGGGGCGATCATGGTCTGATACAGGCACATTCCAATCTGATTTAGCATGTCTTAGCAGATAAAGTTGTTTAGTCATTTATTTTCTGCCAAACAATTAGTTCGTGATTAATCCATTGCTTAGATAAACATTTTTGCAGAGCGTTGCCACCATAAAGCATTTGGGAATACGAATTTTTTAGGGATAGCTTACCCAGAACCTTGGTTAAAAGGCTGATCAAATAGTCGCGAGGCCTGTTTAACTCCAGATAAGGGGTGAGGTTTTGTCTTTCCATTAGTTTGAACCCGGCCATGGTTGCATATTTACTGATTTGCTGATGTGATAAAAGCGAGCTAACCAGCCAGCCTTCCTGGAAACGCTTTAACCAAGGTGCTGCTTTTTCATCTTCCAGAAGACTTTCGTCTGCTAAAAAATCATCACAAATGACCAGGTAACCGCCAGGTTTTATTAATGATGAAGCCTGATGGAAAAAGGCGCCAGCACTTTGCGCATGAACAAAAGACTCAATGGAAAATAACAGGTCAGCTTTTTGCAGGTTTTTTGGCAGTTTGCAAAAGTCAGCCTGAATACAATGCAGCTTTTCAGAATATTCGTGTTTCTTTATCCGGTGGTTAGCAAGTTTGCATTGTTCTTCGCTGATGGTGATACCAAGACCTGTTACGGATATTTGGGATTCGATATAACAGAGGCTGGAGGCTACGCCACAGCCAAAATCGACAAGGTGCGGAATTGAATGACTGTGGAGCTTGAGTAAGAGTTTACAAATTTGGTCGTCTACGTAATGCAGGGCAGCATGCCGATCGGACACACCATAAGCCCAGATTGCACGATGTATGCTGCCTTCTGAGGAGTGACCCAGCTTGAGAAAAAGCTCAGTGTTCTGATTATAAAAACCCTGAATTTTTTCGCTTAAAGTATGATTAGACATTAGCGAGTTATATTACTCGAAGATTGGCTAATATATAAACGTCAATGCTCAAGAATTATTTAAGTAATTCTCAGGCCTGCCTGGGCTCCTGCATGAGGCTCCAGCAAATAAATATCTTTACCCTCACCAGCAGCCAGTATCATGCCTTCTGAAAGACCAAATTTCATTTTACGGGGTTTAAGGTTGGCTACGAGCACAGTATACATCCCCTTTAGCTGTTCTGGCTCATAGGCAGATTTTATTCCTGAAAAAACGGTTCGGATTTGTTGCTCACCAGCGGCATTCAGGCCAAGATCCAGCGTTATTTTGAGTAATTTGTCAGCACCTTCAACCTGTTCAGCCCGAATAATTTTAGCGATACGCAAATCTACCTTGGCAAAGTCCGGGAATTCAATTTCCTCAGAAATAGGGTCATTTGCCAGAGGGCTGTCGACTTTAGTGGTCGTATTTTCAGCCGAGCTATTTTCAGTATTCAAGCTATCTTTACTGGCTTCTACCATGGCATCAACCTTCGAGCTTTCAACTCGTGTCATCAGGGGTTTGAAAGGATTAATCTGGTGGTCTGACAACAATGATTCCACATCTTGCCATTGCAATGCGGCTACATTCAGGAATTCCTCAACTTGCTTGGCCAGGCCTGGCAGCACCGGCTTTAGATAAATTACCAATAAGCGGAAAAGGTTCAGACCTGTCGAACAGATATCCTGCACTTCACTGGATTGTGGGTTTTCCTTGGCAATTACCCAGGGGGTCTTCTCAGCGATATACTGGTTGGCTTTATCCGCCAATGACATGATTAAACGAATAGCCTTTGCAAATTCTCGTTTCTCATAAAGCTCGGCAATTTCCGAAGCCGCTTGCTGACATTCCCTTATTAATTCAGGCTCTGAGATTTCAGCAGAAAGTTTGCCGGCAAAACCTTTATTGATAAATCCTGCACAACGACTGGCAATGTTAACTACCTTACCAACGACATCTGAATTTACGCGTTGCACAAAATCTTCCAGATTAAGATCAAGATCGTCAGGATTGCTGCCGAGTTTGCCTGCGAAGTAATAACGCAGGTACTCGGGGTTTAGAAATTGTTTATAAGTTTCAGCCATGATAAATGTTCCGCGTGACTTGGACATTTTCTGGCCGTTGACCATAAGAAAGCCATTGACTGAAATGCCTGTAGGCGTTCTGAACCCAGAAGTCTTAAGCATGGCAGGCCAAAATAAGGCATGAAAATTAATAATGTCTTTACCAATGAAATGCCATAGTTCATTTTTTGAATCAGCATCCCAGTAATCTTCAAAGCTAAGATCAGTCCGGCTTTCGCAAAGCTTTTTAAAACTGGCCATATAGCCAATGGGCGCATCAAGCCAAACATAGAAATACTTGCCGGGCTCACCGGGAATTTCAAAACCAAAATAGGGAGCGTCTCGACTGATATCCCATTCTTGCAAGCCACCATCCAACCATTCAGCCAGTTTGTTGGCGACCTGATTTGGAAGTGTGCCACTGCGAGTCCATTGTTTTAAAAAATCGCTAAAATCAGGTAATGAAAAAAAGAAATGCGTGGACTCTTTTTCAATGGGTGTGGCTCCTGAAATGGTTGAGCGCGGGTTTATTAGATCCGTGGCATTGTAAGTAGAGCTGCATACTTCGCAATTATCGCCATACTGATCTTCAGCTTTGCATTTGGGGCATTGCCCCTTAATAAAACGGTCAGATAAAAATAGGCCTTTTTCCGGGTCATACAGTTGCGTAATGCTACGCTGATTGATATGACCATTCGCTTTACAGCGCTCGTAAATTAAAGAAGAGAATGTTTTATTCTCTTCTGAATGCGTGCTGTGATAGATATCGAAGTCCACAAGAAAATCAGTAAAGTCGCGCTGGTGTTCGAGATTAACAGCATCAATAAAATCTTCAGGAGACACCCCGGCTTTTTCTGCACTCAACATAATACCGGTACCATGCGCATCATCAGCACAGACGTACGCGCAGTTATTGCCCTGCATACGCTGAAAACGTACCCATATATCAGCCTGTATGTAACCCAGCAGATGACCCAGATGAATAGGGCCATTGGCATAAGGCAGGGCGTTAGTGACTAGTATGTTTCGTTTGTTCAATGTTTATTCTCAATATGCAGTTAGTTATTGTTTAGCTTACGCGATTTTAGGCTTCGTAAAAGCTCAGTCAAATGTAATATTGTACCCAGTGCCTAAAAAAGCCCTTCAATTTGCCCATTTACATTAACCGAAATATTTTCAGCAGAGGGCTTTTTCGGTAAGCCAGGCATGATCATGATATCCCCGCAGACTGCAACAATAAATTCAGCGCCTGCAGCAAGCCGCAATTCCCGGATGGGCACGACATGATTACTTGGTGCTCCCATCAGTAAAGGATCTGTAGAAAAACTGTACTGAGTTTTAGCCATGCAAATAGGAAAATCCGGATATTGTTGCTGGTAAGCTTCAAATTGTTTGCGCACTCTCATGTCGGCAACAATGTCAGAAGCGCCATAAATTTTCTGGGCAATACATTGCGTTTTCTTCCAAAGAGGCAGGTCATCATCGTACAGGTAATTGAAATGGCCAATATTGCTTTCGGCCATGGCCACGACTTCTTGTGCCAGCGCTTTTGCTCCGGAAGCACCTTGGGACCAATGCTGGCACTCGAAAACACTCACCCCCAGATTTGCACAATGCTGGGTAATTAATTCTATTTCAGCCTTTGAATCATCATCGAATAGGTTTATGGCAACACAGAGTGGCACTTCAAATTTTCGAATATTTTCTATATGGCGTTCCAGATTGCACATCCCTTTCTCCAGAGCCTTCAAATTTTCAGTGTCGAGCTGGTCTTTAGGAACGCCGCCATGCATTTTAAGAGCACGGGCTGTTGCAACAATCACCGCTGCATCGGGTTTCAATCCGGCTTTACGGCATTTGATATTGAAAAACTTTTCTGCACCAAGGTCGGCCCCGAAGCCTGCTTCTGTAACAACATAATCAGCCAGTTTTAAAGCTGATTTGGTTGCTATGACTGAATTGCAGCCATGCGCAATATTGGCAAAAGGGCCACCATGCACAAATGCCGGAGTGCCTTCCAGGGTTTGTACGAGGTTGGGGCGAAGGGCCTCTTTTAACAAGGCCGCCATAGCGCCATCGGCTTTAAGGTCCTTCGCGGTTATTGCTTGTAAATCACGAGTAGCCCCAATGACAATATTAGCCAGTCGTCTTTGCAAATCTTCCGGATCATTTGCCAGACAGAGTATCGCCATTACTTCTGAAGCAACCGTGATATCAAAACCCGATTGTCGGGTAAAACCATTCCCGGGACCACCCAGTCCCAAGGCAATGTCACGTAAGGCACGATCATTCATGTCAACGACTCGACGCCAGGTTATTCGGCGGCTGTCGATGCCTAATTCATTCGACCAATGAATATGATTATCGATCATGGTTGCCAATAAATTATTAGCAGCTGCAATCGCATGGAAATCACCGGTGAAATGCAGGTTGATCTCTTCCATCGGAACTACCTGAGCGTATCCACCACCGGCGGCACCACCTTTCATCCCGAAACAGGGTCCAAGACTGGGTTCCCGCAAGCAGATGGCTGTTTTCTTGCCGATTTGGCTCAAGGCATCACCGAGTCCCACAGTGGTAGTGGTTTTACCTTCACCTGCAGGTGTGGGTGAAATTGCAGTAACCAGAATCAGTTTGCCATCCTGATTATGTTGAACAGACTTGATAAAGTCATAGTCCAGTTTTGCTTTATATGGGCCATATTGATGCAGAGACTTTTCAGGAATATGCAATTTGGCACCGATATCAAGAATTGGCTGCATTGCAGCAGCTTGTGCAATTTTAATGTCAGATGCTTGGACCATAGAAGGCTCTGTTATAATGATTCAGGTAGCTTTGGGGCTGGTAAAGGCGGCGATTCTAGCAGTTTCAGGGCTTTAATTTAAGTCAAAAAATAAGCGCTCAGTTAATGTGCGTTTATTTTGTATAATCATTTTTCTGAATGAAAAGGCGTGAAGAATGCTTAAGCTTAGAAAGGTTCCTAGTTTAATTTTATTTATTCTGCCGGCTCTTGCTGCTGCACAGCTGCCTTATGACCGCGATTATCCTGTAATGAATTATGCCGATGCAGAAACCCATGATGCGGTCAGCATGTTATTTGAAGATATTGCAGCAGGTAGAATTCAGCTTGAACATCGTGGTCAGCGAGGCTATCTCCAATCCCTCTTAACCCTTCTGAATATTGATGACACTTCTCAGCTCCTGGTGTTTTCCAAGACAGCCCGAAAAAGTCGATTTGTCACGCCAGAGACTCCCCGAGCCCTTTATTTTAATGATGAGGTCTACGTGGGTTATATCCCGGATACGAATACACTGGAAATAGCCTCTATGGATCCAGATCTGGGCCCGGTATTTTTTGACATTCCCCAGGATCTTGAAACCTCTATGGAATTAAATCGCCAGACCAGTCGCTGCCTTCGTTGTCACGACACGATGAGCAATACCGGCGGAGGGACACCACGATTTATGATGAGCTCGAGATTGGTCGATAGTAATGGTGAGATTGCGTCTCATGAAGTCAGTGTAATCATGCAAGACAGCACACCGCTAAAACAGCGTTGGGGTGGCTGGTACGTTACCGGGCTGCACGGCACACAGGAAACCATGGGGAACCTGATGTTTGAAGGCAGGGCTACTTCGGTGAGTGAAATTGATTTGCTGGCCAATGGTAATAAAGTTGATTTGACAGAATGGCTTGATACCAGCCCTTATTTAACGGAGCACAGTGACATAGTTGCCTTGCTGGTGATTCAACATCAGTTAGAAGTCCAAAATACGATGACCAAAGCCGCCTGGGATTACCGCCAGTTAATGGCCGAGGAGGGAGCAGTGAGTGCTGAAAAAATAGCTGAATTAGGCTTGCCGGTTTTGGAAGCGCTGTTTATGAAAAATGAGGCGCCATTGGGGGATGAGATAAAGGGGCTTTCCGGGTTCACTGAATATTTTCAAGATTTGGGCCCCTTTGACAACAATATGCGGTCATTGCGAGATTTAGACTTGAAGCAGCGGGTTTTTAGGTACCCTTTAAGTTATTTAATCTATACAGATGCCTTTGCTGGCTTACCGGATGCGCTACATAGCTATCTTGTCGATAGCATTTATGGGGTACTAAGTGCTGAAGCAGACAATCCTGATTTTCCACATCTGGACGCGTCAACTCGTACTGCCATTCTGGACATTGTAAAGGTCACTGCTCCTGGGTTTTTTCTGTGATCGTTCCTTCTGATCAGTTAGAATGCCTGCTTTTCGAATAGGGCCGAGAACAAGATGCAGTTACTTGATGGCAAGGCAACGTCTGAACAGTTAAAAGCTGAAATTGCTGAGAAAGTAGCCGCTATAAAAGCGGCGAATGGGAAGGTACCTCATCTGGCGGCTGTGATTGTCGGCAATGATGGGGGCAGCCATACTTATGTTAATAATAAAGTTCTAACCTGTGAACAGCTGGGTTTCGATTCCACCTTGATTGCCCTGCCGGAAGACACCTCAGAAGCAGACTTACTGCAAAAAGTAGATGAACTAAATAACAATGATGAAATAGATGGTTTTATTGTTCAGGTTCCTTTGCCTAAGCATATTGATGAAAACAAAATAACTGAGGCGATCAGTCCCGATAAGGATGTTGATGGTTTTCATCCAGAAAACCTGGGTCGCATGATGCTGGGCCTGCCTACTTATATATCAGCCACCCCTAATGGTATTCTGGAATTGTTAAAACGTAACGGCATCAAGACCTCAGGCAAGCATTGTGTGGTTGTAGGACGCAGCAACATCGTCGGCACTCCCATGTCCATTTTAATGTCGCGTAATGCTGAACCCGGAAATTGCACTGTCACTATGGTGCATAGCCGTACCCAAAATATGCAGGAAATCTGTGCCAGTGCTGACATATTAATAGTCGCGATCGGCAAACCTGAATTTATAAAAGCTGACATGGTAAAACCAGGCGCAGTCGTTATTGATGTTGGCACAACCAGAGTCCCTGACACTTCAAAACCAAAAGGTTTTGCTTTAAAAGGCGATGTTGATTTTGAAGGGATCAAAGACAAATGCAGTTTTATTACGCCGGTTCCAGGCGGTGTTGGCCCAATGACCATAGCCTCATTAATGCAGAATACTTTACTGGCCCAAGAACGCAGAGCAGAGGCTGAGAATAATAATTGAAATTCTGTTAAGAAAGACTGCTTATATTTTTCGTAACACGCCGTAAAGCCATTCTTGCTGGCAATACTTACTAAAATATAAGCGAAGCTTCGGACTTAGATTACAGGTCTGCGGATCATGCTGAAAATAAAAAAACATCAAATTGAGCAAGTGAAATGACAGATACCCAAACAGCCTTAAAGCCCTTTATTGCAAAAGTAACCGAGCATAAATTCTTAAGTTTCGCAGAGGCCTGCGAAGCCTTTGAAATAATTATGAGTGGTGGCGCAACACCTGCTCAGATTGCCGGCTTCCTTGTGGCCTTGCGTATGCGCGGTGAAAATGTTGATGAAATCAGTGCGGCGGTAAGTGTTATACGCGCTAAAGCCCTTGCCATTAAAGCGCCTGCAGGAGCTATAGATATTGTCGGCACAGGTGGTGACGGTTCAGGCACTTTGAATATTTCAACAGCAACAGCCATCGTTGTGGCTGGCTATGGAGTGCCTGTCGCCAAACACGGCAACCGTGCCTTATCCTCTAAATCCGGCGCGGCCGATGTGTTGGGGCAACTCGGTATAAATCTTGATGCGCCTCTGGAAAAAATAGAACAGGCCATTGCAGAAGCCAACATCGGGTTTATGCTCGCCCCGCGTCATCATGGTTCCTTTAAATATGTAGGCCCTGTAAGGGTCGAGTTGGGAATACGCACCATGTTTAATATTTTGGGTCCCCTTTGTAACCCGGCGGGTGTGAAGCGTTATCTCTTAGGGGTATATAGTAAGGAATGGGTAAAACCCATGGCTGAGGTGCTTGCGAAACTGGGGTGTGAAAAAGCCTGGGTAGTGCATGGTGCAGATGGCCTAGATGAATTAAGTACTACGGGTGAAAACTATGTTTGTGAAGTTAATGGTAAAACAATAAAAGAGCTGAGAGTCAGCCCGGAAGATGCAGGTTTGCCTTTAGCAACGCTGGAACAGCTTAAAGGTGGTGAAGCTGCCTACAATGCCAAGCGCTTACTGGCTTTGTTGCAAGGTCAGAAAGATGCCTATCGTGATATCGTGCTGTTTGGAGCAGCGGCAGCTTTGCTGGTGGCAGGCAAAGTCTCAAGCTTGCAAGTAGGCGTTCAAAAAGCCTCAGAAGCTATAGATAGTGGCAAGGCATCGCAGGCTCTGGAAAAACTAGTTAGGATCAGCCAAAGTTAATCCAACTCCTTGTAAACCTTTTCATTTAATCTGCGTTATAGCTAAATCGAAAGAGCTAGCTTTCTCTTTATTTCCACTTTTACAGATGTATTCTTAGCACTTAAGCAATACAATTCAGACTTTTTAAAATGCTGTTATTTAAGGAAAAATATGACTTCTGATAGCGCTAATAAAACAGAAGATAGCTTCGTTCCTCTGCGCAGGAAAAAAAGCAAGAAAGGCCTCATTGGGCTTTTCATTATTGTTTTATTGGCCGCAGGCGGCAGTTATTACTGGCTAAATGGCGATGAAGATGTTGTTGAAAATCAGCCTTTGCTCACACCAGTTCAGGTTGGAGATATTGAAAATACCATTGCAGCGACAGGGAGTCTTAAACCTTTCGAAACGGTTGAAGTAGGCGCTCAGGTCACAGGGCAATTATTAAAACTCTATGTTGAAGCGGGAGATAAAGTAGAGGAAGGACAGTTACTGGCTGAAATTTATGCCAGCCTTCAAGAACAACGAGTTGCGTCCAGTCGAGCAAATCTGGAAGGTCAGGAAGCTCAACTTGAATCCAGACTTTCTGCACTTCAGTTAGCCCAAGCCAATGCTGATCGTCAACGTCGTTTAATGGCCGCTGATGCAACCAGTCAGCTGGATTTTGATAATGCCATGAACCAGCTGGCTGCTGCACAAGCCAATTTGACGCAAGCCCAACGTCAGGTGGATCAAAGCCGTGCCAATCTGGACATTGAAGAACAAGAACTCGCATTCACGCGTATAGCTGCACCAATTTCAGGCACTGTCGTGTCGGTCAGTATGAATGAGGGGCGAACCTTAAACGCGGTTCAGCAAGCGCCAACTATTTTAACCATAGCAGACCTTACACAAATGACGGTTGAGGCTGAAATTTCAGAAGCGGATATCAGCAGTCTTAGTAACGGTATGGAAGTCTATTTTACGACTCTCGGTGGCGGTAATCGCCGCTGGTCCAGTACGCTAAGACAAATATTACCTCAACCAACTATTACCAATAATGTTGTACTTTATACCGGTTTATTTGATATTGAAAATGAAGATGGGGCTTTATTGCCAGAGATGACTGCACAGATTTATTTTGTCACCTCAGCCGCCAGGAATGTATTAACTGTCCCCATTGGCGCCCTGACATTTCTTGAAGGTGGGCCAGCCAGTGCGGGCTCGGGCTTTAATGCAGCAATGGCCAATGCCGGTGGACGCAGGGGTAGCTTTAATGGGCCTCCACCAGGTGCCATAGCAGATGGTGCAAACTTTCCGGCTGGCGCTTTGCCTGCACGAAATAGACAAGGTGGCGCTACTCCCAACGACAGAGGCGCAGCAACAAGTATGGCCAGTGTTCAGGTGCAATTGAATGACGGGACTCTCGAAACAAGGGAAATCATTGTTGGGTTGACCAGCCGGGTATCTGCCGAGGTGATGTCGGGTTTGCAAGTTGGCGAATTAGTCGTATCCGGAGTTATTCAAGGCAGTGTCAATGGCGTTGATCGTGACCAATTAAGAAGCGCATTAGGTATCCCAGGCGGAAGAAGATAACCATGACAGCCACAGTGCTTGATGCAGCATTACCAAATGAGCCTTTCAGGCAAGCTGAAGATGTTGTTTCAGCACAGACAAGCAGCAGAGCAATTCCGCTAATTGAACTGCAGGGAGTAATGCGAACTTTTACCACAGGTGGTGGTGTTGAAGTACATGCACTACGCGGCATTGATTTAAAAATCTATCCTGGGGAATTTCTGGCAATCGTTGGGCAGTCAGGTTCCGGTAAATCCACTTTGATGAATATATTGGGTTGTCTGGATAGACCGACGGCAGGGAAGTATATTTTTGCTGGCAGGGATATTGAAAGTTTCGATGCAGATGGGCTTGCCTGGTTACGGCGCGAGGCTTTTGGCTTCGTTTTCCAGAGTTATAATTTGCTTGGCACAGAATCGGCTCTGGAAAATGTTCAGGTCCCCGCGGTTTACGCAGGCTTGAATGCGCATGAACGTGAGGTACGGGCAGAATCCTTATTGAGTGCACTTGGGCTTGGTGATCGAATGGATCATCGACCGACCCAATTATCCGGAGGGCAACAGCAAAGGGTTTCTATCGCCAGAGCGATGATGAATGGTGGCAATATTATTCTGGCTGATGAGCCAACTGGTGCCTTGGATACCCAAAGCGGTATCGAAGTCATGGAGTTACTGGAAGATCTGGCTGCCAGGGGACACACCGTAATTTTGATTACACATGATCAGGAAGTGGCAGATCACGCTGAACGTATCATTGAATTTCGTGATGGAGAGATAGTCAGTGATTCCGGGTCGAAGCCAGAAAATGTTGACCCAAAAAATAACGCCAAACTTCGTGAGCTGTTTTTAAGTCGTAAGGCAACGTCATCATTGGCTGGTACTGGTGAGGCTATCAGGATGGCCTTGCGCTCCTTAAAAGCGAATATATTTCGTACCATGCTGACCTTGCTGGGTATTGTAATTGGCGTTTCGTCAGTGGTTGCCATGCTGGCCATTGGCGAAGGGGCCCAGCAGGATATTATTCAGATCATGAACCAGCTCGGCACGAATGTGATCACCGTGAGGCCGGAACGCTTGCCAGGTTCTTTTCGCAGTATGCCATCAACTCTGACGATAGAAGATGCTGTGGCCCTTGGCAGTAATGTCCCCAATATTGTGGCAGCCATACCGCAGATGCAAAGTCGTAACACTTCCGTCCGATTTGGCAGAAATGATACCCAGACCTCTGTGGTAGCGACTACCGGTGATATGCCAGAAGTTGAATCATGGCCTTTGGCCCAAGGTGTATTTTTTACGGATGCAGATAGTGAAAATATCACCAGTGTGGCGGTACTTGGTTCGGAAGCCCGATCAGACCTTTTCCCTGATGGACAGGACCCTCTTGGGGAATACATTTTAATCGGCAATATTCCTTTTCAGGTGATTGGAATCTTAACCTCAAAAGGAGCCCAGGGTTTTAATAACCCTGATGACACAATCTATATTCCATTTCGAACAGGCGCGGTAAGAGTATTTGGCAAGAACGAGGCAGATGAAATCAGGGTGCTGGTTGATGACATCGAGCAAATTGATCAGACTCAAGACAATATGCTTGAGTATCTAACGGCACTGCACGGCACCCAGGACATGCGCATTGATCAGAATACATCGATGCTGGAATCGGCTTCTGAATCTCAAAAAACGTTTACCCTATTGCTGGGTTCGGTAGCCGCAATCTCCTTGCTGGTTGGGGGAATAGGGGTCATGAATATTATGCTGGTGTCTGTGACAGAGCGGACTAGAGAGATTGGCGTACGCATGGCAACCGGTGCAAGGCAAAGCGATATTCTTTCCCAGTTTTTAGCTGAAGCCATCGTTGTTTCGTGTTTTGGAGGAATAATAGGCGTCACCCTGGGCGTTGCGGTTGGACTCATATTAGAGAGCTTTGATGTTTCAATTTATTTTTCCAGTACTCCGATGTTACTGGCCTTCACTTGTTCTGTGACGACTGGTTTAATTTTTGGTTTTGCCCCTGCCAGAAAAGCTTCCCAGCTTGACCCGGTTGTGGCTTTGGCTAACGAGTAAATTGAGTTCAAACATGAATCAGGCAGATGACCACAGTGTTAGTATCGGACACAAAAAAATGAAAAGGTTTTTATTTATTGCCACTGCTGCTTTTGGGTTAAGCGCCTGTGTATCTATTAATGTGCCTGAGTTACCAGAGGCTGATATTCCTGAGGACTGGCTAGGGCCAATAGCTGAGGATGCAGAAGTTTGGCCGACACTGGATTGGTGGCAAAATTTTCAGGATGAAGAGCTAAACTCAATCGTAAAATCGGTTAAACAGAACAATCTCGATTTACAAAATAACCGTCGAAATCTTGAAGCAGCACAAATAGCCTTACGGGAAGCCGGGTTTAATTTGCTACCGATACCTGCAGTCAGAATTGGAACGGACGCCCTTTATACTGAAAACTTAGGTGGATCTGAATCAGATAATAGTCCTAACAGTGCCGTTGATCTGGTTGGCTCATTCACATACACCGATATTATCAGTAAGCCAACAAGCTTTGAGGGCGCCATAGCCGATTTCCAGTCGCGTCGCGCTCAGGTTGCAAACACTGCCTTGAATACTTTGGGAACGGCGGCATCGGCTTATTTCCAGATTCTGCTAATCCGTGACCAGATTTTGGCTGCCCGGCAAAACCTGGAAAATGCGGAAGCGATTGGACGAATTACCCAGGCCAGAGTTGATGCTGGCGTGGTTGTGCCAATCAATGCGCTGCAACAGCAAATTGCCATAGAGCAGCAGCGAACTAACATCCAAAGCTTGCAGCAGAATGAATTATCAGCGCGGTCCTCGCTGGCGCTTATCCTGGGGCGTACAGTGCAGGATTTTGATGTTGAAGGGGATAGCCTGGTAGACATTCTGGTCCCAGCATTACGGCCTGGCATTCCTTCAGATTTAATTCGCAGGCGTCCAGATCTGGTGCAGGCAGAAGCTGATTTGCAAAGAACAGCGGTGCAGCTTGAATTGAGCCGTCTTAATTTCTTTCCTTCTATTTCTTTAACAGGCAGTGCCAATGCCTCAAGTGCCTCATTAAGTGAACTACTTTCATCACCTGATACGGTAATCACTTTAGGCGCTAATTTAAGCCAGCTTCTTCTGGATAACGGCGCTCGGCAACGGGATCTTCAACAAAATCGATTGGCGCTGGAAAACAGCCTGAACTTATATCGCAGGGCAGTGTTAGGTGCTTTTAATGAAGTCGAGGTCTTACTGAGTAATATCCAATTGCTTGATGAATTAGGAATAGTGGCCCAGCGTCTGCTGGTCCAGGCAGAAGAATCATTTCGGCTTGCCGAGGTGCGTTATGCAGAAGGTGTTGCAGACTTCCAGACGGTATTGACTGCCCAAAATACGCTTTTTGCACAACGCATAGCGGTACTGAACAATAAAATTCAACAGCTTAATTCGATGATAGGTTTTTATCAGGCATTGGGCGGAGGCTGGGACGCTGATGATGAGGCAACCATGTCAATTGCCAGCGAATAGGCATAGTTAGCACTTTTTATTCATAAATTCTTTTTGTTTTGCTTGTAAGTTCCCTGAATTGATGGAATTTTTGGGTCATTTTGTGTTCTAAATTTTGGACATTCATTGATTGGGCGTATATCCTCCACATTGTTTATTTAAATGCTTAATATGACTTCCAATTATGGTGTTATCACTTAAATGATTAACGATATCACCCTGAAAGACCACAACCAAGAAAGGCGGATATTTCTGTCCCGCTTACTTATCGGCGGAATAATCGCTCTTATCCTTATTGCTTTGCTAATTTCGCGGCTTATTTACCTGCAAATATACCAATACGAGTTCTACTCAACTGCCTCAGATAAAAACCGGATTTATAGTCAGTCCATCGCACCAACCAGAGGCTTAATCTATGATCGCAATGGCGTATTACTAGCAGACAATAAACCGAGCTTTAATTTAACGGTTATCCGCGAAAATGTAAGAGATATGGATGCCAGTATTAGCCTGATTCAGGGCCTGGTTGAGCTGTCGGATGCTGAAGTTGATGATTTCAAACAGCGTTTGCGTCGACGTCGTGTCCCCTTTTCTTCGGTACCGATAAGCTTTGCCCTCGACGAAGAAGAAATTGCCAGACTGGCAGTAAACCAATATCGCTTACCGGGCTTTCAGGTAGAAGCCCAACTTGTAAGAAATTATCCCCTGGGGGCTCCTGTTGCCCATGCCTTGGGATACCTCAGTAGTATTACTGAAGAGGAATTGAGGACTTTAAATGCTGAAGAGTATCGAGGCACTCACCATATAGGGAAAACCGGTGTTGAAAGGTTTTATGAACCTGTTTTGCATGGACAGGTGGGCTATGAAACGGTTGAAAAGAATGCGCGTGGTCAGATCATGAATGTTCTTGATAGAACTGACCCGATTCCGGGTGAAGACCTTGTCCTGCATCTTGACAGTCATCTGCAATTAGCAGCATGGGAAGCATTGGGTGATTATCGAGGTGGTGTTGTCGCTCTTGATATTGAAACTGGCGGCGTTCTTGCGATGGTCAGTAAGCCATCATTTGATCCTAACCTGTTTGTAGGAGGTATCAGTCAGGCGGCCTATACCTCATTAAATGACCCAATAGAAACGCCATTGTTCAATCGTGCCTTGGCGAAATACTCTCCAGGCTCCACAATGAAACCTTTTATTGGGTTGGCCGGTCTCGAATATGGTGTAAGGACCAAAGATTATCAGATTCAGGACCCCGGCTATTTCATTCTGCAGGGTGATAGCCATATTTATCATGACTGGACCTGGTGGCTAACTGAAACAGGTCATGATCTGGTTAACCTGGCCAAGGCTATATACCAGTCCTGTGATATCTATTTTTGGGATATGGCCGTGGATCTTGGAATTGATCGTATGGCTGAATTTCTTGACCAATTTGGTTTCGGTAAAAACACCAGTATCGATATTTCTCAAGCCAGCCAGGGCACATTACCATCCAGACAATGGAAAATGGAAACTCTGGGCCAGCCCTGGTATCCAGGTGAAACCTTAAATTCTGCTATCGGGCAGGGTTATACAGAAGCGACACCATTGCAACTGGCAACAGCAACAATGGTGTTAGCTAATAAAGGTCAGTGGAGACAGCCAATTCTGCTAAAGAAAGTTGGTTTGTTTAGCGAAGATCTTCAGCATGAAAGTTCCATTCCGGATATTAAGCTGCAAAACCCGGATGATTGGGATTTTATACATCAGGCGATGCAGGATGTTGTTCACAAAGATAATGGTGGTTATCGTAATAACGGCACAGCCTATCCCTATATTGCAATGTTGGAAAAAATGCCCTATCACATGGCAGGTAAATCCGGAACAGCCCAGGTTGTGGGTATGGCCGCAGATTTTGACAATAATGCTGAGGTGCCTGAGCAGTACCGTGACCACGCCTTATTCATTTCTTTTGCGCCAGTAGAAAATCCGACAATCGCCGTTGCAGTATTTGTAGAGCATGGAGTAGGTGGTAGTGGGGTGGCTGGACCTATAGCGAAAAAAATAATTGATGCTTATTTACTGGATGATCAGGGTCAACTAAAACAGAAGTTTTTACCTGAGCCTGAAATGAGCCTGCAACAGCAGCAATTTAGTTCAGTTGCTGAGAGTGTGGGGGTATTGTGAGTTCTTCAGCTTTCATCAAGCAACTGAGTGGTGACTTTAATAATCTGGAAAAGCGCCAAAGCATCTGGGAAAAATTAAATTTAGATCTTCCTTTATTGTTTGCCGTTGTAGTACTCACAGGTTTCGGCTTGATGGTCTTATATAGCGCAACAGATGGTAATCAGGCGGACATGCGACGTCAGGGCATTTTTATAGCGCTGGCGTTTATTGTGATGTTTTTGGTGGCTCAGGTTGATGTCAGGGTCATGCGTCGCTGGGCGCCATTAATGTATCTGGGCAGTTTGAGTTTATTGGTGGCGGTTTTATTTTTTGGAACCACCGCAAACGGAGCGCAGCGCTGGTTGGATCTTCCGGGCTTGCCGCGCTTCCAGCCTTCTGAAATTATGAAACTGGTATTGCCCTTAACCCTGGCTGCATATTTCTCCACCAGACCAATTCCTCCTCGCTTTAAACATATATTTTGGTCTTTGGTGTTGATGGGCTTGCCTGCTGTATTAATTTCAATGCAACCCGATTTGGGAACAGCATTGCTAATAGCTGTATCCGGTGTGTTTGTTTTGTTATTAGCGGGGATAAGCTGGAAGTTGGTTGGCTCAGCAATCGGGGTAGGGGTTTTGTCTATTCCGGCAATGTGGATATTTTATTTAAAAGAGTATCAACAACAACGTATTTTAACGTTCCTGAATCCTGAAAAAGACCCGCTGGGGACAGGCTGGAATATTATCCAATCGAAAACTGCAATTGGTTCGGGTGGATTTTATGGGAAGGGTTGGCTGAACGGCGTGCAATCTCGACTGGATTTTTTACCCGAAGGACAAACAGATTTTATTGTGGCGATACTAGCCGAGGAATTTGGTTTGGCTGGTGTCTTGCTATTGTTAACGCTTTACCTTGCAATCATTGGTCGAGGCTTATATATAGCGGCTGTTTCCAATGACATGTTTACACGTCTACTGGCGGGTAGTATTACTCTGACATTCTTTGTTTATGTTTTTGTTAATATCGGAATGGTAAGTGGGATTTTGCCAGTCGTGGGGGTCCCTTTGCCGCTGGTGAGTTTGGGTGGAACGTCTATCGTTACCCTAATGCTGGGTTTTGGTATCCTAATGTCTATCCATAGTCATGGTAAGACGGCGTTTCGATATGCTAATTGATTGATGTTGATTAAACGAATTAAAGGACGAAGCAATAATTACTAAAGGCCCCATGGCGGAACATATTAATTACAAGTTGGCTTACATTATTTTCCTGGCTGTTACCTTAACAGCTTGCGTATCTACTCCTCCCTCTAATTCGAACTCTCGCGCTAATGCCGGTCGCTATGATATGGAGAACGATAGTCCGATATTAGAGCCTATCGATATAAAAAGTATTCCTGAAGTCGTTCCAGAACCAGTAAATAGAACGCTTGCTGGAAACAGAAGCCCTTATCAGGTCAATGGTAAAAGTTATACTGTGATGGATACTGAGGTTGGTTATCAAGAAAGTGGAAGGGCTTCGTGGTACGGACGAAAATTTCATGGGCACTTAACCTCCAACGGTGAAGTTTATGACATGTTCACCTTTACAGCAGCTCATAAAAGCCTGCCAATTCCAAGTTTTGCGAAAGTCACGAACTTGGATAACGGTGAAAGTGTAATTGTTAGAGTTAATGATCGCGGGCCTTTTCACGAAGACAGGGTTATTGATTTATCCTATGCTGCCGCCGCTAAATTGGGATATGCCGATACCGGCACGGCCAGAGTACATATAGAAGCGTTGACTCCCTGGGCTGATGAACCCATCCAGCAAAGAATGTTAGTGGCTTCAAATAATGAGGTCAGTGTCGTTGATCAGGAAGAAATAGCGGCCGAAAGGCAGCGCATTGAAGAGGATACAGGGCAGGAATATCTCCAGCTTGGTGCATTTAGTAATCTTACTAGTGCAGAGAACCTGGTGGCTGTTGTAAACGCATTAACTGAATTACCGACATTTATTCGCAGTGAAGCTAATCCAGGGTCGAATAATATTCTACATCGTGTGCGTTTAGGCCCGCTAAATGAGACAATTCAACTCGATACTTTGATACAAAAAATTATTGATGCGGGCTTAGGGACACCCTTTCGAGTTAGACAGTAAAAAGACGTGTTATAGCCATAAAAAAGACAGATTGATATGCGAACTTATCGTGTGAATATAGAGGAAGACCATGCAAGCAACATCTTATAAACCGCTAATGATCAAAGATATAAATATTTATAATAATAGGTTGTATTTTTGCTGCGCATTTCTCTGTGCGCTGCTAATGACTATTACTTCCAGTGTGGCACTGGCTCAACAAGCCAGAATCATTCCTAGAGCACCTGATATTGCAGCCACATCCTATGTGCTCATGGATGCTACGACCGGGGATATTCTGGTGGAATCAAATGCAGATATTCCACTGCCGCCTGCCAGTCTCACAAAAATCATGACGGATTATGTGGTTGCCAATGAACTGGAAAACGGCAATATCACCCTGGATGATGATGTTTATATCAGTGTCAAGGCATGGCAAATGGATGGTTCTAAAATGTTTATCCAGGAAGGCACCACTGTGCGTTTGGAAGACCTTATTTATGGTATGGTTGTGCAGTCCGGTAACGATGCCAGCGTTGCCTTGGCGGAACATATTGCAGGTAGTGAGGATGCCTTTGCTGACATGATGAATCAGCATGCAGAATTGCTCGGGCTGCAGAATTCTTATTTTGTAAATGCCCATGGCATGCCAGCAGACCAGCATGTTATGTCAGCTAGAGATTTGGCTATACTTGCTCAGGCTTTGATCGAACGCTTCCCTGAAAATTATAAAATTTACAGTGTCCCTGAATTCACTTACAACGGAATCCGTCAGCCAAACCGCAACAGCCTTTTGTTTCAGGACAGAAATGTTGACGGCATGAAAACTGGGTTTACTGAAGCCGCTGGCTATTGTCTGGTTGCATCTGCTACGCGCGATGGAATGCGTCTGATTGCTGTTGTCATGGGCACCGATAGTGTCAATGCACGAGCTATTGAAGCACAAAAATTACTGACCTACGGTTTCCGTTTTTATGAAACCTATGAGCTGTTTACTGCCAATGAAGTGCTATCAAGCAATCAGGTCTGGTCGGGGAAAAGTAATTCAGTTGATATCGGCGTGAAAGATCAGGTGTTTATTACCATTCCTAATAATAGTGGTGATGAATTAGTGACTGAGTTACAAATTGACGAATCCTTAAAAGCCCCGATTAATGCTGGCGATATTCTTGGAAAGGTGACAATTAGTTTTGATGATCAGGTTTATTATCAAGGTGACGTTATAGCCCTGGAGACAATTGAAAGAGGTAACCTGATCAAGCGTATTATGGACTGGTTAACATTATTCTTCATGGCTTTATTTAGCTAGAAAGACCCAGACTCTTTTGGACACTATATATATTGAAGAAAACTCGGTAACCATCGAGTTCCCATGCGAATATCCTATTAAAGTAATGGGAAAAAATGTGGCTGAATTCAGTGAGGTAATACTCGACATTATTCGACGCCATGCTCCCGATTTAAGAAATGAAAATATCAGTTTTCGAACCAGCCGCAATAATAACTATCTTGCTGTCAATGTCATAATTTACGCGACAGGCCCCCAGCAACTCCAGGCCTTGTTTGATGACCTAAAAGCCACAGGTCTGGTCTCCATGGTTTTATAACATTCGTGAGTATCTCCAAACAGACTACTGATGCAAGAGACTGTAAGTTGCGCTTTCTGGGGATACAACCTTATGAGCTGATTTGGCAACAAATGCTCGAATTTACCCTAAACCGCACGGACTCTACGCAAGATGAGCTTTGGGTTCTAGAGCATGAGCCTGTCTTTACTCTTGGTCAGGCAGGCAAGCAAGAACATATACTTAATGCGCACGATATCCCGGTGGTGAAATCTGACCGGGGAGGGCAGGTTACTTACCATGGCCCTGGGCAATTGATTGTGTATTTATTGATTGATGTGCGCAGGAATAAGCTTGGTATCAGACAATTAGTCGACCTGATCGAGAATTCTATTATTTCGGTATTGGCTGAATATGGGATAGTCGGTTTGACAAGGCCTCGTGCTCCAGGTGTTTATGTAAATGAGGAAAAAATTGCAGCTTTGGGCTTGCGAA
>Ga0222714_10000725_pt1 | contig 37594 bp, 52 predicted proteins | sample C33_3DmetaG_FD_165048 | JGI IMG/M metagenome (GOLD analysis project Ga0222714, IMG submission 165048) | Estuarine water microbial communities from San Francisco Bay, California, United States - C33_3D | ecosystem: Environmental > Aquatic > Marine > Unclassified | place: USA: California...
AGCCTATCCAACTGATTCATAAACGTAGTAAGATCCTGACTTTGTTGACTAGTTACTGCCTTTACAAAATCTTTATATTTGTTTAAATCTACATTTTTCATACTAATTCCTTAAACATTTCTTTACGTCCGTTTTCACCCAACGTAGCATCAAAAATCTCTCTTGTGCGCTGCATCATAGCACAGGCCAACATCAACTGATCATTGCGATCATTTGTTGAAAGTATAGCCGTGTCAATAATTTGCATCATTGTTCCCATTCTTTGTTCAATGGGATCAAACTCATATTTACTACTCATTAGAATGCCCTCAGTATAATCATGTTAGCGTTGAAGCGACCGTTAGGTGCAGTACTCACAGCCTTGATACTATCAAAGAATTTACGTGCTGCGGGCTTGCTACCCATAATCTGCTTAATTTGTTCTTCAGGTTTACGCAAAGTTTTGATCTGCGATTCCTTAGTACAGAAACCAAGAATAGTATTGCCCTTGACACCAATGCTCTTAGTGTACTCATCAGCAACATAGTGATGAAGTTTACGCTTCTTAGTATCGTAGACCCAAGCCTCGCTGCAACCATGCAACTTAGTTGGGCTGATGCTAGTGAGTTCCAATTTCTCAAGTTTGAAAGTTTTGAGATACTTTAATTTACGAACAACCTTTTCAACCGGTACAGGCTTCTTAGCGCGGGGCTTCTTGCCTGATTTCTTCATGCCTATGTAAGCATTGAGGTCGCTAATGACAGTCTCAATCGCACTAACAATGTTACGCAACTGAATCTTACCGAAACGGTCATAGGCTTCGTTCAACTGTTCATCTTTGCCTGCTGCAACCTCGTTGTACTCATCCAACTTACTTTGCCATGCACTCACCAACATATGAACATGTTGAGGTAGAATGTTGCGTTGAGACAACAGATCAATTGCCTTGATACCTTCCTTACCAGCACCATTCTTTAGATACTCGTCCCATAAGCCCTCAAGTTCACCTCCAACTTGCAATGTACGCTCACGCATTATCTCTTGTACGTTGGGGCGACTACTGACAGGGGCAAGTGTAAGTTCAACAGACACTTCGGGTTGTACAAGCGCAACAAGACGATCAATCTCCGCTTGCAACTTAGCAAGAGTATCGTTGTCTACTACGCTACCGCGACTGATACAACGTGCGAGCCAACCATATGTGGGCTTGACATGCCGTTCATTCACACGGCGTAGTGTTTTTGCAACTTGTTGCTTTCCTGCAACTTCAAGATACTGTGCAATGAAGTCACGGGCATCCTTCTTATCGTAGAAGTGATTGTACCAACCAAATGCTTTTGCGAGGTCCCAAGTCGTGCTGACTGCTTCAGGATCAAATTTGGGTTCGGGCCCAATGTACTTTGCGTCAGGGTCGCGCGGGTGCAACTCTTTAATTTCAGATTTTGCTTTAGTCATTACAGACTCCGTTAGTCAATTGTATTACTATTTTATCATCCTTCCAGGTCTAGGTCAAGTAGTTGTAAGCCATTGATTTATAGACTAAATACTACTATGCCCAAATTATCGCTGTATCATCCGACAAAATCCAACGATTATAAGTTCTTTGATAGGGTCATATCAGAGCAATTTACTGTTGGCGGCACAGACTTATATATTCATAAGTATATAGGACCAGTTGCACAGACCCCTAGCCCAGATTATACACAGCCGCAATATCTAACTCCTGACCCATTACAGATACAAGATTTATTGTTTTTAGAAAATAGAGATAGAAAGTATGACCCAAACATCTATCGTCTACGTGGCCATTATAATGTTCAAAACCTTGACTTCGATCTAAGCCAGTTTGGCTTATTCTTGAATAATGACATTATATTCATCACCGTCCACTACAATGATATGATCGATATTGTTGGTAGAAAACTAATGGTGGGCGACGTTCTTGAATTGCCACACTTACTTGATTATAATCCCCTAAATGAAACTATCCCGGTCGCATTAAAAAGATTTTATCAAATCACAGATGCTAACTTTGCTAGTGAGGGCTTTAGTCAAACTTGGTATCCACATTTATGGCGTATTAAATGTGAACCATTAGTAGACAGTCAAGAATTTGCAAACATACTTAAAGAGCCAATTAATCAAGACAACTATTTAGGTGATTGGGATAAAAATAAAGTATATCCACCTGGTTACATAATCAGTTACGGTGATAAAAATTACGAATCAATTAAAGAAGTACCGGCGGGAATTAATCCACCTAATGAAGAATATTGGAAACTCAGCACAGAGCAAAACTTAAAAGATATTCTTTCAACTTACAATAGAAATCTACAAGTTAATGACGCACAATTACAAGAAGCAAAACGTATTCTTCCTAAAGCAGGCTACAACAACAATGATTTATATGTAGTACCTACATATGGTGTATACCAAAGTAATGGCGTATTGTCTGATAAATTAGATCAACCTGCACCTCCTATAAATGTAGTAACTTACAGCGGCGGTTCCCCACAAACAGGCAGTTATGCTACTGTAGTTTACATGCGCAATCCTAAATATAAAAATCCTAGCATAGGTATTAAAATAAGCAAGGATGTAATTAAAAGTATTTGGGATATGACGGCAGATAGCGATCTATCAGATAAATTTGATAAGTTCGTACAAGCAAGTTTGGAAGTTACAGAGACTAAACCGCAAGCACTTAAAGATGGTTCAGGTAGTCGCGCATTACAAGGAGATAGAGTTTTAAGTGTCAAATCTATGGGGCCTATTACAGGTCCATATGGCACTGCTGATAATACATATGCGACTGCTGACGCTGATTTAACACAGCCGGGATTTACTGGCACGGTCAGTACGCAAATGGATTGGCGTGCAGACTGCGATCCCGCATTCCAATATATTACCAGAGCAAGTCCTAGAAGTTTTGGATATAGTGCAGGATTCTTGACAGGTGATGCTATTCCACCTAACGGATTACCAAGTGGTGCAGGCATTGCATTTCCGCAAAATCCGCAAGTTGGTGATTACTTCTTACGCATTGACTACTTCCCGCAAATATTATATCGTTGGGATGGTCAACTATGGGTTCGTATCTCAACTAATGTACGAACAGAAACAGGTATGACTGCAACCGATCAATCACAACTTTCGGGATTCATTAATAATGAGGCAGATATATACTTCAACAATACGCAAAAGGTTATACCTTCTGCACAGCCATTATCTAGTATTTTAGATATTGCCCCTGATAACTTACCACCAGAAGAATAAGCATGGCACAATTTTTTTATGACAATCAAATACGTAGATTCTTACTACAGTTCGCTAAGATTTTTAGTAACTGGTATGTAACTAAAGGTAAGGATCCAAATGGTAACGACATTCTTGTACGTGTGCCTGTTATGTACGGTGATCAAAGCCGTCAGGTTCAAACAATTATACAAAATAATAGTGCTAGCGCATTGCCAAGCGCACCTATGATAACATACTTTATAACCGGTTTAGAGTACGATCAAAAACGTACACAAGAACCTTTCTTTGTTGAAAAACTACAAGTAAGACAGCGTTCATATAACAATATTACAGAATCATATGAAAATACACAAGGACAGGCATTTACTATTGAAAGATTAATGCCAGTACCATATACATTAAGATTGCAAGTAGATTTTTGGACAACAAACTATAATCAAAAATTAGAATTAATTGAACAGTTAGGTACATTGTTTAATCCTAGTTTAGAAATACAAAGTACAGATAACTTTGTTGACTGGACATCATTAAGCGTTGTATATCAAGATGGATTGACATTTAGTTCACGTACTATACCTATAGGTACTGGAAATCCGATAGACGTATTGAGTTGGAAATTTTATATACCAATCTGGTTAAGTACTAGTGCTAAGTTGAAAAAGATGGGTGTTATTCACAAAGTTATTGCTAGTATCTTTAAAGGTAAGGCTTTACAAGATATGCAAGATGAAGATTTGTTATTGGGCACTCGTCAAAAAATTACTCCGTATGGTTATAAATTATTGTTGATAGGAAATAAGTTGCAACTTCTACCACAGAATGCAGCCTTTTATCCTCCAAATACTGATTTAAATGATCCTACACCACCTAATACTGATTTATATTGGAGTAGTTTATTAAACGTATATGGAGCATGGAAACCAGGAATCAGTCAAATATGGTTACAGAATCCATACATGGATGATGACATTGTTGGTACCATTGTACCGGATCCATTGGACGATAGAATTTTAATTTATAATATTGACCCTGACACACTTCCTCAAAATACACTTGACCCTGTTGATAGTGTAATTAATCCTCAACTCACAGGACCAAATGCAGGATTACCGGGTCCTATAAATGGGCGTAGATATTTGATTGTTGAAGATATAGGAGTAGATGACAATTCAATTTTAGCCTGGGGAGATTTAGTGGCTGAAGCGAACGATATCATCCAATTTGATAGTTCTACTATGTCATGGTTTGTAGCCTTTGATGCTAGCGAGTGTATTACTGTAGAGTATGTAACTAATATTACGACCAATATACAATATCGTTATGTTGATCAAGAAGGTCAATGGATGAAATCGTATGAGGGCTGGTATGATCAGGGCGATTATAGTATTGTTATCTAATCCAATTAGTATTATAATCTTTGTATGAAAAACACTTCAGCAGGAATTTTCTTTTATTGTTCCATAACTAAAAGATTTTTATATCTATTGCGTAGCGATGCCAATTATGCTTGGGGCGTTCCGGGCGGCAAAATAGAAAAAGAAGAAACCCTACTAGAAGGTCTTGAGCGCGAGTGTTTAGAAGAAATTGGATATTTTCCAAAAGACGCAAAACTTATCCCTATACAAAAATTTGTCAATAATAGTTTTACATACCATACATTTTTTTGTGCAGTTGAAAATGAATTTGTACCAAATCTAAATTATGAACATGTAGGATATGCTTGGATAGGTGATGGGCAACATCCTAAACCAATGCATCCTGGGTTATTCAGCACAGTCAACATTGATATTGTCAAAGAAAAAATAACAACACTTACAAAATAAAAACGGGGCATAAGCCCCGTTTTTACTAGTCATATGACTATACTTATCACTGCGACAAAAACATTTGTATAGCTTCAGCCCCAGTAGCACCTAATAGTGCTGCTGCTCCCATTAGCATCCATTTTACTTTCTCAAAACCAGATACCTTCTCTGAGAGTTCTTCATGTTGCTTCATAGAAATATCATTATATTCTTTCAATAATGCTTTGGTTTCTACCATATTCCTATCAAGACAATCATGTAGGTCTTTAACATCAACTTTGAGTTCATCAACCTTTTCATGAAGGTGACTAACTTCGTGTTGTAAAACTGCTACATCGGTAACAGTTTCCTCAAAACGTTTTCTAACTGCTGCTGGCATGATCGTCTCCTATCAGGCTTTGTTGATAGTAACGATTGGATATGGCTGACCACCATAAGTGTTAGCAGCATATGCAGTATTGAATGTACCAAATCCTGGTGCACTATTGTTGATGTTCGCAGTTTCATTTGGTAGAGCAGTCTCACCTGATGTTGCTGTGAACAATTCAAGTGTATGATCGCTCAATGATTGAACATAAACAGTATCAGTATTTGCATATGTAGCTTCAATGTTGAAAGTATTTGCCAACAATGCTGTGTTTGCTACGTTAGCAGTATAGCAAGCTGCGGTCAAACCACTAGTTGAACCAGTGACTAGATACTTTTGCTTGCCTTTCTGACGAACGATGAAGCCTGCTTCTGGTGTACCATATGTATATGAACCACCTGAAACGTTTGCTGCTGCGTTTGCTGCGAAAGTTGCGAATGTTGCGTTTGCGTTTGCGATGTCATCGATAGTACCTAAGATTGCGCCATCTGCATCATAGATGATTGTGCCATCTACGAATGTGTTTGCGAAATCAGTACCAACGCCATCTAAGTTTGGACTGTCATCTGCACAAGTGATTGTACCATCACCTGCGATACCGATACATACACCAACTAGTACTTGATTACCATAGATTGCAGTGTTACCACCGACTACTGAATAAGTGTTTGCATTAGTTGTTGGATAACCTGCACCGCCGTTTGGATTGTTGAAATATGCGTCAACAACACCAACCGTTGCTGCTACTGTTTGACCAGTAGTACCTGACAAATTGACAGGTGTATAAGTTGGGTTAGCTGACAACTGTGTGGCTGATACTGTGAAAGTACTAGATGATAATACTTTTAGTATCCAATAAGTAGTACCTGCAACTAGACCGCCGATGTTGCTTGCTGGAATGAATGGCATGCCTGCAATAATACCTAAGTTGTCTAAATTTGCTGATGTTGTAACTACTTCTGTTGAGGCATTAGTTGCAGTCAATGTGATAACTGCTTGTGCCTTTGCGATTTTAAGTGGACGACCCATTGTTTTATCTCCTATAATGCCGGGTTCTAGCCGGTACGCGGCGGGGACCGCATAAACTCATAACAACAACGTTATGAGTATGTTATATTTATCAAAAAATGCTATTTTATTGCGTGAGTATTATTCGCCGGTTGGCGCGCCGAGTTCTGTGACTGAGAATATGCCTGTGCCACTGACAGCAATATATGCTATGTAATTGCCTTCACCTACAATAAAACTATTGTTTACTGTATTTGCAGGAATTATCTCACAGGCCGTGAGATTGGCTGTGACTGAACTATTTCCTACTGCTACGGCTATTGCGCTGGTAGTAGTTGAAACACGGACTTTATCTGTTGTAGCAACTGCTGTGAGTTGACTGGATCCGCTTGGTGTGTAAATTGCTGCTGCCATAATAATATTTATCTTATAGTCTGCCAACCACGACTTCGATGACCCCTTCATCTCCGTCAAAGTCAGATAATGCCTTACCTATAACAGTTCCCATTTTAGGTTCTGAACTTGTTGCTTTAGCAAAACCATCTCCTGCACTGATCATCATATCGCCCTTACGAACTTTGTCCTTGACTTTACATGGCACGCGACCTTGCAAAGCAACCATTAATGGATATTGACAGTTTATTGAACCATTCATAGCGTAAGCAGGATCGGATGACACCACACCAGCAATTTTATTTGATTCAATGCCTGCTAATGTGACTTCAAATTCACCGCCAAAATCTAATACAGTGCCGGCTGGATAATGTTTGTCTCCTGCATAATATTCTGCTAAGTCTGCATACGTAGCCGTTAATCTTGAACCACCTGATAATGTCCAGTTGCCAGTAATTGTTCCTTCTGTGGCTGCTGATCCCGTAGTAAGTGATGTAGTGACTGTTGGTCCTGACACATTCAAATTTGCAAAATTTGCAGTATTGCTTACTAAAGTATCAACATTTATATTTCCGATATTTGCTGTTCCGGATAATGTCATTTTATTATTAACAAAATCATATTTGAAACCGCTGTTACCGTAAAGTAGGTTATTATAATTTATTTGAATGTCGTAAAGAGTTCCTGCTGCATTTGCTGAACCTTCACTACCACCTGCTGCTGTACTTATAAGACCGCCTGAAGTATATGGTGAAAATCCTGATGCATCAATAGGATTATTTAAAGTTATATCTGAGTACAATACAAAAGTATTACTAGTAATGTTACCTATAAAATAGGATTGACCATTTACTTCAGTCATACCATTAACTCTTGTTATGGTAACTTCTGAACCGTTAGTAAAATAAATATCTTCCGCTGTTGTAACAACACAAGGATCAGCAGCAGTTATATTTGCTATATTAGCAGTAGTAAATGATTTAGGAGTCCAACTTAAGTTACCGGTACCATCGGTTGTAAGTACATAATTAATGCCGCCGCCTTCAATTGCGACATTACTTACATCACCTAAATTAATATAACCGTTTGCCCCGCCGCCCCTGTTTACCCAGTTACTTCCATCATAAACAAGAATCTGGCCATTTGCTAACGTGAAATCATTTATATTAAGATTAGTATTCCCTGCACCGTCTAGTTGACTAAAGGAAATATCTGAATAGGCTGTTAATACTTCTACGTTTTCCGTATTACCTGTTGTTTTACCGATGAATAAACGATTAACGTCGGCAGCAAATCCGAATTCTGCTTGATCAAGTTGTGGTAAATCTACTAATTCACCGTATCTTTGCTGGATTTTAGAAATCTGTATGATAGACATAGTTGTGCATATACCAAATAGTACATGTATTTATGCTATCAGGTTATAGGAACTGACTATAGTATTGATCTAAACGCTTATACCACTGGTCTGTATATTGATCAAATTCTAGACCCTCTACTATAAACTCTTGATATTGATTGTCTGCGCTACACATAAAGATTACACCCTTACGAATTTTAGTCCCATGTGTCTCATTATGCGCCAGTGCATATGCCGCTAATTGTAGGAAATAATCATCAATCCATTCGCGCTTTTTAGGCTTATTAGTTTGCTTATGATCCATAATGCATTCTGCATTGTCATGTACACCTACAAGGTCTGTGGTTCCCGCATAAACTTCAGGGAAATATAAACTGACTTCTGTTCCCCAAAACTCCTGACATTTACTCAATCCCTTTTCTATAATAGTATGTGCCATTTGATGACTTTGCTTGCTATAAGGATTAGTTCCGGGTTGACCAGTATCACCGGTTTTAACATGATTTTCTAGAAACTTGTGCATACGTGTGCCGCGACCTGCTGCCTCAGTTGTGATCTCTTTGGCCTTTTGTTCGCCGACACGTTTGCGCCATTCGCGCAATGCTTGTTTCTTTTCTTCCGGTTTAGTAAAATCTAATATTGTGGTGACACTGGGGACTGCGCGTCCGTCTGGTGTTAGATATTTTCTACTACCGTTTACTGTTTCTCTTTTTAGTTCGTGATAGGGATACTTATTTGGTATATAAATCATACAGTGAAACTCTCGCCGCAACCGCAACGACCAGCTTCATTTGGATTTATAAATTCAAAAACTTCGTTCAATCCTTTTTTTACAAAATCAACTGTCATTCCGTCAAAATACTTATAAGCATCTTGCTCTACCCAAATATAAAGTTCGTTATCAAATATTGTGCAATAATCGCTATGTCGCCAATCATCAGCGAATTCAATTTTGTAAGCATATCCGCTACATCCGGTTTTGGTTACACCTAAACGTATACCTAATCCCGAACCTCTTTCTACTAACTGTTGTTTAAATCTTTGTTTAGCGTTTTCTGTAAGGTTAATCATACTCTAATTATCTTAAAAAATTAAAGAAAAGTCAAGTATAATTTATTTTTTGCCGAGAGCTTTTTGAGCCATTTTCGCTACAACTTCTTTACTTTGCTCTGGGGATGTCATTTCAGGACTTTTTGGTTGTTGCGGTATTCCTTTTAAAACAACTTCCTGACCTTTAACATCACTAATAACTGATTTCAGTGGCTCTCTTTGAATCATGTTGTAGATATCTTTGTTAGACAATGTTACATCAAATTGTCTAAAATAATCTAGTAGTTGATCCAATGTCCAGTTACTGGTTATTTCACCATTTTTAATTGATTGTTTTAATTGATCGGTTGCTGATATGATATTTACCAGTAATTCCTGATCAGAAAATTCAAAGAGATACATGATTATCTCTTAGCGCGACCAACACCACCTACTGGTTCTGCTTCTGGTTCTTCAGCAGGAACTTCTGCTGCTACTTGCTGCATGCCAACAACTTCTTCACCGCCTGGTACGCCCGGTGCAGTTGCAGTAGCAATGTCTGTCACTGCCATTTCTTCGCCACCAGTTGGTGCGCCTAATGCTGCCATGTCGCCCTGACCAGTCATTTGATTCATTGCAGCCTGTACTGTTTGTTTGCTTTGACTTAAGCATTGGTTCAATGCTGTTAGTGCTTCGCTTGCAGCTTGATTGAATGTTGCACTTTCATTTACACCAATTTCGCTTTGGATGCTGTCAGTCAATGCAGGTAATTCTTTTACTAGCATGTCGTTGACTTCTTCAATCATCTTCTGTAGGCTATCAACCATATCTTGGGCTGCTAATATAACTTGTGACTTTTCTACTTCTTGATTTTCTACAAGAATTCTTGCTGGTTTTAATGTTTTAAAATGTTCCAATAAGGCCTGTGACATGAATACTAATTTCATGTAACTAGGATCATTTTGTGTTTCATAGTAATTTGTCACCAAACGTGATTCCTTAATAAGACCATTGATCTTAGTTAACATGGAAAGTGTCTGTCCATATGACAAATTTGATGGGTCAAAATTGTAATCAAAGTTGGCTTTTAATGCCTTTGCAGCGACATTATTAGATGTTAAATCATTCATTTTCATAAAATTAATCCCAAGTTATTATAATATATTTATCAAAATCCCTAGATTATAAATCCTGATTTTGCTTGTATTTGGTACGCTGAATATGCTTAGATAATAATGTATACTCATTAATTTCTTCTAGTACCCTACGCTTTTTAAGTTTTTCTTCCTTTAGTTTTGCTACGTAAACTATCGCATTTTCATTGTTTTTGCGCAATAGTCTGTTATAGTTTTCTATAGAAGCATCCAAACTTACTAGATGATTATCTAGTTCATGTATACGTCTTACTGACTTAAGTTTTTTAGCATTGTTTAATACGCACCACGCAACAGCATTTTTTAAAAAATAAAAACGATACTGTTGATTTTCGCCCCGTTCGTTCAGTAGAAACTCCCCGTTATTATTCTCTATAATATAACGTCCAAAAAGGTTATAGGATCCATCATTTTCCCTGACTATAAACAAATCACTGATCTTATTCTTAATATCAGCCTTATTCATCTTAGTATTTAACAAAATAGATGTTTCTTTCTTCATTTGTTACGTCCAAATATGTGCTTAAATTATCCCAGTGAGTCTCACATTTGACCATGGGCACTCCTTGACAATCCTTATATAAATACCCCAATTCCCGAATATCGTCATCAAATACACTGGGTTGCTGTATCTCAAAATCAAATGTCCAAACTGGAATAGTTATCTTGCCCTTAAACTTACTACCAAATACATGTACAGAATTAAGATGTATTTCACTCTTTTTAGGATATGATACAATATCAGGTTGTGATCGTAATGAAATCACTTGTATTACTGTATCAAAATTGCATTGCGTATTACGTTGTTTATACCACTCTTGTGCATCAATTACATCGTCTCCCGGTCTTGCTCTATTCAAAATACCTGTACGTGTAATATCAAATAGTGTCTGACAAGAAATACGTTGCATCCTGTATTTACAGCAATAAAAAAGCCCGAGAATTTTACTTCTCGGGCCTTATTCTCTTAACTTAAAACTAACTATTAGTTAGTGAAAGTTGCTGTTGCTGCTGCTGTTACGTTTGCGCCGGCATAAGCATTTGCTAATGCTGCGTCAAGTGTAGCAACTGACCAACCGCCTGTTGGATACAATGCTAATGCTAGTGTATCGTCAGTTGCGTTAGTGTATTCATAGATATGAACTGTTGCTAACTGTTCAACTGTCTGGAAGATAGTTGCGATATTGTCAGCAATCTGTGAACCATTACCAGTTAGAGTGAAAAAGTCTAACTTTGGGCCTTGTGGCTGAACTGTAACTGCTGACTGAACAGCGTTTAAACCTGCGTTAGTGTATGATGGGGCATCCAACCATAGTACTTGTTGGAAGTCGCCATTAACCTTTGTAAATTGTGCCATTGTAAAATCTCCTTATTAGTTTGAACCTCGTAAGGCTCATACTAATATTTATGCCTGAAATAAAAAATCCTGGGTTTGGACACTATCTTCCGGCTAAATTTTGGCGACTAAAACCTAATCTATCTATGAATTTTAAGCCCTGACTGACGAATCCTTCCTGACTTTGCTGCCCGCTATCCAAATATCCCTTAACAGGGCTTGATTCAGATGCTTGATTTAATTGATCTACTACCGTCATTTTAAGTTGATATAATGCTGCCCAAATAGTAAATAAACCCACTATACCATTCTTATTAGCGTTAAGATGGTCAGCTATCTTCTTTTTCATGCTATCTGTCATAGGACGGTTCTCGACATAATTCATGAAATCGTCCGACAGATTACTAAGGTTTCCTGATGCTATCTTGTTGTTGATATAAGTTGTGAATAGTTGATTGAATGTGTTTCTAGCCTGGGGTGCAGTAGTCATTAGTTTGGATATATCTTTGCTGTATTTTGCTAGAGAACTCTGGGCTTTGGTAAGTAAATTTTTATCTATCTTTACTTCAGGTGTGATAGGCATAGCACTAGGAACGATAGCAACATTACTGTTATTCTTCAAACTACCTATAGTTCCATTTAATGGTTTAACTAAATCTGTAGGATATACTATTTCGCCAGGTCTTGACATTTGTGCTGCTTTTTCAGGAGCATCTGGATCTAAATACCCATGAACTGCTATACCGGCTTGTTTACCTGTTATAAGTTTACCAACTTCGCTATTCGGATCGACTGTATATGCTATCCCATTAGGATTAGCCTTAAAATGATATAGTCCATCTTTTTGCGGTTCAAGTGGTTGCGAAAATATTAAATCACCCCAATACCATCCAGCACCACTATATGATTTTTGTAGACCTGGCCAAATGCTATTGATTACTTGATTGAGTTCATGTCTTTCAACGCCGCGAGCCGCATCATATTGAGCAAATTGTTCAGGACTATAAATTCGTCTACCACTACCATCTACTTTATTCATCATGTGTTTATCTAACACAGTGAACTTTTTGTCTAAACCAGTGCCAAATAGTAACGCAGGATATCCATCCCATTTGATAGTGATAGCCTTAGGATTTTTAGCGGTGGCGAGCATACTGTCAATTGCTCTTTTAGCACCAGATACATCCTGCAAAAAAACTAAATCTTCGGGATGATCTAAATGACCCTTTGCCTCAATAGTAAATTGTCTATTCAGACTTTCAAGTAAATGTTTGTAATATATGGGTTCATTCATTTTATTACTTTTTATAACTACCTAATGCCCATACTATATCTGCTAACTTTTGCAAATCATTCTCTAACGTACCACTACTATATGAGTTAGGAAGATTCTGTAGTACAGCATTTATTTGTGGTTTTGCAGATTCATAATTGATACCTTTTAGATAAGGTAACATAAAATTATCCCATACCCACTGACTAATACTAGGAAGTCCGGCTGTTGCTTCAAATAACTCAATATAAGTTTCAACTATATCATTCATAAATTCGTAAGATTCACGAATCATTTTTAATTTTTTAGCAATGTTATATTGGTTAGTTAAAAAAGTTATATATTCATTTGAAAGTGCTTGGGGAGATAAAGTCCCTGTGGCAGAGTCCATTTGTTTCCATTGACCTGTATTATCTATGGTGTAATCTTTATCTCTAAAACTAATGATGAAAGGTTTGGTTGAAATTATATCTACCCCTTTCGCTAAGTTAGGCAATGCTTTGGGAGTTTTAACTTTAATAAATTTGTTTGATGTAGGATCAAACAATCCTGTTTGCCCCGCAGTTTTAATTGTATTCAACCCTCTATTAATAAACTTTTGTGTAAAGTTATTATAGGCGATTTGGTCTTCTTTTGATAATCCTAAATCTTTACGTTGGGCTGCTAATTTAAAAGGATTCTTTATTCCGGCTAAACCCTTTAACCCTCTAGCCATATTTACAGCAGTATCAAAAAAACCACCTGCTGCTGTTCCTGAAGCCTCATGGATTTTCATTTTTCTTTCTCATTGATTTAGAAAAGCGTGTGGGCTCCTTACTCTTTATGGCACTTAATAGTTTCTTTTCTAAAAGTTCTGCTTTTTCAGGGCTATAATGTCTATACATTAACTCAACCAAGTTAATAGCACTGGAAATCACATTACTTGCTCTATTTTCAATGACATGATTAATGTCTCTATTATTGCCTATAGACTCTAATTCTTCAAGTAGGCTTCGTGTACGCTTTTGCATAATGAAGTATTTATCTAAATTTAGGGTGTTTTTATTTGTTTAGATTATTGATTAAAGTACGCAATTTTGTACTCTGAACACTGGCCTTCACATTTTTATCAGTATTTTCTAAACTATCTGCTACAACTTGATTTACAGATCCGATCTCGCTAGTAGCACGTATTTGACTTAATAATTGTGTTCCCGATGGTTGAGGTTTTGGATTATCTTCCCCGTCATCAGTAATGCGTAATGTATCCCCATTATACTTCAATTCAATTTTCTGACCAACGCCCGAACTACTACGTGTTTTCATCAACTGTATTTGATAGCGTCCGCTTTCACGTATAGAACGTGATGTAAAGATACCAAAGACATTATCCGCAGTATTGATCTTACTGATGCCACCTGCGATATGACTATGATCAAACTCAATTTCGTCAACCGCACTACGATTCAACTGACTTGCTGTAACGAATACAACATTGAGTTCTTTGGATAGATTACGCAATTCTTCCGATACGTACTTGTCCTTAACAAACAAATCGCTAGGACTGACCTTTGCAGTTACAGGCATGATCAAGTCCAAATAATCAACACATAAGAAATCAATACGCATACCAGTTTGTACCTGTAGTTCTTTTACATATGCTCTGATATCGTTAACATTGCTCTGTGCGGGTAAATACTTGACACGCAATTGACCACTCTTTTTAGCAATCATTTTGACTTTCATCTCAACGTTGTCAAGGTCTTTGAATATTTCTTGTGTGCTAGTATCAGTCATCATACTATCCAATCGCATACTACACAAGCCCTCACTCAATTCAAGCGTAACATACACACCATTTAGCCCTGCATTTACCCAATTGACTGCTAGATTTTGCATGACAAGACTTTTACCTGATCCACTACCACCCGCAAAGATTTGTAATTCACCACGATTAAATCCGCCATACAATTTTTTATCTAGTGTAGGCCAACCTGTACTATTCTGACCATTATTAGATTTCAATGCCATCAATCGTCCACGAGGATCAGCAAAGTAATCTGTACCCATGTCCTTCTGTAGAGAAATCTGAACTGCATCTTTGATCAGTTTCTCCACAGGTCCATACTCGCCCTTCTCAAGATGATCAGCACTCTTAAGAATAGCCCTCTCAAGTTCTTGGCGTCTCGTAAACGCTTCAAATTCTTCTAGAAACCAATTATAATAGGCTTCATCTAATTCATCAATACGTTCTAACACAATGTCAGTTGTAGCCTTAATCTGTATAGGATCAGGCATAACATTATATTTCTTTGTGTGTTCAATAATAAACTCTGCTGCCGGTCTAAGACGGCGATCAAAGTTCTCAGCATTAATAATGTTCATAACCCGAGTAAAAAGTTCGGAGTTTGTGAGCATCATTTGTAAAAATATCTTTTGTACTTCTATGTTATAGTCGTTTATCAAGTTGCTTCCTCTTTACTTCAATCTTGATTTTGCTGTTTGTTGCTGATTTTAAGATACTTAGCAACGTAGGTAGTTTCCCATATTTTACTACGCTATCATTTACATCTTTTACGTCATCGTCCCAATTAGGTAAACTGACATAAAAACCCAAACCTAATGCACGATCACAGATTTGTAATCCTGTTTTATCTTGATCTGGAACAACAATAATCTTTTTATTTAAATTCTTTAATATTTCTGCTTGATCTTCACTAATTGTATTATGTGTTAATGCGCAGCCATTTATACTGAGTGCGTCAAATATACCTTCTGTAACAATACATACTTCATATTCTGGCTTTTGTAGATCATATCCAAATACATAACCCTGCTGTTGTTCGTTAATAAATTTAGGTGTGCGATCATCTAAGTACCTACTAGTATGACCCACTATTTTATTTTCGTATGTGTAGGGTATAATTACACGATTTGCTTGCCTACCATCAGCGTCAGGTGTACACATAAATGGATAATCATTTATACGTATCTTTCTTTTGTTTAAATAACTAACATAAATTTGATGTTTAGGATTATCACTATCAATTAATTCAGCATCGGGCAATGTCATTTCTTTAAACTTAATCTTTTTCTTTTCACGTTTTAGTTTTGTGAAATCAAGTAAATCTTTATGCTGTAAACTTTCAAGGCTGTACTTATTGATATCATCTTTATCCATTCCACAATATGACAATAACTGTCTTGTATTGCGTGTTAAAGTACGACCTAACGTAAATGTACATTTAAAGCCGCAGTTAAAACAATGATAACTCCAGTTGTCACCGTCAAACTTGATACCGCCGCGGGCGCGACGATCAGCCTTATGCCCGCGATAATGACAACAGATAGCATTAAAACTATGCCAACCGCTTTGAGTTGTTTTTTTCTTGCCTGGAACTATCTGAAGAATATCAAACACTCAGTAATTATAACAGAGTGTTGCGAAAAAACAAAGAGTATTGGAATATTTTTAGCCCAATTATTTCACTTCGCGCAAGTTACTAATGACATAATCCTTTACATTGTAAAGTCGTTTAATTAATTCTCTTGCTACATAGAAACTCGGTGCTGATACAGAGACATCCATATGTCCTCTGTAGTTTGGTTGCTGTATGAAAACTTTGGCTGTGTACAACTTGTGTGTTTTGACTACATCGGCAACCTTCATTACTTTATCTCGCTAAAATATTTGATACTACACCAGTATTACTTGTGAATACCATACGCAAGAACGGATGAAATCCATGAATAGTATACCCTACTGTTTCAGTAGTTTCAAGGTATTCTTCTGAACTTATGGGATACCAATCTGTTAATTGACTATTGAATGTTCCTTCAACACTAACTTCCCCATTAAATTCATGTAGATGAGCCTGCAATGTAATTATAGGATTATCTTCAGTGTTGATTACAGAACTATAATATGTATTAGCATTCGGCAATACATTTGCTATGCTGTTGTTGCTATCAAGATTCGGGAATGGCTGTCCTGTTGGAATAGTGACAGTTTCGCTAGGAACAAAACTTGGTAATATGCTATTAACAACATTGATCTGACCACGTGCACCAGCTGCTGGGTCTACAAATACGGGATATCCAAATTCTCCTACTGGAATTTCAAGACTGTAGTGACACATTTGAGCAGGAATATCCTCAATCTCAGCAGCATTCAACTGTAGATATGCTATTCCAGTCAATGGAAGTTCTAATGTCAGTGCCTTTTTAATTAGAACCTCAGTGCCGTCATAATTGATGATACGACAAGTTATTTCCTTGCCTGTAATATCAACTGGTTTCTGCTCTTGATTTAAGAACTGAAACTGAAGTTTATTGTCTACACCTTTGTGTAGATTCATTGTTTTTGCATATACTGGCATAAAGGCCCTCGGACTGTTTCCTGATAATAGGATGACAATCTGACGCTGTGTAAAAATAAATGCTGCTGTTGAATATCCTACGTTTGTTACAGTCACAGATGATCACTCCTAACTGTATTTATATGGTTTTAAAGGCTGTAAACAACCGTATTATCCGAACTTTTTTCGTTTTTAGTTTTGTTTATTGCTTGACGTTTGCTGCTGACTACACTAAATTCTAGTGTTTTTTGGTATCCTAATTGATTATGGTATCTCTCTACGTCTATGTTCATATCACGATTACCCACTTTACCCACATTCCAGCAACTTACCCCATTACTATTAAGTTTTCCTAGACATAAATGAATAAGAGTTTTTAAAAAGTGTTCTGCCCAGTCATCGTATGTATTGTAATTGTTGATACTTTGTGTAGATTCCTTGCTATAAACTTCAATGTCATAATAGGGCGGACTGGTAAGAACTAAATCTACTTTTGGGATATCATAATTTTCAAGTTTTAATGCATCATCACAAATCAACGTAACTTGATCTTCTATCTTTAGATATTTTGCTAGATTAGTTAGATTTTGATACGTGGTTGTGTTGGGCTCAAAAGCAATATACCTTGCCCCGCTAGCAACTGTGCCTAACATACGACCGCCCCAGCCAGCACAAGGATCAAGTACAAGTTTTGGCTTATATCTATCACATATCATTTTGGCCATTTGTGGCCTATACATCGTATTTTTAGTTAGCCCGTAACAAAAATAGATGCCGCGTTTTAATTCACTTAAGTAAGGCGTGCTATGACTTTTACGATTCCAACGTAATACTTTTTCTAAGTTATTTGCTTTCCACAATTGATTAAAACTTTTACCTTTCATTTCTATATCATAAAAATTATGGAAGAAATGCTCGCAAAGTTTCACACCTATACGTGAAGTACTATTGATATTGTTACTAGATGTTGTCCAATTACATAACTGTTTCCATGCATCTAGTAATTGTTTATCGTCATATGCAGGGAGAAAACTTACAGATTCAAGTTCTTGAGCCAGTGTGGGTAATATAAGTTCAAAGTCAGTATCAGATAAACGTCTAATACTATGCCTTACGTTAAGATAGTTTTCAATCATTTTTGCTGTATACGTTTTATTAATGCCTTATACATGGGTTTAGACATATATTTTTGTGCATCTTGGTGTAGATATTGTATATCTAAATCAGGACAATCTATCCATTGCTTATACCCAAAATTGGGACTACAACGTGTGTGCTTTTTTGTCTTTTTTCTATTCTTTTCTGCAACTTCTTGTATGCGTGAAAGCGCCCAAGGTACCATATAACTAAAGGGAAATCGTACAAGAAATACTAACTTTCCGTCTGAAAATCCAGAAACACACATATCCCAACTTTGCTTTTTTACTACCCCATCTTCTGTAAGATCATTAAATGGGTTTCCCCCTTTAAGTTTGTCAGCATACATAGGTTTGACTTCTATATATACGTTTTTGACTACATCAAACCCATCTGCGCCCTGTTTAATTTTCAATGAATCTACATTCATAAGCCGTAAACTTATTTCTTCGCATATGGTTTTAGCATTTTTATCCTGAAGATACTTGAGTAATAGTCTTTGATAGCCCGGAGTTTGCTGCTGAAATAGGCGCCCGCTACCTACAAGGTAATCTATTAAAATGTCTATATAATCATCGCTAAATTTAGGTAAATTCGTGACTATTTGTGTGATACTATCATTGATATACATAGTGATACTTATTTTACTACATCTGTAAAATAAAATATCTTTTTACTTACCCAATTATAAATAATAATCAATGACAATTGCTAAAGACTTTTTCAAAAAATTAAGTGAAAACCACCCATTTATAACTGTGGTATCATTTGCTAACCAAGACTATGTAGGGATCATACAAAACCGCGATGACCAATGTACCAGCATTTATGATTATGGTAGCATAGCTGACAATAAAATTAAAGAATTATTCTTAGAATTAGGCGAAATATGGTGGTGGGAAAGCAACCGTCAGATACCCATTAATATTTTTCTAAAGCAGGAATGGAGTCCTTTTAAACCATATCTTAGAACATTTAACAATAAAAATTTAGAAATAATACATGGTCCAATCGTATGCCTAAATGAACTAAATAAAAAGAGAACCAAAAGGCGTAGTATAACTTTAGTAAAAAGAATAACTTAAATGGACTTTGAACAAACATATAAAATATTGATAGAAAATGGGTATTATTTTGGTTCAAATTATGATATATTAAATCAATATGAATGTAATACTTTGCAGCATGCCATTGATAATGATATTAATAATAACGGATTAAGAAAAAAATTCCATGATGATTATTTGAAAAAAACTAGAAACGTTTGGGAATACTTTATGCAAGCAAACTCAACCGATGAACGTTTCCAAAGTTATAATTCAGGACGAAACTTACTAAGTTATGATGATCGTGAAGAAAGAAAAAAATATTTAGATGAAAATAATATCCCTGTAATGCAGCAATGGTTTTTTACTCCAGTTGATGTATATTCGCATATCATAGATCCTAATGTATTACAAAACAGAATAAAAGAATTTATTTCAAAAATATATCTTGTGCCGGCAAACAAGGTTGACGTTGAACCAATTAAAATAAGTTTTTATGATAAAGATGATTTCCTTAAACCACACGTTGATGGTAAAAATAAAGGAAGATTGTGTAGTTTAATCATTTATTTGTCTGACCCAACAACATATAGTTTAGATAAAGGCGGTAATTTTTTATTACATTCTAAAAATATAAAATATGATAATCAGTTAGAATTTAATGATATGGAGGTAAGTTTAAATCCAACTTATCCAAATTATGTAATACTTGATTTTACAAAAAATAATTTATACCACGCCGTACAACCTTGTACTACAAGATTCAGCAGATATGCAATTCTTTGTTTTCCTACCTTAAAGGAATAATTATTTCTTTTTTTTCTTTCTACGTCTTTTCGCAAGGTCAAGACTTAACTTTGCTGTACGTGTATCAAAACAAATACCATCTAAATGATCGCGCTCATGTTGATAGATGCGACCAAATAATCCGGGAAAGTCTTTTATGATTTCTTGTCCTAGAGCATTATAATATTTTGCCTTGATAGACTCATAACGTTTGACATGTAGCCAAAGATCAGGGAAACTTAAGCATCCTTCTTGCTCCATATACTCGCCTAAACCTTCAATTATTTCTGGATTGATACAAACAAATAATCTATCACTATTACCCATAATGAATAAACGTTTCATTACACCAAGTTGGGGTGCCGCTAATCCTATACCGTTATTTTCAATCATGACCTTAGTCATGGCTGTTACTAATTCGCTAGGATCACCGTCAACAGTAAAATCCCACGGCGTGCAAACTTCTCTAAGTTTTGGATCATTCTCATTAAGTAATGTTAGATTCATTTTGTAATAAGTTCATATGCACCACGACAAGATGCGCGTAAGCAACTGCGTGTGACTTTTTAAAACTATACGTACCTTCTTCTTTTTCCCATATAGTCTTACTGACTTCATGCCAAGGTAATCCTATTAGATGTTTTTTAGCAGGACGTATTACAGCAAGAAACATTGCTAGTCGGGGAATACTATTTACAGGTTCGGGCATTCTACGTAAACTATTATAATGATTACCCAAATGTATCAATTGTTCTACAAATTTTTGATCATTCAATAACGACCAATTTGGCTCACGCATTAGTTCAACTAAATGTTGTTCATCATGAATCTGATTATAAACGTAGACATTGAGTATATCTAGTTTCATATACCCTCGGTCTTCTGCTAGTTCATAATCAATGCTAGATATATTATTGATTGGGTCGTAAGGTATATCTGTCACATAGATACCGGTATTGTGTTTCTTAACTTCGTTTTTTCTAATGCTAGCAGGTATATGGTCTACAATAGACAATAGTTTATCTCTGTCACCCAAATCTATGTCAATGTCGCTATTGAATTTCACTGAAACCTCAACAAAAATAATATCTCTTTTTCTTCATCTAATATCTCGACATATACTTTAGGACTATTGCCTGCTACACGCAAGACCCAACTCTCTTTATCCTTGCTACGCCATTCAACAAATTGACTGACACTACTACTATTATATTTTTTACCGTCGCTATGAAAATTTTCCTGTATATTTTCACTCAGCCAATCTAACATAGCCCTGTAGTTTTGACTGCTATAGGGAAATTGGTGTCTACGTACAGCCTTCACTATCGTTTCATTCCTAATTTTCTATATGCCTCTTGTACAACTATAGCCTGACGTTCAGCATCATCAACTGCTTGGTGCTTAGTGACATATCCGCCGTCTTTTAATTTAACACCTGCAATTTCGTAAAGTGTACGTGTATCACGCACAGTATAAAATGGCCAAGGAATAGGATTGGGCCTATCGGTTAGTGTTTGACGCATAGCAGTCTCAATAGCAACAACGTCAAATGGGGCACCATGACCCCATACTGCTCTACGATTCCAACCAAACTGATACATCACTTCCATACATTCACGTAAACTCAAGCGTCCTTCATCACTCATGGCTTCATCAATGGCTTCAGGACTTTGTTCGCTCCACCAGCGTATTGTATCATCATTAATGATACGATTATATTTTTCAGTTTGATCTTCTATGGTAGGCTTTAACGTGAGTTTTTCTGCTACTCCTTCACCATATGGATCGAACCTAACGACACCAATAGTAAGGATAACACAATAGGGTGTTGTGTCTAATGTCTCCAAATCTATCATAATATCGTTAGCCATATTTCAATACATATACCATAAATTTTTTTTCGTCAGTTACAATAAACTCATCTGTATATTGTAAATCCTCAGTCAACACAGGCTTGAATCCATGTGTGTTTGCTAGCCAGTCTATAAATGCATAATGATCAGTGCTAGTATTTTCTGTTGAGAATTCTCCGCGCAATTTTCTAAGATTATTCCAATAATCCCAACGTGATAAACGTCTTTCAACTCTATCATCGTCATCATCGTAATCTTGAAAGTCTTTAGGGACGTTTACCATTGCTTGTCCAAACATTATCTAATTCAGCAACATCGTTTATTATACTCTTATCTAGATAGTTTAGCAATAGAGCAGGTCTAGGTTCATCACTATTATTGGGCATACTGCTATGAAGGACCCTACAATTATATAATAGCAAACTACCTTTGGGCATATCATGTTGCTTACAGTTATCTAAGAACCAATTATCAAATGATCCAGTATAGCATTTATTGATATCAAAATCTCGTTTTTGACTAAACGGAACCAATCCTGTCGCAGCATTTTCTTTGGTAACATCATCTAATGTTATGATACATTGTATTCCCAATAATCTCTTATCAAAGTTCCATTTACTAAATCTATGCGGGGTGTCAACGTGAGGGCTTACCCATTTGCTGTGCGGATTTATTGTCACAGTATCGGTCGCATAAAAGTTTAAAGTAGGAAAGTTATTTTGAATTACAGGGTCAACAAGTTTTTTAATCTTTTCAAACTCTTTATATCCGTCAACAGTCTGACTCCACCATACACTGATATCTTCTAGGTTCTTGATATCATCACGTTCAGCATAGACTTTCTTACTACTGCTAGCGCGGACCGGATATAAGTCTTTAAGGATTTTTTTGTAGTCTGCGACTAAAAGTGAAGGAATAAATCCGGGAAATATTTTGTAACCTTCTCCCTGTTCTAGTATGTCTTTTAATTCTCTCATTGTGATGATAACCTAAACCACATAGCATCTTCTTCAAATTTAAAATAGAAAATCATTTCGTCTGTTGAAGAATCTGTCATATACCTATATCCAGGTAATCCATATGTATCAATTGCTTTCACACAGACTTGATCCCAACTATTTATAGTATCCCCTCTGCGCCACGGGATATCTACACGATAAGGAAATGTTTTAGTATCCACCAGCACTTAATAACTCCTTAACTTCAACTATAATGTCTTTTTGTTTATGAAATTTTAAAGCCCATCTTTCAGGATTAATGTAATCTATAATCATTTTTTCTTGCGTTGGATCTATTGACTCCATAAACTCAAGTCCGGATTTACTTTGATATAGCATCCACGGACTAATTTTACCTTTAGTTATCTCATAACAAATCTTGTGTCTATTGCCATATCTCAACACATCTTTAGTTTGTATTTTTTCTTGCTGTGCTAATACAACCGTTGTTTCAATACTGCGGGCTATTGCATCTATAGGATCTTCAATCAAATTGTAATCTATAATAAACTTTGTATAAACAGAATCTTTATTCCATTTGTCAATGCTTATCTTTTCTTTTAATAACCAATCTATGTATCTAGGTACATTTATTACCTGGGCATCTAAACAATAGTTTCCAAATTTTATAAATGCTGTATAATATGGATTGTTAATAAAATCTAGATATTCTTTTTTCTTTTTGCTTGTATGTTTAGTATAAAATTGTATCCAAGACTGAAATCCGATTTGGTTTCCGCGTGTGTCTTTGTCTTGCCAACGGCGTTTATAAACACATAAATGTTTTATAATACTAGTTTCTCTTGCAAAACTCTTATTACAAAATTCACATGTATGTTTAGTTTCCGCAGTCTTTGTCATAGTTAACAATGTCTGTATCCGATACTAAATGGCTTAATGTGTCAATATCTTCTAATTTAAGTTCAGGGAATCTTTTGTTTAATTGAAACTTCTTGTTTTGTAACAATGTAAAATTTTTAGCGAGTTCTTTAACACTCTCATCACTAATATTTTTATGAGATTTTTTATAGTATTCCTCTATATCTTTTACACTTGCTTTTTCTTTCAATGAAGTTACACTCTCTTTTATAGAGGTGATGTAACTATGAAACTGCTTACCTTTACCTAAACCCGATGCACATAACATAAGCCATTGAAGTTTAGGATGATCCTGTATCTGATCATTAAACAAATACTTGTTAGCAAATTCATTTGTACTCAATAAATGATATTGCTGCAATTCTACTTTGCCGGACACACTGCTCAAGAATATTACAAGCATATATGGACTAAACTTTTGTCTTTGTTCTTCTGTCAAACGATCATAGTAGCCATAATCTTTACGATCAATGGCGGCTAATGCTTCAAAAAGATCAAAGTCAATCTTATCAAGTTTTTCGTCAGATGGTGTCTTTGCTTTCGCCATATAATTCTACTATAGCATTAGGTCCCCAAACTTTCAAGGCATATTCTTCAGCATCTTCCCGTTCTTCAAACAACATAGTCTGTAATTGGAACTTACTGTCACCGATTGTTACCCACAACCAATCTTCAGGATTTTCATTCAATTGAATTTTGATACCATACTTCATTAAAATACCTGATTGTAATCTACGATCTCACAGTTGCGACTGATCTCTTTCACGAAATATACGCAACGCGGTTTAGGACTATCATCAATTGGCACACACAAGAACTGTCCGTTGCGTAGTCTAGGAGCATACCAAGTTACATCATGATAGATATCTACAATTTCTATAGGAGTAAATGTAGGACTAAACGCACTAAGTGGATTATACTCAAACGCACTAAATCCGCGATCATTTAAACTACTCAATGGTAGTGTTTCAAGATCACCGTGTTCCTTTTCACCGATTAAAACTTGCCAATCTAATGGCATTTTAATTTTCTTATCACCTATAGTAAGTACCAGTGCCGGACTATTAAAACTTTCTAAAAAGATAAGTGGTATAAAATGATAGTCTACGTTTTGAGGATTACTATTATCCAGTATAGCAAATCGTAAATCATCAATTTCTTCTGGAAGTGTTTCTAAATTATAATATTGATTTTCTAAAGTTAATATACGCATGTTGTAATTTTACTACACTTATTTTTAGTAGTCAAGTTTTTCAAGTGTAAATGGATACTTTGCTTCCTTGTAATATGCCTTACGTTGTGTTAAGTGACGTTTAGCAAACTTACAATCGCTAGTGATATCCCAAATCTCTACGTGGTCTTTGTCTTCGGCTTTACGAATGCCACGCCCAATACTCTGAATGACTCTGACAAATGATTTGCCAGGCTCAATCAATACTAGATTGAAGATACGTGGAATGTTAATACCCACAGCAGCAACACCATATGTTGCTACAATTATCTTATTGGCACTTACTTTAACTTCGTCATATTCTTCTTTGCGTTCTGTTAGTTTAGTTTCACCCGAAATGAATACGCTATCTTTCAAACGTGATACTAATTCACGTCCTGCATTGACACGATCAACAAGCACAAGTGTATTGCCACTGTCTTTGATTTTATCAATCAGTTGGGCTATCTTGTCTAGTCGTTCTTCATGCTCTAATAGATGTTTCAATTCACTCTGATAATTGGTAAACTCTACCCCATCTTTCAACTGTACGATATTGACATGACATTGTGCAAGTACGCCCTTTTCTTGTAGTTCTGCTGCGCTGAGTTTGCCAATAACAGGACCGAGACTGACAAGCAAACTAATCTGCTCATACACAGCCTTAGGTATAGTACCAGTAAGACCCCAACGAATAGGAATCTGACTGAATGGTCCTGTTAATAGTTGCTTCAATGCATCAGCCTTAGCCATATGCACTTCATCAACCATGACACAAACAACATCTTCAATGAACTCTTTAATGTTGACTTCTGCCTCACCTGCTTTAGTGTTCTTTAATAAGTTATTAAGGCTCTGCCAAGTACAGATCGTGTGCTGTTTGTTATACTCTTTACGATCACCAAAGTATACACCAACATCTAACCCAAGATTGATATAGTCCGCTTCAGTCTGTACTACTAGACTCTTGTTGGGCACGATGACGATACTGCGACCATAATACTCTACACTCTTTGATAATGCAGCGGTCATGATAGTTTTGCCGGCGCCTGTTGCCACTTCTTGAATACATTGTGAATTCTTCAAAAAGTTATTGATGATTTCTACTTGATAATCGCGTAGGGTTATCGGTTCACCTGCTTGTGTATGTCCTTTTGGCCATACTTTATCACTGAAACTATCTTCTTTAATCTCAGTAAAACTATATGATGTTTGATATTCACGTAGGTCTACAAGATCAATATCATAGTCATACTCCTGTAATATGGGCACAATATCAGGTATCAAATTGATATATGTGCTACCAGCAAGACTGCAATAACTAACCTTACCGTTCCATCTACCAAGACGTACTGCCGGCAGATAACGCGCGCCCGGAACTTCATGTTCAAACTTACGCATCAATGCCTTACGACAGTCCAACTCAAGACCTTCTATCTTACAGTTGACTTCATCTTTGATTATTATTTTGGCTTGTCTCATGTTACTTTAATTGGTCTAGAATTCGTTAACGTAATTACTTTCTGTATTTTTTTAGTATTGTAGTTAATAACGTTGGTATTCTTTATTAATATACCAGTAGCGTTGTTAGTTACATTAATACTTGAACATGTTATACCATGATCCAAAAGTTTAATTTTAATTTCATTGCTAATGTTTTTATTATATACCACATCTCTGGCTGTAAAAACATGATCTACTTCAAGTAAATTTAAAATTTTGCAGAAAGAATCAAAGTACTCTAGGTCAATTACAGTATCATATGTTCCTGCTATCTCTAAAATTTTATTTCCATTGCTAACAGACTCGTCAATATGAATACCATATTGTGATAAAATATAAAGTATTTTGGGATCATCTGATAAATTAATGTTTGATATTGCATCCATAACTATAGAATTGGCTGCAACAATATAAAAATTATCATTCAATTTAATAAGAGTTGGTGCCCAATATTTACAATTGACATACGGCTGAATTTGTTCTAGTAAATTTTCAACTTGCACACAATATTTTACGCTATCATAAAATTTATTAACATATTGAATCGCAATCTTTAAACTATATGTATTATATTCGCCTATATATGCTCTGTCTTTTTTATCCCATGTAAAAATGTTGCTAGCCTCTTTGCGAAAAGTTGAAACAAACTGTGTGTTAAATGGAGCCTTGATTACTATATTGTTATCCGCAATATTAATTTTAGCATTTAAGTAATGTTGTTCTGATTCAACTATAGTGTGATTCCAATTTAAGTCTTGAAATATAATAGAATCATGACCTAATTTTTGTAATTGTCTTTTATATTTTAATAACAACTTATCAAACAATTTATTTTGATTACTAGTAATTGGGTTGTTTTGCTGAATTTGATATTTGACATTACTGAAAAACCCATAATCTTTTTTACTCAGGTGTACGTACCCGGACAACATATATTTTAATACATCTTCTTTATAAAGAAACATTGATATATTATACATGAAAACAAGTAAGATGTTAAAGTAATTTAACCATTTTATTTAAGAAATCGGCTTTGTACATCTTCAACGTTTGTGATTAATGTTTGTGTGGGATAGTCGTTAATTGTTCCGGTAGGCCATGTATTAAAAGCTAAAGTATATCGGGTATGAGTATCTCTGTTAGGTTTCATCTGATGAGTTACATCACTTTCCCAAATAATCAATCTTCCCTTTTTTGGTACTGAGTTATATTCATAACGTTGCTTTTTCAGAACAGGACCAAATAGGTAATATAATTTTTCATAAAATGGGTCCGATATTGAAAATGATGTTAATGTTTTTGAACTATCAGTCATGTAAAGCAGTCCACTAAAAATTGAAAAACTATGATGGTGTGATTGGGATGATTCTGCAAAATTTGATCTAGTCATCCAAGCATCATGTATAGACAATTTAACCTTATTAAAATGTATATCAGACACTTCGTCCACACATTTCTCTAACTCATCAAATAATTCTTTATGATAAATTGGTGTTTGATTTTTGTTATGAATTGCCTTAGAAGGTATGGCATTAGGATTTAGCGAATTAGGTACATCATCTATATCCAATTCTTGTTTTAAAATATTTTGTAAAGCTTCATCGACTAAATCAGGACTAATAAAAAACTCATAAAAATTTCTATTTGCAAAGGGAATTTTATTCATAAATTTATTTATTTTTTAAGAATTTTATGAAAAAGAAAAGAGGGCCTTGCGACCCTCTCGTCTTAAGCGGGTAACGGAGTATCAAGCCCGCTTCATAACAGTTGACTCAGCAAGCGCACGCCAGTTACTGGGGCTAATCTTCACAAGATCAGCAATCTTGAGGGCCATACGCATCGACAACTCGCGCAATCGAGCCTTGTGGTCCCACATGAATTGCATCACCTGATCACCTTCGTCAAACTCAAACCCGTAATCACGGAAGAGTCCACCATCAGTATCACGATGTACCTGCTTGATACGCAATAACTTGTCGCGCTCGGTGTCAATCGTCAAGTCAAGAAAGTGACAACGACTCTGAAGTGCCTCAAGATGATCCTGCAACTTCTTGCTACGCAGGTTCTCAAACTTAATGTTAGTAATAAAGATACATGACCCATTAAAGTCAAACGCATCAGGGATACCCTCACGGCGTAACATGCTAGAATCAGAGTTCCAGTAAATGCGCCGCTTCTTGCCACTGTCAAGAGCAGCCTTGAGAATGTTGAGCGAAAGATCGTCCATAAGTACAGAGTCACAATCGTCAAACACCAGCACATGATTCTTGTCGCTATGCTTGAACAACGTAGCATAGAGACCCAGAGCGGTCATAGCACCCTTGACGACCTCATACTTGAGCGTCTTACCTGCAAGACGATCAAACATTGACGCTTTTTCTAACTGCTGCTCAACACCGAACGACTTGCCAACGCCCGGGGGACCTGACACGATCATTGCGCGAATGCCACCGTTCGTAGTTGCCTTAGCCATCTCCTCAAGAATCGCAAAACGTGTTGCGATACGATTCATAGCCTCGTCATCAGTCTCCTGAACGACAGGAGCCGAAACGAACTGACTGACGTTCGCAGGGGCAGACCCACTTACGAATTCAAAATCATGCTGGTCTTCAACCTTGATTTTGACAACATCAATAGCAATCGGGAAGATACCATCATTACGCACAGTAATGTAACTACCCTTCTTGCCTGTCTGAAAACCCTTAACTAAAGTAAACTGGGTATTGATCACGGGGATCCCGCGATACGAACCGCTTTTAACAAGAACAACTGACATAAAACACTCCGTTAGTGAATAATCAATCAACTATACTAGTATACGAAAAATCGTACCCTAGGTCAAGAACTATAAATCCAACAAAATCAACGACTTAGCAATTCTGTAAGTCTTTGATTTATAACGTCCATTTCGGACTGCTCTACATAGAAGTCCGTTGTAGGATCGTAGTACTGGCCCTGCTTTGCATCATAGTACAGGATACGACCGCTGAAGTCAAACGGACCCTCAAGACCCTCGCGAGGACCATATTTTTCCTGTCGAGGACCAAGTACACGATATCCCATATTAGCCCCAATCCTTAAAATCGCCTGACTCTACCTGCTGAGTAAATCCTTCGTTATATTCTAGGATTTCCTCGTCGGTCATATCATCTTCAGTAACCAACTCACTGGTGCCCGTATCACCCTTATAATAATGGGGCTTGAAGGGGCGACGATAATACGCATCTGCTGATCCGCGATCATAAGGACCGCCGTGTCGTTTGTCTGTCATGTTTGTCTCCGTACTCATACTGTATAGATATTATGCGCCCAAACTAGGCCTAGGTCAAGAATTATAAATCCATATAAATCAATAACTTACGTAGCCTCGTAAAACCGCATAGGACCTCGTATAAACGGATCTGGCCAGACATATAGCATTGTAGCACTATATGCTGGCCAGGGGCTATAAACCGTTCCTATTACTTCTTCAATTTATCAACTAGGTCTTGACGCTTCCTAGACTCTTTATCAACCTGCATCTGGAACATGATGTAAAGTAGGTATGCGAGAATGCCGGACCAAAAGATGATAAGACCCCAGTCCCCGAACAGATAGTTTAGGCTTAGGATCGTGCCAACAGTAGCCAAGCAAAAACCAGTCATCTTCACCAAAACACTATCACGGACATTCATATAATTACTCCTTTTGATTAACACAATATGTAGATTATAGCAATCAATGTGTTGAGTCAATATTGTATTTGTCCAATTTATTGGTAACGCAATGAATATATCTTATCAATTTCATACTTGAATGTTTTCATGCCATCACAAATTGCATATGGCATGTTATCAACCTTTAGTTTGATAAAGGTGTCATTATAAACACAAACCTCTATGTCAATACCCTGATAGGTAAAGTTGATGCAGGTATATTTGTCACTTGCTACAACGATTGGTCTAGAGTCTAAGTAATTTTTTTGTGTATTGAGATAGGACGTGATGAGGTGTATGATCTGTGACATCAGGAGACCGATACATCTTCCATGCCGGCCGTTCTTAGACGAACGATATGGCCAAGTTGCCACTGCTTGCTATCAAGACCCTTCATAATACCCAACCACTTGTTACGCAAAAGTGCTACCTCGTTGATTAGTACTTCAAAGTCAATAACTTCATCTTCGCCGTCAACATACTTTTCAGCATCACGGCTTGTTAGGGCCCTGTTGTATCCTTCCAGATACTTCTGAAAGTATTTACGCCTTAGTTTACGTAATTGTATGTTGAGATAATTCAATACCGCTTCAATCTCTTGTAATTGATTGAAACGCTGTTCTGTGATACCGGGTAGGTTTGAGATATTTTTCTCTACCTTTCCACCTACCCTACAGTCATATTTTGCCTGTTCTAATTCTGATTCATAGTGTGCTATGAAATCAGGGATTACTGATAAGTCAGTTGTGATTCTGGTATACCAGTTCATTCATCACCAATTATCGTCGTAATCCTCATCATCCTCGTATTCTTCCTCTTCTTCGTAATCTTCTTCATCTTCTTGTGAGGCGATATATGCCTTGACAGCATCCATCACTTCACTATCTCTACGAAACTCTGCTTTGATATCACTTGCTTCATAATCATTTTGAATGAGAACATCAACAAGTGACTCAGCAGCATCAGGAAGATTTACTTCTTCAATCTCGCTTTTTAGAGCGCGCCAAACTTCATGAATAACAGTAATACTCATCTGTATTATTCCTCCACTACAGGATTTGTATTACTTATCTTTGTTTGACGGTTTTGATATTCTAACATTACTTTGTCTAGACAACCATCTTCGTTTGATTCCCAACCTTTGCGGAAGAATTTCAATACTTCACCACTATCAGTTGTGTAAGCAAGACGATTACCTTCCTTAGTAAGGATGTTTGCCTTCTCAAACAAATCAAGCAAGCCACTGTAAGGATTCATACCAGTCTCATATGGAATCTTGACTTGAACACTTTCAAAAGGCTTTGCGTAACGTGTTTTCATAACCTTACATGCGCTACGAATGCCACGAACTTCGCTGATCTTGTTGCCTTCATCATCTTCCTTGAGTTTGAGTTTCTTCATTGCGACAACAATACTTGAAGCATAGATGAAGCCTTGACCACCACTGATCTTGTCATCTGGATCAAACATATCTTGGCTAGCATATGTATGATTAGTTGCGACAAGTCCAACGTTGTGTGATCCAAACATGTTGACACAATTGCGAACAAGTGAAGTTAGTGCCTTAGGCTTACGACCCATGTCACCCTTCATGTCACCTGCTTCAAACTGATTGACATCAGTTGGAGTCAACAACATGCCTAGACTATCAATGATAAACAATACCTTAGGCTTATCATCAGCAGGTAAAAGTTTATAATTTTTCATAAACTCACTAATAGTCTTAGCAACGTCATCAATCATTGCCATATTCAACTTCAATAACTTATCTTCGCTGGTGTCAACACCAAGTGCTTTCAGCCAATCTTCATCAAGTGCGTTTTCAGTATCAACCAATACAACAAAAATGCCTTGCTGTTGTGCGTGACGAACTAGGTTGCCCGAACAAATATATGATTTGCCTGAGCCTGATTCACCTGCAAATACAGTTACCTTGCCTAGTGGGACTCCTTTGTTAAAGTCTCCGCTAATAAGATAATTGAGAGCGTGGTTACCGGTACTGATCCAATCAGTAGGATCATTGAAACCAATACTGAGACCTTCAATACTTTTTGTAATATCTTTTCTAAATTTGCTAACATCGAATGGTTTAGCCACGTGGCCTCCTTATTTAAAAATATTCTTTCTTGCTAGTCTATCATTGAATGGTATTTTGTCAAGCATATCAGGACAACTGTCCGCGATACGATCAATTTCATAGTCATTTGGATAGTGTCTTAATGCACCGCGGGCACGATCACGGACCATAGACGGCACACGGGGCGTCTTGCCCGGGTCACATAATTCTTCTAACAATTTTTTTCCTTGCTTTAGTGCGCGGTATCTTTCGTCTGGTAGTGTCATGGTAGTTTCCTCAGTTAGGAGAGGGGAGAGTTTTACCTCTCCCCAAACTTTCTTAGCCCTTCTGCTGTCTAGCGCGGATCATCGCTAAAATGTCCTGTGCCTTATCGCTAGAAGTACTCTTAGGAACAACTACGGGTTCACTTTTAGTTTCGGATTCTTCATCTTCAACAACTGCCTTTTTAGGGGCAACAGTCAATGTTGAAGTTTCAGTTACGTGCGGTGCAACTTGTGCGCTACCACCTGCCGGAGCCTCAAGTCCATATGGGCGATAGTATGCGCCCCATTTGTCGCTATCATAGGGCTTGCCATCAACACTTGCTTCAAACATTTCTTTGATGACACGCAATTCAGCCTCACTGGGCTTCTTTGGCAAGAAGTCAGCAAGATTGAATAGACCATGTGCTTCAACAGCAGCCTGCTCTGCTTCAGTTAGTGGGCTTTCTTTACGTGCCCAATTGCTAGTTGAGTAGTCAGCATAACCGCCCTTACTAGTCTTTTTAACGTTGAAATCTGTACCATTCAAGTAATCAGTTGGAATATTTTCCATTTCAACGTCCATTAATGAACTTTTGATGATAGTGAAAATCTGTGGGCTAATGACAAATCTACGAATCGGGTTTGCAGGAGTCACATCATTGCCGATCGGATTCTGACGAACAAAACCTTGGAACAAATAACTGCGCTTCTTCCAGTATTTGTTAGCCATATCTTTGAGAGTGTCATCCTTGTACCATGGGCGAACTTCTGCCAATATTGGACAGTTATCACCATACATTTCTACGCATGGAACTTGAACGATGACTTGCTTCATGTTTGGATCACCTTTGACGCCGTTGAAAGGCAACTTGATGATCTGACGTTCTACCCAAAAGAATGTATTCTTTGAATCTGCGTCTGGAAGAAAACGAATAGTGGCAGTAGTGCCTTCTTCCATATTCCAGTGTGGATAGATTGCGTTATCTGATTGGGTACGTTGACCCTGATTTGATTTCTTACTTTCTTGTGCCGCGAGACGGGCACGGATATCTGCTAGACTTGCCATATATAATCTCCTATGTTGTAAATGCCTATGTTGAGCCTAAATGTGTTTTATGTTGAGTTGTCTAGGAGACAACTAACATACTATGACATTCTACACGAATGTCACAATATGTCAATATACTTATACCTATATTGGGAGAATAAAATTATTATATTTTGCGTTTTTAGAAAGTGATTGACCCAGAACCAGTGAATTGATAAATTCTGTAGCCACCTGTATTTGTATATGTTGGACTACCTGTAGTGGCTGATGCTTCTGCAAATGAATCTGGATATCGCAATATCATCACTCCGCTACCGCCGGAGCCTCCGGGCGTGCCACCTAATCCAGCGCCACCACCGCCGCCGCCGGTATTAGTAGTACCGTTGCTTCCATTACCACCTAATCCGCCATTGCCACCGCCGCCATTGCCGCCATTTCCTGCCACTCCCGATGCTTTACCGCCGCCGCCGCCGCCGGCGTAATATGTGCTGACACCGCTAATATCTGATTGTACCCCTACACCACCATTGCCGGCTGCCGGAGGATTTATAGCAACTGCTCCACCTGCGCCGCCGGCGCCGCCACCGCCGCCGCCCACTGCTGTACCGCTGCCATATCCTTGGCCACCATAATATCCTTCAGAAGGAGTATAACCACCTTGGTTACCTGAATAGTTACCAGGCCATCCAGGAATTCTACCACCACCACCGCTACCGCCGGCGCCACCTGACGGTGATTCTGAATCAAGTCCGCCACCTATACCTCCGCCTGTAGCTGATTGTGATAAAAAGGAACTATTAGAACCTTTTGCTTGCGCACCTGCACCCGCACCGATTGTGACTGTATATGTGACCCCAGTACTTATAGATTGAGATGAGAATGACCTATAGCCACCTGCACCACCACCACCATTGATTCCATTGCCGCCACCGCCACCGCCAGCAACTAAAATAAAATCTATAGACGAAGGAGGTGTTGTAGCAGGCGATTGTATCACAAATCCGCCACCGCTAAATGTTACACCTGAAAATATTGGCATTTTTATTCTCCCGTTACTGCGGGTACTTCTACCCAGTTAAGTGTTGACTCATCCCAACTATATGCTTTACCATCATCAGGCATTGCTACTGGGGCTATCCACTGACATGTTGATTCATCAAGTACCCAACTGTTATGTGGTTTCTCTGGTATAAAAGCATCACGACCACTGTCATATGTATAGCCTATACCAGCAAAATGCTTTCTCATGTTACTATTATAACTTGTTTGCTTCCAAACACCCCCAAACAAACTCTGACAAAAAGCGACACCTTTTGCCTCATTTTCTACGCCATTATCAAGTAATTCATTATTGTGAACTACTATAACTTCTGTAACAATATTGTTACTATCTAATTTTGCAAAATGTGCCATACCTATTTACCTGCTAATTTTGTGATACGATCTAATAACATAGTATCAGTATCAATATTTATACTCTCACTGGCTCCTACAAGTTTACCGCGTAGGTTCTTTTCGTTCTTGCCTACAGGTTCAGTTGGGCCTAATTGTCCTACACGTTTTTGGTTAGCATCAAGACCTTCTTCAACATCTTCTTCAAATCCTTTATTTCCATGTATGAACTTGTGAACTTTTTTCTTGATTTCTGCTTTTGTAGCACCGGGATAATAATAGCGAAATGCTTCATCTAAATCTTCTTCCGAATCTTCTTCTTCATTAAACTTATCTTTTAGCCAAGCACCCGCATTTTTAATTCTACCAACTACGGGTTGATCATTGTAATTATAACCATATTTGCTATATCCTTGATCAGTCATTTGTTTATCTAAACCCGCTTGGTATTGCTTATAGTTTGCTTTTGCCTGCTTATCAGTAATTGCTAAATTTCTATCAACTTCTGCCTTTCCAGCATCATCTAGTGAGTCATAATCTTGTTGAAACTTTTCTGGATTTTGTGTTTTTTCTTTTCTAAGTTGTCCAGGCATGTCTCTGTATAAAGCCTTACCTGCAGTCCTGCCTACTTGACTCATACTAGGTTGCATGGAATCTATACCATGAGCCATGCCTTTACTAAAACTATATGTACCGTCTTTGTTTTGTGCTGGTTTCATTAATTTTTCAGCATCCTTGTTGCCTTGTAATGCGCTTTTATCAAAATTAATGTCATTTGGCATTGGATTTTTTTTCATGTAGGCTGTTTGTTGAGCCATATTCATTTTACTGAATTTTTCATCATCAAAATCTTCAGCTTCAGATACATCATCTGTTTTATCACGCGCTGCTTGTTCTGCACGTTTACGATCTTGCTTTACAAATTTTACGCTTACGCCTAAGTAGTCAGCCAAATCTTCATCTGACATTTTATCTATAGGAGCATCACCTGCGCCTTCATCTAAATCAAATGCTTTTAGATTTTTTTTTTCGGTATTTTGATTATGCTTTAATGTCATTGCTCCGGGTGCTTCACTTACTATATTAAGTTTACCCATTAATATTTGAGCAACATCATCACTATTAACTTGATATCCTTCGTCTGTCATTAGGTCTTCGTATTCATCAATAATCGCATAGATATCATTGCTGTTTAAATTTTTCTCACCTTTTAAACTTTGAAAAATAACATCTGCTACTTCATTGCTATCAGCCATTTTAGTTTGCATTTGTTCTTCATTAATGTCTACATCTTCTGCACCACCTTGACCTGCAGTGCCTGATGTATCCCCATCAACTTCTTCACTGGCTTCGCCACCGTCGCCACCTTCAACTAAACTTTGTGCCCATTCATCTAATTCTTTAACTTCATTCATTTCTGTTAGATTTTTTGATAAACGGCTAAGAATTGGCAATACACTTTCAATTCTTGGGTCTAATGTTTCTCTTACAAATAACTCATTCAATGAATTTTCATCTGATTCTTCGTTTAATACAGGAGTATAACTTTCAAAATATTTTACATAACCTTTATGTGTAGTCATTTTAGATAATGTCTCACGTAGGTTATTATAGTGATTAATCCCTTCATTGACTAAACGCTGCGCTGATTCATTGAACTGATCGTTCTTAGTAGCACGAACGAAACCAGCCATCTTTGTATATTCTTCAACTAATGTTGTGATATGTTTTGCCTTATCATCATAAGGTGTGCCGCCTTCTGCGACATGGCGTGCAAATACTCTTGCTAATCCTGGACGTGTCGTTGGCAATAAGAAGCGTTCACCGTTAGTATTTTCTACGAAAATTTTGGCGATATTACGAAAGCGTTGTTCACCTTCTTCTAGTTGGCGAGTATGTTGTAATATAATTTTTACACTAGGAACGTTATCACTGTAAGAACTCTTTTTGCCTAAAGGATAATAACCTTCTTCTAGTTTTTCTTTCTCTTTCATAATAGACCTCTTTTTCATATCGTGTACTAATTGACCTTTTTTAGTTTTAAGTTCAAAACCTGCATTTTTGTCACGGCGCCAGCTTCTTAATAATGCTAAGAAATTATCAAATTCTGGGCTTTTCATTAAATCAGGATTAATCCATAACACTATATTTTTCTTATCTTCAGCACGTTGTTTCTTTAACTCTACTCCTACCCATGCTTGTCCTGCTGATATACCATTTTGATCTGTAAGTTCAAAACGTATAACATCGCTATCTTCTGGATTAGGGGTTTCTTTTCCTTTGCTGTCTAGACCTATAGGATTATACCCTTTACTTTCAAGGGCGTCAAAAAGGTCAGACTTTAATGCTTCTAAACTGGGTAGTGCCATAGTAATATTTAGTCCAAAAGACCTAACTTAAAACAGCAAAAAATGGTAGTGGCTGTATCA
>Ga0222714_10000727_pt1 | contig 37559 bp, 46 predicted proteins | sample C33_3DmetaG_FD_165048 | JGI IMG/M metagenome (GOLD analysis project Ga0222714, IMG submission 165048) | Estuarine water microbial communities from San Francisco Bay, California, United States - C33_3D | ecosystem: Environmental > Aquatic > Marine > Unclassified | place: USA: California...
TCCCCCGCGACGTGGCGGCTCAGGAGGACTTCGGTGAGTTCGCTCCCGATGACATCCTCAAGGGTCAGAACTACCTGAACCCCCGCGCGCTCATCGGTTACCCCGAGACCGTCGGCGGTGCTCTCCGGAACGCCAACCAGCAGATCCGCTCGGAGCCCCCGAACCCCCGCGACCCCGTCACCATCTTCAACACATCCACGATCGTGCCAGACCAGATGCGTCCCGCGTTCGAGCTTGGTCAGGGTACCGCTTAGATGATTAACTAATAAATTAGAAACATTCAGAGAAACAACTCTGACTGATTTTAAATTAAAGAAATTGTGCAATCTATAGACAAACGATGTCAGAGGGAATGCCTATCAGTGATCAGTTCAAGGAAGCCATCGCCGAGTTAGAGGGGATCAAGAAGCAGCTCACCGAGGCTCAGAAAGCCATCAAGGTGCTAAAGGACCGCGAGGCGAGTCTGAAGACCTTCATCGGTGGCTACATGACGGCACAGAAGATTGATGATGTCCAGACCCGTGGTGGAACCAAGGTCACCCAAAAGACATCAATTAAGAAGCCAGTTGTTACTAAGAAAATCCTAATGGATGAACTACCAAATTATATTGAGGGAGGTCGGGAACGCCTCGAACAGATCATCAAAGAGATTGAGGAAAAATTGGAACCCAAGGAGACATCCACGCTCCAACTTAAGTTAAAGAAATAAACCAACAGATAATCAGTAACCAAACATGGTGAGTTCTAGCCTTCTCGATTATACGCCCATTGCCCAGCCTCAGGTTGTTGAAGATCCGCAACTCGAAGAGGATGATGAGGGATTCTTTGATCCAAATGAGTATGAGTATGAGGACTGGATTGCCTATTACAGTGATGAACTTTGGAATAACTGGGAAAACTACAGGCAACAATGTTACGACCACATGATTCCTGAAGATATCTCGTTTTCCGAGTTTTGTAAAAATGAATACTACTATTAGTTTTAATGTTTGCAGTCAGTAAATATGCCCCGCCTGCCAGACGTGACAAGTACAAAGGTCATTGTTCCAACAGTTCTGTTCGCCTTCCTTTCACCCGCCGTGACGGGTATGGGAGATTTGACAGATCGTCTAGGAATGACCTCTGTGTTCGGTATCCTGTATATAATTATTTTGCGTGGAGTAATGAAGTTCGTGGTTCGGCCAAGCGAGGTCTATCTCGCATCCGCAATGTACTTCATACTGAGCGGGATGACCACCAACCAAAATCTGATCATAAGAAACACGTTTCTTTATTGGATCGTATTCGCGATTATTCGCTCACAAAGTCCTCTCGAGTTCTAAAAAGGGACATGAAGTATCTTATCGTTGGTCCGGGTGCTATGGGATTCTATGCCATCTTGGGATCTGTCTATGCCTTGCACAACTACGATAAACTCAAAGAGCTAGAATCCGTCGCCGGGTCTTCCGCGGGTTCCATCGTGGCGTTTGGATGTTTGGTCGCCAAGTGGGACATTATCAGATTGTTCAAGATCATCAAGGATGTGGACGTCAATCAGCTGATGCGCCTTAATCTCAAATCCCTTCTTAATAACTACGGTCTTGTTCCGGCATCGAGGTGGAAAGATGTATTTTCAAAAATATGTATGGAACTTGCCGGAAAAGAAGACTTCACGTTCCAGGAACTAAAGGAGTGGTCTGGGCTTGACTTTTACGTTTCGGCATACAACATAACACTTCAGAAGAGTTGCTACTTTTCACACCATACCCACCCGGACATGTCGGTGTCCCATGCAGTCTGCATGAGCATAAGCATACCCTTCTTGTTCGAGTCCGTAATGTTCAAAGACCACAGGTATGTGGATTCGGCAGCATTCGAGACGTGCCCGCTTACACCGTTTATGGGCAAGGACATGCAGGAAGTGGTGTCCATCGAACTTGACCCAGAACCCTCTGCAGAAAAGCCACCGCGCATAGGGTCGTTTGTTGATTTCATACAACACTTTATCACTTCGATTATGAGAAATAGAGTGGTCTATGAAAAGCCTACCATCTACATCAAGATGAAGGAAGGTGAGGCATTTAATTTTTCTATGGACGACAAGAATAAGAAGGAACTCTTCTACCAAGGCTATATCACCGGGAAACGATTTCTCAAGATAGAGCACGAAGAATATCCCTCAGCACAAGTGCAGCAACACCAGCCATGAAGAGCACGACCATGTACCCCAATTCAGAATCCATCACGCCATCGACCTCGTAGAACTCCACCCTGTTGGTGGGAAAAATTCGATCAGCGGCCTTCTCTGGAGCCGGCGGCGGCTTGACCGTCTCCAGAGGAAGTCCTCCATAGGCATCGTCAATGGAACAATAGCCTACCATTATTTAGTATCAACTAGGAAATTAAATTCACAATTCCAAGGTCGTCTTTCCCTTCTTTCCCCTCTTCTTCTTGGGGGCAGAAACTTCCACGTCCTTGACCGAATCGCCATTCACGCTCACGATGTCCGAGATGTCGTCCTCAATCATGCCATCGCTGGGTGCCGGTGCGGGTCGTGTCTCCTCGACGTCGCGGGTCGTCGTGGACTGAGGGTTCATGAACGAAGACATCAGCGAAGAGAGATCCATGTTGGGACCCTGAACCTCCCTCCGGTTCACCGGCGGAACCGGTCTGGGATCCAGATTCCTCTGCTGTGCGTTGCCCGCCGTGTTCGCGACCGCCGACATCATGTTCTTGATGAGATCGGGATTCTGCTTGATGACATCATTCATCTGAGGCATCGCAGACTTGAACATCGAGTGGGTCAGATGGAACATCGTGGCGGAACCACCCAACATCATCATCAACTTGAGCTCCGGTGCCATCTTTGCCTTGCCACGATACTTGACATACAACTCCTCGAAGACGTCATCGTAATCATCAACCCCGTCCATCACAGACTCAGACCACCCGTCCAGGTGGATGTCCAGTGGATTGTAGCGCTTGTTCAGAAACTCAATCCCAGTCACACAGGCAATGAGCATCCGTCGCTGCATCTTTACCGACTGATCCACCTCGATCGAGTAGGACATCCGCTTGACCTCGCCGCGTATGTCGTGGATGGAAGAGTGCATGTTCAGCCTCTCTATGGAGCGAATGCCCTTCTTTTCCAGACGCGTGATCTTATTCAAAAGGTCAGCCTTCTCGTCGTCAATGGACTTGTAGCCAGGGGAAGGTCCATCCTCTTCGTAGCCCCCGCCATCCTCAAGACCAACGCCAGCTCCATAGTCTCCATATTCTTCGCCGTGATCTTCCGGTTCTTCCTGGGGAGGTGCAGGACGCGACGAGGGCGTCTGCTTCCCGTGGTTTGCGAAAGCCATGAACGAAGACGCAGGGGCATTTATGGGTTGATCATTCATCCTCGGATTGTTTGTTCGCTTGCGCCGGGTGGCATCCAGGACGACACCATTCATAAGATCCTGTTCATCGTCGTCCAGGTCAATCATCATCTCACTATTATTATCAAGCTCAATCTCGAAATCTTCCATGCTCTCTTAAGGTCAGTTTATAAACTTATGCCCATCTCTTTAACGCAGAAAAATAATCAAATGTTCTAGTAAAGAAGTATGATCAGTAATCAGTTCGCTCTCGTTCTCGTGATTGCCATCCTCGCCCTCCTGTACGTCAAGTGCTTCATGGGCATGAAGAAGAGTGGGTACAAGCTGGCACCCGAGTCCATTGACGTCGACCCCATGGTCAGTGGCGATCAGATGATCAAGCTGCCCTACAGCCTCGAGTGTGTGCCTGGCCCAGGCAAGGACGCCGCCTACTACACCAAGGACCTTACCCCGGGTGGATACTGCGGTGACCAGGCGCTCGTCCGCGAGTCCATGTCCTACAAGATCCTCGGAGGGATCGGTGGGTCTCTGCTCGAGAAGTAAATTAAAGAAATGAAACCAAGGGTAAGTACGAAAAACAATGTCTACCGAGGATGTGATGAAGGAGCTTACTGAGATGCGCAAGGAGATCAAGAGTCTCGCCAAGATGGTTCGCAAGCTTGCCAAGGTTCAGGACGATCCGGACGGCACCAAGGCTAAGGAGCGTGCCGCTAATACGGGGTTCAACAAGCCCAGCAAGGTCACCAAGGAACTGACCGACTTTATGGGTCTCGCTGAGGGAACCGAGGTTTCGCGCACCGACGTGACCCGTTTTGTTAAGCAGTATGTCAAGGACAAGGGTCTCGCGCATCCAGAGGATGGACGAAAGATTATTCAGGATGACGCGATGAAGAAGCTCCTTCAAACACCACAGGGGGAGACACTCTCTTATATGAGCCTTCAGAAGCACATCTCCAAGCACTTCATCAAGGCTTAAACAGAAAATACCAATAGATTATAAATGATTTCCACTCAGGAGATTGAAGCCATTATTGGAACGAACATCAAAAACATCGATGTTTATCACAAGGCTTTCAAGCACAAATCTTCTGTTCAACACGATGGCGTCGAGGGTTCCTATGAAACATTGGAATTTATGGGCGACTCCGTGTTGGGCTTTATTGTCACCAAATACTTGTTCGATAGATACGAGAATCTTCAGGAAGGTTTTCTTACTCGTGCAAGAACCAAGATCGTCTGCGGCAAGACACTGGCGGACGTGTCTTCCAAACTGGGATTCCACAACTGGATTGAGATGGATGAAAAAGGTATGAGAAATGGATGGAACAACAATCCGAAGATTCTTGAAGACGTCTTTGAGGCTTTCATTGGTGCAATCTACCTAGATCTGGGAATGATCGAAGCCAAAAAGTTTGTGCTAAGTATCCTGGATAATCCAGATCTGATCCGCCTTGATCGCCTAATGGTCGACGACAACTACAAGGACATCCTCATGCGCGTCTGTCAGGCACAGAAGTGGGATCTCCCTGAATATCGTCAACTTGAACATGTGGACACCACCAAGTTCAGGATTGGTGTATACGTCCAGGGACATCAGTGGGGGACAGGCAAGGGTTCCACCAAGAAGGAGGCAGAACAGGCGGGTGCCTACTTCACACTCAAGCGTCTCGAAGAAAAACTCGAGAAGAGACTCGTCCCTTCCAAGCGACCCAATGCCATGATTAAAAATGTCCACAGAAAGTAATAATGAAGGTCGCCCTTATCAATCCTATCACCAAGACAGTCAATGAGATGTGCACCGGACACGAGGTTCGCGCATGGGGTCGGAAGACCGGAAAGGTGTCCGTGGATGTCCCTACTGGGTTTCCAATTAGGTCCATCGCCGACGTGAAGTCATTCGGTCCGGATGTCGTGGTCGTGGAGAAGCGCGGCAATGGCGTTTTCAGGGAATTCGCCAAGCACTTCGATAAGGTCGTGGATGTCGAGGGACTTCGTCTCGTCCTTTCCGCCAAGACCCCCGAGCCGGTCGTTGTCAAGTCGGAGCCCGTGGCGGTCCCCGAGCCGGTCCCCGAGCCCGTGGCAGTCAAGTCGGAGCCCGAGGAGCCCGAGGAGTCAGAGCCGGTCTCCGAGGTGTTCGCCATTGCCGCCGCCGCCGTTGAGGAAGTTGAAAAAGTTATTCAGGAACCAAAGAAGACCCGCAAGACCAAGAAACCCACCAAGTCCTCCACTTAAACATTAGAGACCCAAACTCAATAGTATGATGCATCCTCAAGCAGCAAAGTTTTTCAACAAGACTTATCCTGAACAGCGTTCCGATGCGTGGTTCAAGATGAGGGGCACGATGCTCACCGCGTCAGATGCCGGAACTGCCATAGGCGTCAATCCCTATGAAACTCCTGAAAAGTTGATCCTAAAAAAGTGTGGAGTCAGCGAACCATTCAATGACTGGGCGACCAAGCATGGACAAAAGTATGAAGACGAAGCCAGGATCATTTACGAGGAACGTCACAATGAAAAGGTCTTCGAAATTGGTCTGGAGCAACACCACACCCTCGACTGGATTGGTGGCTCGCCCGACGGAATCACCCACTCCGGCAGACTCTTGGAGATCAAGTGTCCCAAGTCTCGCCCCATAGGTGACGGAACACCACCGGTGTGGTATCTCGCGCAGGTACAGGTGCTCATGGAGTGTCTTGAACTGGAAGTATGTGACTTTGTGCAGTATCGACCTGCTGAAATCACCTACCCCAAACCTGCCGAGTTTGTCTGTGTGGAAATCAAACGGGATCGCGAGTGGTGGGAGACCAACATGCCGGTCATGAAGGCACTGTGGGAGAAGGTCCTTTGGCACCGGGAACATGGACACCAGGAACTGCTTCCTCCACCGAAGCCCACGATAGACGATCTGGTCAAGGAAATTGAAGAACTCGAGAACCACCTCACCAAAGTGAAGAAGATGGCTCTCGGGATCGCCAAGGAACACTCGACCCTGAAGACGGGTCGCTGGTCTAACGAAGACGAGGAGTGGCTACTGAAGAACAAGGACAAGAAGATGGAAGAACTCGCCGATCACCTGAAGCGAACGGTCAAGGCCACCAAGATGCGACTGGAAAAGTTGATCAAGGAGCAACCCAAGCAGGAGTGGACGATCGCCGAGGTCGCCGAAGATGATATCTAAAAACCGACCTTGCCTTGAACCCACGGAAGCGTCTGCCTCCCTGGTAGATTGGGCGCTCGACAGATGAAGCGAATGACGAAGTGATTAATCTCGATGCCACCGCTCGGATTTGGGATGAGGGCACCGTTTTGATCAAACAATTCCACGGTCAGACGGCCCAAGTTTTCTATGGGATGAATAAATTGAGTAGTTTGATCGTAATTGTCTCTGAATGTAATGAGCTGATCCGATGAAGGCACGTCGGCGACCGTGATGATGGATGCGAAGGAACCGCGGGCAATCGATTGAACTGGTGATGTCGCAGGGACATTCGGTGGATTCTTGGTAAGTCTGTCGTTGAAATTGGATTCAAGTTCGTGGATTCGTAGATAGAGGTGTTCCACGGTGCCGCGGGTGTGGACATGCGCCGCCAACAATCTCGCCTGTACCACCTGCCTCAAGGGAGTATTGAAGTAGACGGTAAAGGTGTTGGCGCTCGTTTGATCCAGCGTATCGAACGAAATAGTGTGATACTCGTAATTGAAATCGGGAATTCCTGTCGACACATATGAGGATCTAGCCATTTACTACTTAGCCAAGAGAATTGCGAGCACCAAAAGAACGACCGCCATCGGAATGAATATCTGCATGTACTTGCTTGGGATTCCCATGAACTCGCGTCTAGGCAAAAGGGCGCCAACGGGTTCCTCTGAAACTTCCGGGTTAGTCAAGTTACGGGTAGTTGATCTGTAATAGTTTACTAACTTGCGTGCAAATGTATTTTCAGAACCAGGTTTCACTGGTGGAGCAATAGCGGGCTCCAGGCGTTGGTCGTCTTCGTCCTGTTGTTTGGTGGCGAACCGCTTGTCCTTGGTCCCCTGTATGGACAACTTCAGAACAAATTCTTCCGTGTCCGTTCCGGCATTATCAAATGGATACAATTTGAACGAACTGTCACTCGTATCATAGTAGTAAATTGAAACCCTAATGGCTTCCATAACCGGGACTATCTTGGTGATGTTTATCCTATCGTTCAACGAACCCATCATGTAGTTATTTGACTGCGGATTGGTTACTTGTGGAACCACTAGGGTTCCTGTGTATGCAAAGTCAAAACGATTGTCAACTGAATTTACAAAAGTAATTATTCCAGAGACAACACCGGTTTTTGCCACGTCTAGTGTTATCGTTGTTCCATTGATATCGATGACCTTGGCACCTGCACCTATGCCAACTCCGGTAACGTCCATACCAATCTCAATATTTTGACTGCTCGGACTTATTAATATTTCAGTGGCTGATAGATAATCTGAGATAGTAGTGGTTACAGTCCTGGTGAATGTCAATTCTTCATTTATCGTGGAAGTTTTGACTGCACTCAGTTCAACTATGTAATCAGAAATAGACGAAATCGTGGTTCCACCAGTTATTCCTGTCCCTGTTACACTCATGCCAGCTGACAACTCGGACACATTAGAAACATACAACTGATCATTGTTTGCGGTCGCGACACCGCTTCCCGTCTTCTCAATGTCGCCGTTGAATGTAATTGTTCCAGAAACTGTCCCAGTGTTAGGCAAACTTAGTATGACAGTTGTTGCGTCGGCAAACGCCGATATCGTAGCACCTATTTCGATTCCTGTTCCGGATACAGTCATACCAATTGTTAAACCATCTGTATCGGACATTGTTAAGAAATAGTCTTCGCTTTTTGAAGCAATCAAATCTGTTTCTACAAATGTTCCAGTGCCCGAAACAGTTCCGGTCTGTGGCTTTGACAAGGTGACAGTTCCAACACCTACTCCAGACACAGTTGTGTTAGTATCTATACCAGAACCAGTTACACTCATTCCAGGTTCAATCCCCGTGGTCGAGACAACTGCAATTATATTGACAGAATTATAAGTCAAAACATCCTTATAAGCATAAGGATTATCCACGGTGTAAATTCTGTCACTTAGGATCCCGTAGTTCGGAACTTCCAGCACCAAATAGTACGCGTGGACATTTGAATTCGTGCTAGCCGTGCTTATGTAAGGGATGGATGCCGACACAAAGTTCACGGACTCGATTCCATAAAGGGGCGTACTGAGATAGCTGACAAAGTCGTTGGTGTTGGTTGTGTCTCTGTTTGCTCTGGTTGAACTATCAATGACGATGTCGTAACTTGACATTCTCTACTATTAGTCGGCTTCTTTTTTTCAATGAAGAATTCACGAACGTCTAGGTCGTCCAACTCTTCGCTGAATACGTCGTCCAGTTCCGAATACTCTACCTGGGGTTTTCGGATTTGTACGGTTTCCTCTGTCTGATCAAGGAGAGGTGAATATTCGTCTGAGTCATATTCATACCCTTCCATGGGTTCTACCAGACGCACTAAGATTTATCTTCTAGAATTTACCGCATTTTTTATCATCATCTCCAATTCGGTTTCGGGTTCCCAGTCAGCCCATTCGCGGACCGCCCGATTTACCTCGAGATACACTTCATCGTCACCGTCATACTCGCGGAACTCGTCGTCGAAACCCATGTCAGACTCTTCGACGAACATGTCTTCCTCGTCGCTGTCCGAGTCGTCGTCACTTCCTTCCGGCAATATGGATCCGTATACCCTTCCGGAAGTCTTCATGGCGCTCCACTTCATTCCATATTCCATATCCAGGGCCGTGACGATGCTCCTCCCAGTGGCTTTGCAATATTCTGCCGCCACCACCACGGCAGTCTCCAGAACGGGTTGAATCGCATTTGTATAAGCTTCAATTATCTGTTCTTCGCGACTCATTATTAATTTTTAAATGTCTCTTTTCTTTAAGAGAGGAACATGAGTAAGCCTCCAGTTGGATTCCGCGGAGATTCCGGTATCGGTGCACTGACGGGTCTAAGTGGCGTGGGGCAACAGGACACATTTCTTTACAAGCCAGTTGGAAACGAATACAGCTACAGTGAATACAGTCAAAGCACACCCTATTATCGTTTTTACAGACCCACAGAAACTAGATTTTTGGGTGAAGAGATAAGGCACGTTTTAAGACCCAAGGAGATGGGTGACCTTCTCACCGGACTCATGTTGAAATTCAATTTTCCACCGACAACCGGAGCGACATCGTGCCTAAAGAACTTGGGTCTCTCCATAATTCGCAAGGTGGATCTGATCGTCGATGGAATGGTCATACAGTCTCTCAAGGGCGAGTGGATGTCCATGTACGAGTCCATGTATTCTATTTCACAGGAGCGCTCGGACGTTCTCAATACCATGTACAATCTCGGAAAACCCTATGACACACAGCCGTCACTTATACCAAACGATACCACGCAGAATTTATTTTTTCCACTTCCATTCTTCTTCAATAGGCACTACGTGGACTCGAAGATTGGGACCAGTTCATTCCGCGCCCCACTCCCCATCTGTGCCATGCACAACTCCGACATCATGATCGTGATCCAATTTCGTTCGCTCGCCGAGATCGTGAGCAACACGGACGGGTTTGCGGTCGGTGCCGACCTAACCGAATTCAAATTCGTGACCCAAGAAATTTCACTGACCGATCAAGAACGCTTCATGTTTAAATCTGTTCCGCAGAGATATCCAATTGAAAAGATTAATGCCGAGGAAATTGAACTCGAGGCATCGCTGGACGCCAAATACAGATACTACTTCAACAGCGCCTACTCCTGTCGCGCGATATTCTGGACGTTCAAAAATTTCATATCCGGATACAATCCAATATTTTACAATCCGATTATTTCTTCAACGATTACCACACTCAATAAGACAGATAGAAATGAAATTAGAAAGTCATTGTTTCTCAAGGAATATCAAGCCTACGTGCACGATTATCACAACGACGGATCCTTTTATGGATACTCGTTTGCCGAACAGCCCCTGCAGGTGGTATCGGGCGACTATGAATTTAGGGCACCACGTCCACAGAGTGCCTACATAGACATGCTCTTCACGACAGTGGCCGCTGGCTACACACTATGGTCGGCAACATTTGCCTCGGATCAACAAAACTATACAGTTCAAGATAGTCGCATTCTCTTGAACACAAGCGTGGGTCTTGGCGGCGACGCGATTCTAAAAAGTCTTAGGGTAAATGAATTCGGATACCTTAGGACAAACACCGTCCGCGTGGGTATTCCGGGAATCAGTTACACGAACACAGATAACGATGGACCTCCACCGGGAGAACCATATAAAATGCGCTTCGAACCTTGGGATGGAAATAAAATCACAATAGGAGGGACAGATTATTTCAGATCTCCAACAGCACATTACGTGGATAGTTCTGGTGATTTTCAGGATGGTTCTTTCACTTACTCTGGTGGTGTTACGGAAACGGTAAATTTCCCCTTTTGGAGTGATTCATCAAACACAAATGCCGTTGTCATCGTCCAAGATGGTGGAGATGCCGCTCCATTGTGGGGTACTTGTACTGCAAATCTTTATGCTACTTCGGAGGGAACTGCTGTAACCACATCTACAATAGCAGCATCTTTCACCTTAAATACAAATCACCCAACGGATGCAGGAACTAGCGTATCAACTACCACGGCTTCAACCGGCTACATCAAGATCACGGCTGACGCGAGGACAAATATCAACACATTTGTCCCTTCGCCCGAATTATTCTTATTGACCATGTACTATCTTTCCACCAACACGTTCGTGGCAGAAAATGGTAGAGGACGCGTCGAGGAAAACTACGAGAATGGAGTCGTGGAAGGCAAATTCAATAGCCTGGACACAGATGGCTCAGGTTTCATAGAGGCTATTGAAAGTGATGTCACGATGTATGATAAAGATGGCGATGGAAAGGTCAGCTTCGCCGAATTTAAGGAAATCGAGGAAGTATGACCTCCGATCCAGTGAATACAAGTTTTGATATACCCTTCTCGATATACAACAAGTTCATCGAGAGAGCGTACAGTCTGAAGCGGATCGCGGAGGCACCAGAGGTCTTGGCGTCGATGTTGAATATGGGATTCAATATGGTCGAAAAATTAATGCTCCCGTTGGGAAATGCACGATTCATGGGATCCAAACAAAATGCAAGGGGGTAGATGAACCCCGCGTAGGTATTCGTGCCGTCCGTTATTCTCTGCGGAGCCCCTGGAAAGTGCGAATAAAACTGAAAGCCGCGATACATTTCATATGAACCCACCTCCTTGGGCATCAGAACCTCGTTGTCCAAGATGATCTCCATGGTATTCAGATAGTCGTTGCTGTCCACCGTCGCCGTTGAACCCCGAGAGTAATTGAACGGCTCGGTAATTTCAGTGGACGTATTCTTGAATAATCCAAATACAGCCTTGACCGGATTCACAAAATCGGGACTCACCGTGAATACATTTGAACTCGTGTAATTCTGCTCGACGACCTGAAACTGCTCCGTCGGAAATACCAGAGGTCTCTTTGACAATGCGTCCGTGATCTCCTTGGGAGCGTAGCCATACTCGACGCGAATACTGACCCGAGAACTATTCTTTCCCGCGTCCACCCCTCCCCATCGCGATGCTGCCCTGAGACCCACCTCCACCTCCACCTCCTGGTATCGCAGGGCAGACAGTGGAATTGCCATCTCCTTATTTCCGTTAAACCAAAATTGAAGGGGGATCTGAAGTCTGTAGGTCCTCGGATACTGAGACGTGTCGGTGAAAATGTGTCCAGGTCCGCCGCCAAGCATCCGGTAGAGCTGAACCACCGAGAATGCCTCCTTTTCTCTGCCCTCGAGATTCAGTCGCATGTTCAATGTCTCGCCGGTTTCCTGCTGAATGGTTGTGCCACCTATCACCAACGACACGTAGTCTAGCATGGCGTGCGCCTGATTGATCTTCGTGGACTTTACACTATCGTAGTCTACCAAAAGGTACATCCTCGTGATGAAGTCTCCGTGCCTTGGGATCAGAAACTTTGCATTGCCACCGTAGTCTATTTCAAGGGGATCTGTATCAAATGACTGGGTGAGAAAGTTGGACTTTTTGGTAAACACGGCTTTGAATGGAGTCTGTTCCATAGTCTATTATCAAACAACCTTTAATTTTTCTCTAATATGGCGAGTATCTGATCCCGAACCGCCTCGTAGCCCATGATCTTGCGAACCTCCTCCTGAACCCACTCGCCGGTCGTTTCCAGGTCGTCCAGGAAGACCTTGTCCATGGCACCCAAGGTCAATTCAACGCTAGGCGTCACCCACCAAGCACCCTGCATGTGATTCCACCGGGGCTGAGCTGGAGGCACACTCACTCCGTGCCAGCAGTAGTCGTCCATCGCCCCAAACTTGGTGGTCACCACCGGGAGCCCATAGTACTGAGCCTCCAACTGAGGAATTCCAAACCCCTCGGAACAAGATCCGCACAGATACATGTCGGCACACTTGTACATCTTCTGGAGCGTCGTCTCGTCCAGCGTCGTCTCCGTAATCTTGACGGCGGACTCGGGAATGCCCAGCGTCTGAACCATCACCGGAACGTCATACACCTTGGTGTGGTTGAGCGCCGGGACGTGAAGCCACAGAAGTGCCTCCGGGTGGGTCGCGTGAAATTCCTTGAACGCAAGCAGGGTCGTGTCGATGGACTTTCGCCCACTGTTCTCGTAGTTTCCTGCGATCGTCAGGATCACATACTTGTCGTTCACGCCGAAGTCCCTGCGAATCTTCTCCTTGGTGTCCGTGGGAGGAAGGGGCGTCTGGAATCCGACGATGTGCGGCACCACGTGACTGTCGCGCCCCAACTGCTTCCGAATTCTGTCGCGGGTCGAGGGGCACAGGGATAGAATGTGCTTGATCTTTCCAAGTGCCTTGACCGTGGCAAGGTCGATCGGGTCGTAGTGAAGGGGAAACCAGAGATAGGAGGGACATGCGATCTCCTCGGCGGTGGACGTATCCAACAGGAAGATGTCCTGGAGAAAGAACACGGCACCCGCATTGGTTCGCTTGACGAACTCGTTGATGTCGGAAATCTTGATGACGCACGGGAACTTCTCGTAGGGTCCCAAAATGAAACTCACCTCGGGCTTGTCCAGGAGTGCCTGAGTCCACGGATCCTTGGTCTCGCCCGGGAGAATGTTTGCCTTTACCAGATCCTTGAAGTGGAGGACGCCGGTGTGCTTGATGCCACAGAGACTCCATATGAGCATGGTGACCGTGTGACCCTTCTCGACAAACATATTTATGAGGTGTCTCAATTGACTCGGGTAGCCACCCTTGGCACCGTGGAATGGTGTTCCATTACTCGATAACAGGATGTGCATTTACCACAATGGTGGTCGTGTCGTTTAATTGAAAACTTATAATGTTATCTTCATCGTCCCGCGTGGCCGTGAATCTCCTCGGGACCTGGAAGTGAGACCTGACCATGTCCTCGTAGTAGTATTCAGTGTCATCGTCTTGGTGATACGTATCGAGGATGAGGTCGCGTGCATAGAGATAATCCAAAAAGGCATCGAAGGTGTGCTCCCTTAGCCACATGAACTCGATGTAGCGCTTGTGGCGCCAGGACTGATTGAAAAGTTTGAACATGAAGATCCCCACGATCTCGCTGATGTCCACGCCCCTGTGTCCGATCACTTTGCACCTGCCCGTGATCTCCCTCTGGTGGATATTGGTCAGATTCAACTTGTAGCAGGCGCGGCACACATTCCTTCTGGCGCCCGACCTGATCTTGTAGAACACCCTGGACATCCGCTCGAGCGGAATACTATTCTCGGTCTGGAAGTACTTGAAGGCGTACATGATGAAATCATACCGACTGGTCCACTGAAGGGGAACATTGCACCATCGACATGTTGTGGTTGGATAGATCATCCTTGTGTTGACTATGGGGTATTTGGTTTAATTGGAAATTCTGTCACTATTCCACCGGAAGGAAGATCTCTAAGTGCCTGTCTGTAGTCAAGCCACGCCTGTTTGTTTTCAGGCGTCTTGTGAGGCCAATCTGGAAGTGCGTATTTGTCCGTTTCTTTGAGGAGTTTATTTCTGGTTTCTCTCATTTCAAACATATTTTGTTCCAAAAAACCTCTTGTTCGCAATTCTTTAGCGGCTTCTGAATATTCTATTCCAGTTTCTTCAGCGTTGACTTTGTAATAGAAGTAATCTTCGATTTGTTCATCTCTCTCTATCTCTAAAATGCCGATGGTGTTGTCAATATTACCTACTAATACATCCATGACATTTATTATTATGTTTTCTCTTTCTCTATCAAAAAGAACATACATTTATTTATTAGTAACATTTATTTTTTTAACTAAAAGTTCGTGTAATACCTTTCGAAGTAATTTGTGTTATTTTAGCACCTTGATTGTTTAAATCAATAAGCTTGATGTGAATCCCTGCATAATAACCATAACCATACGCGGCCGAGGTAATAAGGTCAAACTGAGTGTTGCTTACTGAAGTGATGTTCTGAAATGCGTTATAGCTATTTCCATTGAGAATATCTTCACTCAAAACAATAAACCCAACGGTGGCACCAGTTCTACTTCTTTTCAGTACTATTCCATGGTAATAATTCCCAGGACTGCCCTGATTACCCGAATTCGACGTAGTCGCATATATTTCAAGTAAATACATCCCAGCTGTGCCGTTTGTATAAACAGCAAAACTGGGGGCGGTGACTCCTCCTGCGGTGTAATACTGAAAACTGTAATATCTTGTAGTCATGTAACCACCATCAAACGAAAAATCACCTTGAACAGCTAGTTTGGTCAACGGACCCGTCGTCCCGATGCCGACGTTGCCGTTTTGTGGTACATAATTGAAACCTCCACCCCGTCCAACCCAGCTAGATACGGCTGAATAAAACGAAACATAATTTCCAGAACCAGTAGACCTACCGTCATACTCCATTATAAAAGCATCATCAGTGGCTTCTCCTAATATAATTCCAGATCTCCCCTGGCTCGGACCTTCTATCCTTATATACGGATCAGTTGTTTTATTTTTGATACTTAGAGCAAGGATGCCGTCTACCACATCCGGATCATCTCGCTCCCGCGTCCCTTCCCCGCCCAGCGAACCATCGGCAGCTATTTGGATCCCCCTAAACTGCCCCGCGTTGTTCTCGTTGTCCACGAAGCCCAAACGGAGCGTCGAGGTCTTGTCGTCCAGATTGATGAACGCCCGGTTGTTGGGATTCTTGAACTCGACCGTCGCGCCGTAGTCCGGGTTGGGATTCTCGAGGGTCAGCGTCGGGGTGTACTGAAAGGCTTTAGGAACCACGTCGTAGATTGGGACCTTACTGAAGAGCTTTGTATTGTATCCGTCCGCACTGCTTAGTCCAAGACCCCTAATTCGGTTCCCGACGCCCCACAGCGTTCCCTCGCTGTCCACGGCATAGAGTGTTTGACTGGTACCTCCAAAGACGTTGACGATGGTCTTCGAATAGAACTCCGCGGGCAACGTGACCTTGGTGAATTCCTGAATGGTGTCGTCGGAAGACTGTCCACTGGAACCAGATGATCCTGTAATCCATACGTTCCCCGTGCTGTCCAGTGCGATTGAACCATTAGAACAGGTAGAAACGCGGGTCACCGTGACGTTCCTTATATCTCCCGTGCACTGCGTAAATATGTTTACGTCTGCGTTATCGTTGAGACCCGTTTTGTAAAAGGCTCCGTCACCGGTTCCGTAGATGTTTCCTTCGGCTGTGATCATCATCGAGTGATCCGAACTCCCGGTAAAGAAAGAAGAGAACTGCACCGGTGTCTCTCCGGAGAAATTTGATGTTTTTACAAATGACCATGTTGTGACATTAGTACCGGCGGCAGCATTGGAATCCATACCCAAGCAACCTGTCGTGTTTGCCCCCACCGCAAGCAGAGCGCCGTCCGAGCGAATTACAAACGCACCGCCTGAAGTCCCCCAAATACTCTTCGCCGTCTGTCCGCTCATGGCACCACTACCAGAAGTCACGAAAGATGTTTGGTCTGATGTATCACCCGTTCCCAAACGGTAATTGTTCCCTTCCCCGCATGCCTCCAAGGTTCCGTCGGCTTTGATTCTAAGAGTATGTTCATATCCACAGGCAATGGCTTGATTCAACGTTCCCGATACCGCCGTCCACGTGCTTCTGTCCGTAGTGTCGCCCAAACCAAGCTGACCAAGACCATTTTCACCCGCTGCCCATAGTTGTCCATTCGCGTCGAGCATTATGACATGTTCGTGTCCTTGCGCGTGCGCCACGATCGGATAGGATGACGCGGGCGTCGACTCTATCCACTCGAGTATAATGTCCGTGGTGCCGTTTCCCGCCTGCCCGCTGTTCTGCGTCCCGGCGAAGTAGGCCTTCCCCTCGGTCGTGATGAAAGTAGTCCCGCCGCTAGTCCACAAACTTGAAGCGTATCCGTAGTTGGCGGTTCCAGGCACCCCGCTGCTCAAAACGGGTGTATTGAACCCCACGTTCGCCGTCTCGCCTCCCGCGACCATCGTGCCGCCCGACTGGTTTATGGTGACGCCGCGGGTCATCGCGTTGGACTGGAAGTCATCCTGGAATGGGTAAAGCTCGGCTCCGTCCCCGCCGGACAGCTTGGGGTCGAAGGACGCATCCACGAACCCGATGTTCATCTTCCCGGACGCCCCGTCCTCCATCTGGATCCGCGAACTGACCGCGTTCTTGTTCTTGAACTCGATCGAAGGTCCCTTGCCGGTCTCGGTGTTCTCCAAGAGGAGCGAGCGGGTGTAGCCATAGTCCGACGGCGGATTCGTATTGAAGTCCAGGATTTTGGTGAAGATGTAACGGTTGACGAGGTCGCCGGTTCCGAGTTCCCCAAAACCGTTATAACCTGTTCCCCATAACTCACCATCGGATGTCATCGCATGCACCCCATCAAAGGCTCTGGCTATATCCGTTACAAACTTATCTGCAATTGGACCTGCCGTAATTGGAAAGAATGAGGTAATAGTTCCTTCATAAGGTGGATTACCTATTTGACCAAGATTATTTCTTCCGCAGCCCCACATAGTTCCTTGATCATCCAACACAATCGTTGAATAATACATATAGCAAACTTTTATGATAGTTGCCGACGCGACATCCCCGGTCGTGACTTTTGTAAATTTATCAAGGTTGGATGTATTCCCGTGTCCAAGTTGTCCATATTCGTTTTGACCCGTATTCCACATATCTCCGTTGGAATCTAAAGCCCACGATGCCGATCGCCCGGTGCTGGCACCGCCAGATGTTATTTGGACTATGTCAACGGACTCGATACCATTGGTATTATCTACCTGATAAAACCCTTCTGTATTGCCAACAGTCGTCCCTTGTCCAGTGGCGCCCTCTGTGTTCCCTCCAGTTGACCACACATTCCCAGTGGAATCCAAAGCCAATGAAAAAGTATAACCACCTGACACTGCTATAAATGATGGCGTGTAACCAGGGGATTCGGCTGGCGTAGTTTCTTGAAATTCGGTTCTGTTTGCAGTTCCGAAACCGGCACGATAACTCGTTCCATATCCACATCCCCACAACTGTCCCGTCGAGTCTAACGCAATCATGGCACCGCGAGAATCCCATGCCTCGATAACATTCACGTCTGTGATACTACCAAGTGTGACTTTTGTTGGTATGTAGCGGTCTTTGGTGTCGCCGTGTCCCAACACGTAGAGACCATTGTAACCCCAAGTCCAAAGTCCTCCATTGTCGTCAATTGCTCTTGATGTTCCTTGATTATTATCAGAGTTACCGCCAGTACTCGCGGCTACAATGTTTGCCACTCCATCCAGTGAACTCACCAGGGTGAAAATGGTGCGCTGGGTGGTGTCGCCCAGTCCTAGAACGCCCGTCGCATTATCACCCGTTACCCACAATTTTCCATCTTCACTTGGATACATAACCTGCTCTCCAGTTCTACCAGGGTCACATCCACCCTGTGATATTTGATTAACATTGGAACTTGATCTAAAAACAAACTTCGGGAATGTGTTCGAGTTGGTGATGGACGCCGTGGAACCTCCCGTTATGTGAACCCGAGTGTTTGAAAATGGCACCGCGCCGATCCCGACGTTGGAGTTCAGAATCTGGACGTTGGACGCCGTGGAGATCGTGAGCGGCGAAGTGTCGTTGATGATGTTGGAAGTCACGACATTCCCGGTGACGTTGATGTTGGACCCCACGCCCACATTGCCGTCCTGGTTGATCGTGAAGGTCGTCTTGTCTCCGGTAATTGTAGCGTCTAGAACCGGCTCGCTGATAAAGAAGTAGTTTCCGTCGGTGTTATTGATGCCCATATCGATGTGGACGTTAGAAGAAGTCGTCCCCGATGGAGTCACGCGAAGCCGAAGCTGACGAGAGTCTGTGAGTGTCGCCTTGCCCGTGTAGTCACTGTATACCTCAAATGGGACCTCCTGTAAACCAGAAGTTTCTACGTTACTGACAAAAACCTGACCCTCAACTTCGAGGGGGTGGTTCGGGTCAGTAGCGCCAATACCTGTGTATGCGCTTGACATTTACTATTTGAGTAGATTTTATTAGGCGTACTTAATTTGCACATAGCCTCCTGTGATTTTCACGTTCGACGAGGTTGTTATTGTGTCGCCCACCGAAAGGGTTCCTGTGATATCCGCGGGTCCGCCAACCACCAGATTGGAAGTTGCTTCAATGTTGGAGACCGAGATGGTTCCTCCCGAAAGACGATTGCTGACGACAAGGTTGGACGTTTCCACGTTGGAGACCGTAAGGGTTTTATCTGATCCATTGACCGTGATATTTTCCGATGAAGTGAGCCCTGCCGTCGAGAGGGTTCCTGTGATATCCACTGGTCCGCTCACGACCAGGTTGGACGTGTTGATGTTCGAGGATGTAAGAGTTCTGTTGGCACCGGTGATTTCTATGTTTTCCGAAGAGGTTAAACCTGCCGTCGAGAGTGTTCCTGTGACGTCCACGGGTCCGCTCACGACCAGGTTGGACGTGTTGATGTTTGAGGACGTAAGTGTTCTGTTGGCGCCAGTGATTTCGATGTTTTCCGAAGAGGTTAAACCTGCCGTCGAGAGGGTTCCGGTGACATCCACGGGTCCGCTTACGACCAGGTTGGACGTGTTGATGTTCGAGGATGTAAGAGTTCTGTTGGCGCCAGTGATTTCGATGTTTTCCGAGGAAGTGAGCCCTGCCGTCGAGAGGGTTCCAGTTGAAGTCAGGTTGAGACCCTGTGCAGTTCCCGAAACCACCAGATCCGTTCCAGTGACTGTGGACGACGAAGAGATGGTCCCGGTGACATTCACGGCTGCCGATGAGGTGAGACCAGCGGTCGAGAGGGTTCCAGTGACATCCACGGGACCTCCCACGACCAGGTTGGCAGTCGCTTCGATGTTGGAGACCGAGATGGTGCCGCCCGAAAGTCGATTGCTGACGGTCAGGTTGGACGTGTTGATGTTGGACGTGCTGATCGTCCCGGTGGTGCTGTGAAAGTTCGTGACGGTCAAGTTGGACGTGCTAATGTTGGACACGGTAATGGACTTGTCTGCACCCGTGATGGTGACATTGTCCGATGAAGTGATACCGGCAGACGAGAGGGTTCCGGTCGCGGTCAAGTTGGTTCCCTTGACATCGCCGATGACCTCCAACTTCTTTGCGGGTTCGGTGGTTCCTATGCCTACAAAGCCAGCCGGACGGGCCCCCTCCCCGCCCGAGATGAAAAACACGCTGGTGCTGTCGTCCTGGAAATCCACAAGAGGTTGGTTGCCGGTCTGGTTTGCCACGATGGCTGGACCCGTGCCCGCATTGGTGATGATGAGTCGGTTGGTTCCTGTGTTGGTTGTGGTGATACTAACGACTCCTCCCGAGACCGTGAGATTCCCGGTGATCGTTGCGTCTTCACTCACTTCCAGGACGGGTGTCTGAAACAAGGTTCCGGTTGTGAGTGTTCCGGTGACCGTGCCATTCCCGCCGACATTCACGTCACCCACGACGGTCAGACTTTCGGTGAGCGTGTCCACAAGAAGACTGGTTGCCGAGATGGTTCCCGTGGTCGTGAGACCTCCTGTGGTGATTGCATCGGTCGTCGTGGCACCCTGCGTGGTCACCTGCTGTAGATTGGATACACCCGCGGTGTTACTCAGAAGCCCGCCATCTCCTATGAATAAACTTGCCGAAAGTGTTCCCGCTGTGGACTTGATGGTCGGATAGGATCCAAGATTATCGTTCCCGTCATTGACCTGGACAGTTCCTTTGGCACCGGAAACGGATAGGTTGAAACCTCCACCGATTCCTACTCCCGAGTTGTCGATGGAACTCATTACTATTAATTAAAGACATAAAAACCTATTCATATAAATACGATGGACAACTTTGATCCCAAGAGCGAGGCACATGTCCGGTGGCTGATGACTTCATTTGAGAAGATGGAGTATTACACTGCACCCGACTCTCAAAAGAACGGCAAGGAGTTTGTAAAGTTCGTAAACCTGAATCCATTTGGATTAACTATCAACGCCAGTAACGTAATGGACTGGCCGATGATTCATTCAATGATTGCTACCAAGTATGCAAAGGCGGTTCTCACTGGTCAAGCCTGGCTACCCTGATTTCGTAGCCCGAAAACTTTTCATGCACTTCCTCGAGGAAGCGGTCCATCACCACGGTTCCCTGATTGGACGATAAGTCAACGTAGATCATTTGTTCTTTGTGATCCACCTTGACTGGTATTCCTATACTTCGCATTCCGTCAAAGTGGAAGGGGTTCACTGGAACTTCAATGGTTGTTTTCTCCATTTCTAATATCCGCTAATCACTTCTTTAACCTGATACCCACCGTAGTTCCGCGTGACTTTCTTGATGCACTGGTCTCGAACGTCACCAACGAAGTATCTGGACATCGTGACGATCACCATTTTGTTTTCATCATCCACGTTGAGGTCAAAGTCTATAACCTTGATTCCCTCGAACTCCAGTGGCGAAACTTCCATGGATATCGTCTCGTGTCTCATACTTAAAAATATAATGACTTTTATTTTTAAATGCTCTACTACAGTTGCTCCTTTAGGAACGTGTCTCCCTACATGTTCAATAAGCGCGCGGACCTAAGGAGACCCACCAAGAAGATGATTGAAAATCCTCACAAGCATGTCCACGACTGGATGGAGCACGAGGAGATCTTTTCTCGTCTTCACGATCAAAAGGTTCGTGAACAAGAGAACAAATTGGATGCCATGGAGCTCTTCTGCGTGGAGGAGCCCAGTGCCCTAGAGTGTAGGATCTATGATGTTTAGTGCTGAGCCAGAGACAGGGCGAAAGGATTCCTGTCCAGCTGCTTGACTGCCAGACCCAGGTTGTTTGTCCTGTAATCTGCATTTCCCTTGTAGGCATTGTTATTCTGCTTCCAAGTGATATCGTAATTTTGGGCGATGGACTGGTTTCCTGCTCCTCCCTCGACCATCGTCGATGCGCTATCGCGGGTCTTGGTGGTTGCGCCCTGGACCTGATTGGCAGATCCGCGGACGTTCATGCGACCACCCGGTGGCGTGTAGCCCTTGTTGCCCCGCTGAGCAGGTCGCAGGAGAATTGCCTTCTGTGTGTTTCCGTAGCCACCCTCGAATGAGTGGATACCGGGAGCAGCCACGTCGTTGGTGCGTGCCACGAAGTTTGCCTTGTTGCGCGTGGGTGTATCCTGGTGGGTTGGCGCCGAGATGAATCGCTTGGCGGTTCCGAACTCGAGACCGTCCATGCGGGTAGAGGTCTGCGAGCGGACGGTGGGGCGCTGGGTCTTCACATACTGTTCCCTTCCACGCTGACCTGTGAGCATGCCACCCTGTCCCTGCGCGCGACCCTTCTCGAGGGGACGCTTGCCCTCTGATCCCAAGAGCTGGTAGGTCTTCTCGGGGCGATTCTGGGTCAGGGTCATCCGCTCGTCACCGCGACCCACAAAGCTCTTGGCGGGACCCGACCTGCCCGGGAGCGTGGTGAGGCGATACGCGCCGACGTTGTTGGGCATCACGCGGAACTGCTGCTGATAGCCACCATAGGCAGGCACGTTGGCGGGAACGCCCAGACCGGGACCGACGAACCTCCGCTCGGCGGACGAAAGATTGTTCATGCGGCTGGATACATTCTGACGATCGTAGAGGTTATAGACGGGCTGACCATAGGGAAACTGAACATTGGGTGCAGTATCCTGAAGTGTCGCCACGACCTCCTTCTTGGGGTTGATGACGCCGCCCATCGGGTTGTTCGGGTTGAACGTCCCCGTGAACAGGTCCGTCACGGCTGACAATTCCTGACCGGGTGTATTGATGTTCCTACCGAAATAGGGCATCTGTTGTGTTTCACGGCTGGGTAGTGGTTCTGGGGTAAAACCTTCTTTGCGATCACTGCTGGCGATTTGACGTCCCGCCACAGCAATCCCTAACAAGGCCACAAGACTCAATGGGTCCATATTAAAACTAAGCTAGATAATAAAAATTACTTATATCTGATGTCAAAAAGAACGTTCTGGACATCCGCGCGACTGCTCGTCGGATCCCACGACCGGGTCCGGAGTGGCACCGAGCAGGACATGTCCCTCGACGGAAAGTCGTAAGACCGACCCTGGTAACCCTTCTTGAAGAATGAAGTGGACTGGGGGCGAAGCATGTCATCGACCAGGATGAGCGAACCCGGAGCACCCTTGCCCGCCATGTAGGGGGCGGTTCCGTAGATCGGAGTGGACGCCCGACCCGAACCGGCGTAGTTGAGGTTGCTGACCACCGGAGGCGCCATCACGTGATCGTAGGCACAATCCACCGGCAGACTCTCGGCATCCATAAGAACCTTCGATGTGTTGAGCTGATAAGCCATATTACTATCAACCGAGATTTTAAACACTGCCACCGAAAGTGCCTCGGATCTGCTGAAGTTCCGGCATCCTGGACTGTCCGAACATAGAGGCGTCGTTGGGATAGCACGCCTGGGTTTCGTCACGGCAGACCTTGTCCATCATGGGACCGTAGGCGGCGCGAAGGAATGCGCTCTGATCGTTGGGGATGGTCGTGGAAGGCATGCTGTGAAAGGAGCGGAACGCCTGGTTGCGGCTCGAATAGACGTCCGCCTGATCCGTGGGAGTTCCCTGATTGAGAAACTTCTTCACCTTGTCCTTGACGGTCGGGTAATAGCACGCCGCCGTTCGCTTCGGGTTGTCGACGTAGTCCGTCATGAGCACGTTCGCCATGGGATTATCCATGGTGGGCTGTTCGCACGACTTCCCTGGAGTGGTCGCATTAAAACGCTGTCCCTCGTCCTCGAACGAAGCTGGTCGCATGCCTTCCTTGATGCCTCCCGCCAGAAGCATGGAAGCCATGACCATGATAACCGTGAGACCCAGGTAAATAACCCTGATGTCGCGATTAATGACGTAAAGGATCGCCATGGTGTAGAGGATGAACCTCGTGGCGGCATTGAGCCTCTCCACGGGGGTCTGCTTAGCCAAAGGCCAAAATATCAGCACCTTGTTCTTGGCAAACAGGTGCGATGGATTTCTAAACCACGGTTGTTCCATTCTTATTTATTGACTAGTTAATTTTTTCACTCGGATGCACCGGGTGGCTGCTGAAGAATCTTGCTCAGATTTCCCATGAGCGGACCGAGGGCGCCCATGATCTTCGCCTCGTCGAGACCTCCCTGACCGTCACCGAACTGCTGCTCGACCTTGGAGGTCATCTCCTGCATCATCGCGGGGTTCAAAAGATTTCCAAGAATGCCGGCGAGGGGGTTGGACCCGGCGTCGTCATCTTCGCCCTGGGGTGCAAACATCTTATTGATCATTTCGGGTGAAAAGTCCATCTTGGTCTCGCGAGACGCCCGAACCTCCTCTTCGCTGACGTTGTTGCCGAGCACGTAGAGACCCTGGACATACTGCCAGATCGCCGAGCGACTCCCGTCCGAAAGCTCAGACTTCCACATGGACTCCAGATCCAGGGTCTTAAGAATTCCGTAACTCCTCGAGAGCTCCTCGAAGATCTTTTCGTCCTGATTGCGAATGAGATCCTCGTGGGGTTTCACATTCTTCATGAACGTTTCCAGGCACACACCAGGATCCTTCTTGATCAGCATGCTGACCGTATTCCGGTAGGTCTTTACAATGGTATTCTCTGGGAACGTGTGGGCCAGTTCATCCACAAACTGCAAAAGAAGTTCGTTAAATGTATCTACACTAGCCATTTTCGTACTATTTAAAAGGAGTAAAATCTTTAACTACATACCGCGACTAACCTCCGGGAAGGGATTCTCGTAAATCTCCTCGCGCTGCGAGATGCCAAAGAACACGATGGCACCCACCAGAATGGCGTTCAAGATCGCCGGCTTGATCATGTCCGCATTCCTGGGAGGAGCCTCGCGATTGAGACGAGCCACCAGTTGAATGTAAGCCATCGTGACGACTGCGCCTACCAAAGCTGCGACCAGAGGGTTCTTGAGAGAATCACTGATCATTATTAGATAAAGTAGATTTTAGTATGTTTAACGGTTCGCACCTGGATTTATGGAAAAGTCCTCTTCCTCTTCCCTGATCTCGGGCTGAATCGTCTTGCGTGCGATATTGTCTCTGAACGTGAAACTCTTGGTCTCGCTTTCGCCGAAATTCTGCTGGGGTATCTCGGGCTCGGTCATTTCCATCTCGGGTTCGCCACCGGGTTCCTCGAACGATGACGGACCCTCTTCTTCTTCCTCGGGCTCGGGCTCGGTGACAGGGATCTCTCCTTCACCTGGAAACATGCTGGGCTCTTCTTCTTCCTCGGGCTCGGGCTCGATCGTCTCGCCGTTCATGACGTCCACTGCATTCTTGTTAAGGTAGGTCTTCAGGATCTGGTTGATCGGAAGCATCTCCTTGACCGTCTCCTCGACCACCCCTTCCATCCGCTTGATGAGATCCTTGCGACGGTCGTTCCTGCTCACGACCTCCTGATAGATATAGGGATCCTCGTAGATCCGCTTGGCAACATTGGTGTAGACGCCCAGCACGAAGACGTCGTTGGTGGGAATCTTGAGTGACACCTTGCGCGAGTCCTTGGAAAGGCGAACCGAAGAAATGATCTTGACCGTGGCGACAAAGACCGCCGCTGTCATCTCGTCCAGGCACCCACCGCATCGGTCAACACACTTTCCAACTTCAGTATCTATCTGGTAATTGTTCCACTGGGGGATCTTGGAGAGCTTCTCCTGAAAAGCCTTGAGCGTATTTCGCCCCTGGGTCTCCACCTTGGACTCGGCGTAGAGGGAGTCCATGCAGTCCAGTGCACTCGGGAGAATGGTGGATGAAAGCTGATTTAGGAGCTCCTTCTTGGCTTCTACGAGCACGTTAAGGTTATTGTCCATAGTTACTGATAAAATGTATTTAAATCAACGATATTTGTCCGCGGCTTTTTTAAGGTTTGCCAGGGATGCAAATTCATTCTCGGGTTCCTTTGGCTCCTTGGACTTTTTGATCTTTTTGGACGTCTTGGGATACCACGATACAAACAATTGACCATTGTCATAGAGTTTGGCAAAAAAGCCACCATTTACAAACTGCCTTTCCACATACTGGGACGCATTTTTCAAGTCGAATGAAGGAAATCCTATAAGGAACGAAGGCACCTGTATCCAAGTTTCGTGCAGTCCGAGATCGGCGACCTGCCTCACCTTGGAACTGGCGCGTTCGTATAGCTCCGTATAGAGTTTCTTTTTTAGCTCTCGCTTCCGATGGTCGATCTGTTGAACTTCGTCCACCCTCAAGGGCATTTCTACTAATCTTTTAGTTTTTACTAATTCACATTTGTCGTATCCTCATCTGGGTTATTGGCGAGCCACTCGGTTGCGGCGGCAACGGTCTTACTATACCTCGTGTCTTCACTGTCGCCCCACTTTTCCTTAATCGCCTTGTCCACGAGAGAGAGGGCGCTCTTGTTTGGCACGTTGGCGTTGGCGATGGTATCATAGGGCATCCAGTCTCCCGCCTTGAGCGTGTCCCGGAACGCCTTGATGGGCTCGCCGTCCTTGAGTGGCTGACTGGTGATGCCCTGGATCTTGATCCCATTCGCGTCGCCCATGGCGATCACGTCCACCTCGGACCCATAGAAACGCTCGGTCTCCAGGAGCAGAAATCGACACCTGTAGGTGGCAGGAACGTTATCGGGGACGGTGGCATAGTCCTGGTCGCGCTTGAGCGCCTCCAGGTAGTTCATCAGAGACGTACGAGCCAATTCCTCTTGTTCGGTGCCATCGCCATTTCTGGTGGCCACGGATTCCCTGTCACGCTCTTGAAGGAACTTGACGTAAGCATCGTAGACGTCCGGACGGTTCTTTTTGAGCTCCCCAATCTTGTCAGGCGAATCAAATACCTGGATGAAAACGGTCTCGATTGGGAACATCTTGAGACCTCTGGTTTTGAAGATTTCCTGCACCGTGGAATCCAAGATCTTCTTGATCATCATCGCCTTGATGGAAACATCTTCGACTGGATTTCCAGTGATATCAAGGTTCCCCTCTGTGATGACTCCGGACACCTCTGGACGGAAACCGGCAAATCCACGATCCCACCTGAGTCCCTCGCGGTTCTTCATGAGAAAAAACCCAGCGACCGCGACTGCCAGTGCGATGAGAAATATAGTCTGCGTACGCATCTTATATAATAGTGCGAAATTATATCCCCGATAAATTAATCAACCTTTGTAAGAAAGCATGTTCGCTATCATGTTATATAGTCCTAGGTGCAACCACTGTCTAGAGATTTTCAAGTTGATCGATCAGTGCCCAATCAAAGACCAAGTCAAGTATCAGAATATCCACGAAGAGCCGATTCCGGCGGACTACAGAAAGGTACTGACCCACGTGCCAGCCCTGATCACCAAGGACGGACGCCCCCTAATGGGTCCAGAGGTAAAGCAGTGGGTGCTCTCCATGATGCCAACCGAGATCGAGTCCTTCGACCACTCGGCATTCGCTTCCTTCGACGGAAACCCCAACTCGGCACCTGGTCTCTTTGATCTCGAATCCTACGGCGCTCCCCTGGCACCTCCAATGACCCCCGAACTGGAAGCCAAGATAAACAAGAAAACCACTAACTGAAAAGAACGATGATTACCAAACCAGAAGACGTCCCTAGATCACTCGGCAATGTTTACTCCTATAAACGAGGTTACAATTCATTCAAGGATTACCTCAAGGCACGAGGCGAAGATGGTTTCAAACAGTTTCTGGATGACCTTTATGGTCGTGACTACTTAAAGAATTCACGCGTTAAAACTAGTAAATGTTCTTGAAGACGATTCAGGCAACCGCATTTAAAAACATCTTTGAGGTCCTCAAGGACATCCTCAACGATGTTAATGTATCTTTTAGCAAAAAAGGTGTTCACATGTTGACCCTGGACAATGCCCGAACGGCTATGGTGGAACTTTTCCTGGACGCCAACCAGTTCGAGGAATATTCGTGCGAGAACGAGATCATAGTCGGCATCAACACGACCAATGTGTTCAGGGTGCTCAAGTCAGTCACGACCAACGATGTCTTGGTCATGAAGATCGAGGAAAATCACGTGCTCAACATCTCCATTGAAAACAGTGCCAAAAAGAGTCACAGTCACTTCAACCTCCGACTTCTGGACATCAATGATGAGATGTTTGATGCACCCAATCTTCCGGTGATCAGCATCACAACCTTTCAGACGGTGGAATTCCAGAGACTCTGCAGGGACATTTCACATATAGGTTCGGAACTTGTCATCGAGCGATCATTCAAAAAGTTGGGTTTCCGGTGCACAGGTGACTTTGCAGAGCAGTATACAGAATACGAGATGGATTCGGACACCAAACAATTTGATTCTATGAAGGATACATTTTCACTAAAGTATCTCAACTTGTTCACCAAGGCTACGTCAATGTGCTCCAATATGAAGCTTCTCCACCACGGAGAGGAGATGCCTCTCGTTCTGGAGTATAAAGTCACTTCTCTAGGTGAGCTCAGATTCTACCTGGCACCAAAGTCCGAGGAGTGAGCATTTCGTCCTTCTTGATGACGACGGTCTTTCCAAACATATAGACCCGCCACTCGTCGGGAACTTCCTCATTAGCGTCAAATAGATCCCTCATAAGGATGTCTTTGGAGCCATGAAAGTCCGACCGAGGTCCGGCATACCGAAGGAATCTCGGAGTGTCCCACATTGTTACCTCTCCATTCTCCATGACCGCCTCGACCTTTTGAATCATCACGGGACCCTTCATCTTTGGCTCGTCATCATGATCCTCACTTATGTCACCGATCCTCCTCATGGGATCACGGGTGATCAAAGAATATGGAGAACCGCGGTAGGTGTATTCTTGCTCGTAACGAATGTTTTCCACACAAAGGGGTTTCTTCCTACGCAATACGTAAATGGCATCCCTGAAGTCAGGATAGTAACATGTGGTGTATGTTTCGCCGGATCTCATTAGGGGCCAGCCCTCCATGATCCTCTTCCACTCGGCAGACGGCAACATGCAATCCTTTGCGGTGTTGATATCATAGATCATCTTCAGGGGCATTGTGGTCCTATAAGGATTTTCGTCGTTCCACCATCCAACAAGCTTGACAATAAACTTATACATTTAAAGTTATAGCAACATATTTCTTTAAATGAGTTTACTTGAAAGATATAATATGAAACTCAAGGAATATGAAAATGATCAAGACAAAATAAATGATTATATCACCATGGCGGCTCCATTTTTGCTTCGGTATCAGGAAGAGAATTGCCGGAGAGACATTTTCATAGAATACATGCGCGTCGTGGAGGGAGACCTGAGCGTGTCAAGAAATGATGACGTGGATGCTTCAAAGAAATTCACGAAACTGGAATGTAAAACATGCAATTCTTCAAATATATACGACGATGATGTGAAGGGCGAAATGGTGTGCAAAGACTGTGGGGCATGTGAATTCTATCTAGGTCTGGCACTTTCCTACCAGGATGAACAGGAGGTGTCAAAAAACACACAATACAGTTACAAAAGACAAAATCACTTCAATGAGTGGGTTCAGCAATTTCAGGGCAAGGAGACTGCCAACATTCCAGACGAACTGATCGAGCAGCTGCGCTACGAGCTGAAGAAGCAGAGGGTCGAGCAGGTCTCCAAGATCACCCACGCCAAGGTGAGGGGTCTGCTGAAAAAATTGCGTCAAAACAAATACTACGAACACATTCCCTACATCACAAACATCCTAACCGGCGTGAGACCTCCCGAGATGCCACCGACCCTGGAGGAGCGCCTCCGTCTCATGTTCAATGAAATACAGGAACCATTTGATCAGGTGTGTCCCAAGGATCGCAAGAACTTCCTCTCGTATCCCTACGTGCTCTACAAGTTCTGCGAACTCTTGGGCGAAGACCAATACTTGCCCTATTTTCCACTACTGAAGTCCAAGGAAAAGCTCACCCAACAGGACATTATCTGGAAAGCCATGTGCAGGATACTTCGGTATGAATTTATTCCTACTGTATAACAAGTAAGGATATGTCGTCCTCAATGAGATTGAATGATGGGATTTCGCTCAACAAGATCAACCCGTACGCAGACCCGATGAATTTCACGCCAGGTGTTCCGCTTGGTGGTGCCTACAAGACCGTCTATGCGCCATCCAAGGACCCCCAGGTGGCCTTGGTGAATTCGGTTCGCCCCACCGGAGATGCTCTCGGCGGCACCATCGCGCCTCAGGACTTCGAGCCCAGTCAGGGGTGCGAGAAGACGATCGCCGCCGGATGGAGGACGCCCTACTATTGCACGCCAGGTTCTCAGGACTATCCACTCAACCGCAATCCCTACCCGGAAAGGAACTACTCACTCCCTCCGTGGCTGAACGTGCCGTTGGTCGAGAAGGATAACATCCTCGTGAAGACCGAGGGTATGATGGGCATCGCCAACGCTGCCAGTATGGCTGGTGGAACCGCAGCCCTAATTATTCTCGCCATCAGCATGGTAACCCTATTTAAAGTTTTGTAATTTTCTCACTTTCAATTTTAGGGTTTAGCTTTTCTATCATTTCTAGCTGCGACTGAATTTTATTCAGGATACCTGAACACTCGTGATTCTCTAATAGGATACAACGGGTGCACAGAGACTTGCGATCACAACAGGAACAAGGGATGCACACGAGACCCTTCTTTTTGCAGTGATCACATCTCATATTAAAGAATAGGTGCGTTTTCTTTTTAAATATGGAAGCCAAAGACTTCAGAACATTCCTCGGGAATGTCATCAAAGCTAGGGATCAGGTCAAGGACACCAAGCCAACGTTACCCAGGGTGTCCACGATGACGGTCATGGGCGGAAGGGACGGCGCAACAACTTCGCTCCCGACGTTCGCAGAGAAGTTCGTCAACGGCACGAGTGGCTGGAACATGGGCACGACCCACTTCAACAATTCGCTGACACTTTCCAAAGATGTCAAAGACGGAAAGAAACGATCGGTCAAATTGTTCCCCAACGGGAAGATACATGTGACGGGTTCATCTACTCCAATGGAAGGTCTGGAAATCATCAAAGAGATTCAGAACATAGTAGATGAGGTCTTTCTCGAGACCACTAAATTCCCCATGTCACCCATGGAAACACAGATGATCAATGCAACCTTCCGTCTTCCCCACGGCATCGATCAGCTGGCATTGCTCAAGCTGTATAAGAACTACCCCAAGTATGTTTCCAAGGAATCCTTTAGCCCAGAGACCTATTCAGCAGTCAAAGCCAAGATGTTCGACATGACCATCAGCGTATTCAAGACCGGCAGCATCGTGATGTCCGGAGCCAAGAACTTCAAAGATCTCACCAAGGCTTACAAATTTTTGATCAAAATTCTTTATGACCCGAGCGTCAAGGGAGACTTTATCGAGATCAAGACCACCAACGAGAATATGATTCACCAGCGCGAATCCTTTCTTCAAAGGGTCAGAGAATTTTATCTCCTAGATTAGTAAAAGATGTCTCAGCGTCTTGGTATGGCCGATGGTCGCGCTTTCACGATTCACACTTCCAGTCAGCTTCTCAACGATCGGATCATGTCCGATAATGGTATTGCTTACCCCCTTAACTACCAGTACCGCCAGTTGATCGCCAAAATGGGTCCGTCTCTTCTCCAGCCCATCACCGATCTGCAGCGCGTGGGACCCGTCCCTGCCAACAGCATCACCCGATGCTTCTCGGCGGATGTCCCCCTGCTCTCTGTTCCCAAGACTAATTAAATAATAAACGCCTTGAAATTCCATTATGGATCACGTAAAGAAATTTCAAGATGCATGCGACGCCATGAAAAAGGACGGAACACTCACCCAGGAGAGGATGGCAGTGGCGTGGCTCATGTTTATGCCCAAAGATCAAGTGGATAAAGCTATGAAGACTATGCATAAAGCAGCCCAGCAGTCCCGTTCTTGATTCTTAGAATGTTGTAATTGACAGCATATATGTCACCGTTGATGGATTGATCCAGGATGAGCCTGGCTGAATCCAGACGACTGAAGTTGAGACTTCCAGTGTGTTCCTTGTTTGATGCATCCAGACAAAATGGATACATCATCGTCGTGTATTGATTTGTGCCGTAGGTTGTGTGATAGTAGGTAGAGACCTGCTTGTAATGAGGCACCGCCGGTTTTGGATCTCCAATCGGTTCGCCATTTATTTCCAGATGCATCTTGTTCGATGCATTGAAGTTGCTTGCGGTCGAGGCAATGAAACTCACCGGATGGTTGAACGCAAGCTGAACCTCTTTCTTATTTGGCGTGGGAATCCTTTGGGTCTGAGTTATGACATAATCGGCAGAACGTTTTGACATGTAACGACGCTCATTTTTGTCCAGGTAGACAAATCGTCCCATAAGGTTGAACTCCGACGTTGCATAATTGTTCTTCTCTTCGGTGATGTAAGCCGTCAAAGCATCCGCACTGGAATATATCACATTCGTATCGGTCGTATTACCATTGAATGTGATGAAGTAGCTCACGGGGTCGCGAGTGGGCGCCGGAAGGAGAGAAGGAATGTCTGGATAATTATTCACCACGTTGCTCGAATTGGAATCGCGGACTGCCAGACGCGTCGTGGCCGCATCCACAAGAAGGACATTAGAGGCCGCATAATCCGGAGGAGTCGCAGCCGTGTCCGTGAGAGTTCCGTTGTATATCAAGAAACCCGTTACGTCACTTCGCGTGAGAACGTTGGTCATTGGCGGATCCAGTGCCGCGTAGGAACTCAACACATTCGCAGACCTCGCGAGACGAATCGCATAATGTTCACCCGCCATGACCGTGTCGAGAAGATTGGTGCCCTGAAAGTCACCCGCCGAGTCCGTAAGACCCTGATATACCAGGAACCCTTCCGGACTCGTTTGCGTCAGCGTATTGGACGTGTCGTCGTCGGTGAGAGCCCACCCGGTGATGATGTTTGAAGCCTCGGACGTCCTCGGTTGGTAGTGGAATCCCGTCATGTTCGTGTAGAGAAGCGACGAACCACTCAGATTTGATTCGGTGTCCTGTAGTCCGTTGTATCTTATGAAACCCGTCTGAACATTTTGGACGAGAGTGTTTGAATCGTCGGTCAGAGCATAGTTCGTCACAATGTTGGATGATACATTGATTCGGTCGTAATTGTGGAATGCGTTCATAACCCGGTTCAGTAAATTCGACGCTGGGGTCGGTGTCGGAGTATTCGTATCCGTCAGACCCTCGTAAATAATGAGTCCCGTGAGCCCCGTCTTCGTCACGACATTTGAATCTGCGGTCGCAAGCAGATGCGAATCAATCACGTCCTGTGCAATATTGGATCGGTCGAAGTTGTGAAACGCCGTCATCACATTGTTGAGAAGGTTGGATCCGTCAAATGAACTCGAGCTGTCTACCGTAGATTCATATGTTATGTATCCAGTGGTTCCGTCCACCGTAAATGTATTGGAGTAGGGCGCACCGGCATCCGCAGTAGCAGCCCACGAAGTCGAAAGGGTTCCCGCGGCGGCGATGCGAACACCATTGTTGTAGAGACCCATGTTGGTGCTCAATTCGTTGGAAGCGTCAAAACCGCTGATGGAGTCCGTCAATGTTGCCGGCGTGGTTGTCGTGTAGGTTAAAAAACCAGACAAGGTTGTAAAGGTCAGTGTGTTCCCGGTGTCTGTCACACCAGCGTGATCCGTCACCAAGTTGGATGCCGCGTTGCTTCTTTCTTCAATGACCCGCGCATCCATGAAAGCGGTCAGACTGTTCGTTGGAGCGTAATCCAGCGCCGTGTCTTCTGAACTATCGTAGGTCAAAAAACCAGTAATTGTATTCTGAGTGAGAACATTGGAAGGGTAAGTCGGTAGGATGTTGAATTTTGCCAGGACATTCGCCGAAGCATTTATGTTTTCGGAATTGTTCAGCGAAGTGATGAAGTCGTTCAGTGCATCCGAAGCCGAAAATGTTCCCGAGCTATCCGTAAGGTAATCGTAAATGATGTATCCGTCCGTCAAACTTTGATAAGTTGGAACCACCCGTTCGTCCATGACCGTGATCGACGATCCCATGCCACTGTGAACAGTGCAAAAGTAGTAGAGGGTGTTGGGTGCTCCCGCGTCCACGACGATCGTGACCGTTTTATTCAAAGCATCCAAAGTCACCCCCGTGGTGTATATGGTTCCGCCCGTGTGCGTGCCGTCCGATAACGTGGAAAAACGGAAGGGGTGATTCGTATAGGCGTCGCCGTTGGTGAGATCGAATACGTAGGTGGACCCTCTGCGGAACGTTAAAATAGCCTGAAGTTCACCATTTATGTAGTATTTGTTGTCACCGCCAACTTGTTTCACGGCAACGTAGTATGTTTTACTTTCTGTGAGAACGGGCGACGGCGACAAGTTGCTAAAACCATTTACCACCTTGGACGCCTCTGTGATGCGATCCCCGTCCGTCGCAGCCGCCTGGTAGGTCGTGACGTTCGACTGAAAATCTATGTACTGACCGGTGGAAGGAATCGTGACGCCCTGATAGTCTGTGACATTGGACTTTACATTCGAGTAAGCGTCGGTCAATCCATATGTCTGGTAGATAACGACATTCGACTGGATATTGGCATAGTCATTCGAGTCAACCGCCTGGTAAGTCACGATGTTAGACTGAACATTTATGTAATCATCTTCGGTCGGAATCACCACGTTCTGATATAGAACTATGTTGGATTGGACGTCGGTATAAACATCTTCACTTGGAATCGAGACGTTCCCGTACAGGATTATATTGGACTGAACATTCGTGGTATAGTCGTCGTCCGGAATCACCACGCTCTGATACAGAACCACGTTGGATTGAACATTTGTATAAACGTCAACGTTTGAAACATTTTGATACAGAGTCGTGTCCCTGATCAAATTGGTGTAACTAATATTTTGATTCTTGTACTGTTCCACGTCGGACAGGTAGGGGTCAAAGATATTACTTATGTAAAGATTAGTCCCCCAGTGAATCACCAGTTCCACGTCGTGGTAGTTGAGTGAAATTAGTGGAATAGCCGACGCCCAGTGTTCACAGAAGAAGAACTTCAGTGGATAAAAATAGGAATATTCAGATCCCGTAGACCCCTTTGTGCTTTTCGATAGCGTGGGTGCCTGAACGTCCGTAGCGATCTTCGTGGAATAGTCATAGTACTGTGTGTCTATCAACTGACCCCCTATGAAAAGTTCGACCTTGTCGATTATCCTATTCCACCTGCGCAAAAGTGTTTCACTGTCACCAATCGAGTTACACGCTATGTACATGTATGAAAGGAGATCTCCTTTGACCTCCACGCGGGTCGTTGAAATACCGTTATTGACTGGTCTGTTCTGCAGAGTTAACTTGTCAATAACACTAGAAAAGTTCGTATGGCGTTTGTATAAAGTCTTGAAAAATGACATGTCGGGATCTATGGTAAGGGGATTATCCCGCCCCGAAACAACAAGTGTAACGCCAGAGGACATATTACTAATAGTTTGTTAGATATTTAGTTCGCATAAAGAAGCCCACCCATCCCGTTTTGTACCCTGAGGATGTTGTAGTTGACCGCGTAGATCGCACCGTTGATGGCGCCATCGCTAATGAGTCTGGCAGAGTCCATGCGCGAGAAGTTGCACGTGCCGGTGGGCTGAAGCTTGGAGGCATCCAGGCAGAAAGGCATCACAAGAGTCATGCTCTCGAAACCATCCTGCGCTGCGCTGCTGCTTGAACCGTATGAAGTATGGTAGTATGAAGCCACCTGCTTGAAGTGAGGGAAGGCGTGCTTCTTCTCGCCAACGTCCACACCATTGAGTTGGAGAAGAACCCTGTTGCTGGCAGTAGAAAACACAGCGGCATTTGAAGCAATGAACTTGACGGGGTGATTGAAAGTAAGATCAGCAGTCTTGGTGCCGGGCGCCGGGATGCGCTGAACCTGGTGGATCAGCATGTCCATGGGCTTCTCGGCCATAGTGCGACGCTCATCGGCGTCAAGGTAAACGTAACGAGCCCATACCTCATAGGTGTTGGCCAGAGTACCCGCCCAATAGATGCGAACCTCCACATCGTGATACTGGAGGGCAATCAGAGGCAGGGCTGACTGCCAGTTCTCACAGAACCAGAACTTGAAAGGGTAGAAAAACACCTCTTCATCGGCGGCGCTGGGACCAGAACCATAAACACTCTTCGAGAAACTGTTGGCCATGACCTCAGTGTGAACATTAGTAGAATACTCATAGTGCTGGGTATCGATTAACTGCCCACCAATGTAAAGTTCAACCTTATCAATAACGGTATTCCAATTCTCGACAACAACCTGGTCATTGCTGTTCACGTTGGTAAGATAAATATAAGAAAGCATGTCACCCTTGCGCTCGAAGCGGACCGACGAGAGTCCGTTAGCCGCCGGGGTGTTCTGGATCACCTGACGCTCGATCACACTGGAGAAGTTCGTGTGGCGTTTGTATGACGACTGGAAAAAGCTCACCTCCGGGCTACCAACCAGGTGCGTATCCTGGGCACCCACCGCGACAAGTTGCGTAATACCACCCGACATATTTCAGTTATTACTATTGGACAATAAAATATTGAGACGAATCCTAGCGAGTATCATTCTCGATTGACTCAACTCCCACCATACCTCGACCTCGTCGCCGACCTTGTAGTCCATGATGGGCTTGAGGTCGTCACACTGAATTTTATACGGTCTTCCGTATCGCCATGGCACCTTCAACTGAATTTTTTCCACTTGAATGTACCATCTTCCTGACTCGGCTTCGTAGAGGGACTTTGTGATCTTTCCTGCGAGCGGATTAGAGTGCATACCTTTCCCTACAGGCGCGATAAATCTTTAAGGTCTTGCCACTAAGTCTGCACTCCCTGGGAACCACGCGGATTGCCGTCCTGAGCCTCCTCTGACCATTCACACATCCGTGATATTTCTCGTTGTCCTTGTGAGGACTTGCCACGAACTGCTCGTATATCGCCTTGACCTGCGAAAAACTGGGACGGTCCGTCTTGCCGATGCGCCGGTTGACCGCGTCGTGGATGTTGTAGAGCCACCGGGTCAGGGTCTTCCTGGACGCAAAGTTGGCGTCGGTCAGTCCGAGGGGTCCAGTGGTCTTGCAGTACTTTGAGTAACTCTCGCGGCAGTACTTGCACGGCAGGATACCACACAACGATCCGAAGAACTTCATGAACGTCCGCTTGGTCTTCTCGTCGGGCTCCTCTGGGTAGGCGAAGGTCAGGGTGTGCAAAAACATCCACGCGGGCGGACCCCACACGGCCGTCTGAAATCCTCGGCGCTCAGCCATTCTATTAATTTGTGAGATATTAATAGAGAATGAGTAAAAGAATTTATCCACCCCAAAGTCCAACTAGTGTGTTTGGTTTTCAAGGTAGTCCAACTAGTGTGTTTGGTTTTCAAGGTAGTCCAACTGTCACCCCGTCTAGGAGTCCAACTGTCACCCCAAAACAGAAGACCATTAAAAGTTCCTCAAGTCCAACTAGTGTGTTTGGTTTTCAAGGTAGTCCAACTGTCACCCCAAAACAGAATATCAATAAAACAATTCTTAAACAGCAATTTCTAAGTACGTACCTTACATTTACTTATGAAATGGGACCAGCAATGGAAAAGAAGTTATTCTGGCGT
>Ga0222714_10000728_pt1 | contig 37535 bp, 56 predicted proteins | sample C33_3DmetaG_FD_165048 | JGI IMG/M metagenome (GOLD analysis project Ga0222714, IMG submission 165048) | Estuarine water microbial communities from San Francisco Bay, California, United States - C33_3D | ecosystem: Environmental > Aquatic > Marine > Unclassified | place: USA: California...
ACGACAACGTGCGTATTGGAATTGACAAGGAACTCAGGCGAGAGCTAGGCGCGTTTGTGGTCCGAAACGATGGCAGAGTGGCGGCAGACGACGGAGAATACGACGATTTGGTCATGTCGACGGCAATCTTCGTATATGTTGCCGAACAGAACCTGCCAAAGGCCACATCTGAGCCTATTGATGAGGTAGACACGGTAACCTTCAGCGTTAACCACATCTGGGAAGAGGCAGAGCAGGTGTGGAGGCGTCAGGAAGCAACGTCTCGTAGAGAGACGCGCGATTGGAGACGGTTGGCATGGCGGTAGAACTTGAGCCCTACACCCTGACGCAGAAGCAGAACCTTGTGCGCCACGCGGTCGGCGTAATGGACCAGCGCCACCAGCGTTGGCGTTTGCTTGAGAGTATTTACCGAAGCGGAAAGTCTGACTCGTTCCGGCCCGAGGACGCGGGAACAATCAACGACCTGTTCCCGAGCCTCGACGGCCACTCTATTAACCTTATTCTTCCGCACATCAACATTATGATGGCCTCGGTTGTTTCCCGTGAGCCTCAGTTTCTTGTCACGCCAATTGCCGGTGGCCAGGAAGCTGAGAAGGGTGCCGAGATTGCGCAGGCAATTGTCAATTACTTCTGGCGTCGACTGCGCGTTACCCGCGAGCTTCGCGATGCAACGGCGGACGCAATCAAGCTTGGCTCTGGCTTTGTCAAGGTGGGCTGGACGCACCTTGAGCGCGAAGCGGAGAAGGATGAGCTTGCTTACATGGAGGAAGTTGCGGACGAGTACGAGCGCCGCCGCCTTGACTCCATGCTTCGGGATGAAGAGTTCAGCGACAACATTGAATACTTGAAGAAGTCTGTTCCGACTTCGTACATGCACGTTATCAAGTCCGAGCCTTTTGTTTCTTACGTTTCTCCGTACGACATCTTCCTGCCTCAGAATGCTCGTCGTATGGAAGACACGCCTTGGATTGTCCAGCGCATCACGCTTCCTGTTGACGAAGTTCTGGCCAATCCCGAGTTCGACGTTGACGAGAACTCCATCGTCCGCGACGGGTTTGGGGTCAACCCTGGCGACGAGTACCAGGCGGAGTGGCGTCGTCAGGCAGACGAAGCGTACGGCGAGCACCAGAGCACCGAGGCGCTTGACACTGCAACGTACTGGGAGTTCTACGACATGCGCACGCGCGAGCTGTGCGTGTTCCAGCTTGAGTCCGCAGAGCCGATGTGGATGGGCGAGCTGCCATGGGCGCACCGCTACCCGCCGTTTGTCCACATTCGCAACTTTACTGCTACAGGTAACGACTTCTGGGGATTTGGCGACATTGAGAACGTTGCCAACATCCAATCGCTGTTCAACGAGTTCCTGACGGAGCAGATTGAGAACGCGCGCCGGTCCGGCCAGAAGTACCTGGTCCGCAAGGACGCAATGACGGACGAGCTGATGGCGGCTCTTGAGTCGTCTGAGGCTGACGTGGTTGCCCCGGTCGACGTTCCGAACGGTGAGCCGCTTTCGGAGATTATTGTTCCGGTGTTCCGTCAGGCGCTTGCCGGCGACATTTATGGTGCTAAGGCTGAGCTTGAGAACTATATGCGCAGCGTTATGGGCATCAACGACTTCCAGGCTGGTGGTCTTGGCGCGGACCGTATGTCCGCTACCGCCGCTGCGGTCGTGGAGGGTGTTGCGACGCTTCGCGCTCAAGACAAGATTATGTCTATTGAGGATGCTGCTTCGCAGATTGGCAATCTCATGGTCCTGCTTTGCCAGGAGTACCTTGACGAGCCAACCGCCATTCGAATTTCTGGGGACGAGGACGCAGTCTGGGCCGAAATTTCCAAGTCTGACATCTTTGGCGAGCACGCCGTTGCCGTAGAGGGCGGTTCGCTCCGCTCGCTGAACCCTGCAACGCGAGAGCAGCAGGGAATCCGTCTTCTAAACGAGGTCGTGCCCATTCTGACGCAGTTTGGGTACGACCCACAACCTGCAATCCGCAACGCGCTTAGGGCTCTTGGTTACCGCCCTGACGAAATTCTCATTCTTGCGCCACAACCTGCACCATCTGTGGAAGGTTCAGCTGGCACTGACCCGATGAGCCAGATGGAGGCACTTGGTGGGCCACCCGCGGCCCAGCAGGCACAGTTTCAAGGAAACATAGGACTCTAGGAGCCAAGATGTCAGTTGACCCGATGATGCTTCCGCCTACCGGCGGTAATGTTGATGCCATGGCGATGCAAGAAATGATGGGCGGCGACCCCGCGATGGGTGCCGGCGGTGAGGACGAGATGGTCCCCGTCATGGTCCCCGCGTGGACCGTCCCTGCCGTGGAGGAGCTGATTGACCTCCTGATGGCTTCCGAGGACGCCGAGATGGCCGGCGGTCCCGAGATGATGATGTAGCATCGCCAGGAATTAGCCCCGCTTCGGCGGGGCTTTTTCTGTTATGTCCAACGATTGCCACAAATGTCTTTTATAGATGACCGAACAAGACCCATAGGAACCGTAAATCGCGGCAATCTAAAGGGTCATTCGATGGAGTGAAACAGAATAATGGCTACCGACATTCAGGAAGCGTTCGAGAAGTCAATCGCTGAGCTTGGATTCGAGTCCCTTCTCGACGACGTCTTGGTCAGTCCCGAGGCAGTCGAGGAACAAGAGCAGTCAGAGGAGCCTGAGACTGAGGCTACCGACGACGATGTCAGTGAGGATGATGTTGCGTCCGATGACGAGGCTCTGGAAGACGAGGTCGAAGAGAGCGATAACGATGAGGTAGACGCAGACGATGTGCCGTACGTTGAGGTCACTGAGGGTGCGAAGCTAAAGCTTCCCGATGGGACCGTCGTTGATGCTTCTCAGGCAGTTCTGCTCCAGGCGGATTACACCCGCAAGACGCAGGAGCTGTCCGAGCAGCGCAAGCAGCTTGAGGCCGATAAGGTTGAGGTCGAGCAGGCTGGTAGGCAATACGAGCAGGCATACGGTCAGATGCGAGAGTGGTACGAGGCTCGCGCAGCCCGACCGGCTGATTGGCTTGCGGAGATTGCTTCCCAGACTCAGGACCCCACCTCGACGGTTGCTCAGGCGCTTTACGCGATGTCCCAGCAGGGACTGCTTGACCCCAAGTTCGTCGAGACTTTTGGAATCGACGCAGGAGAGGTTGCGCAGGTTGCAAAGGGTTCGCAGGTTGAGTCAGAGCTTGAGGAACTGAAGCGCTGGCGTTACGAGCAGGAGCAGGCAACCAGGCAGCGTCAGGAAGTTCAGAGCCGGGCAGTCGAGTACGAGCGTGAGTGGGAGCAGATTAAGGCTTCTAACAGTCTCGTGTTTGGGGACCGGATGTCTGAGATTGACGCGAAGAAGGAGCTTCTCCAGTTCGCTCTCCAGAGCAACATGACTCGTTCTCTTGTCGACGCTTATGACCTTATGACGGTTAGGAAGCCGAAGCCTGTTTCAAAGCAGCCTCAGCCCGATGCTGAGGTCACTGCTAAAAAGCGTGCTTCGCGAGCAGTCGCTACAAAGTCGGCAGGTGGCACACCCCCGAAGGTGAAGAAGAACCTCACCACTCGGGACGCCATCCTGGCGTCAATGCAGGAGATTGCCGGAGCCTAAACCCGGAGAGTGACAAATGGCACTTGGAGCAGCAGCTTATACTGAGCTCGTGGCCTCAACCCTTGAAAAGATTGAGCCGCAGCTTATTGACCAGATTTTCACCAAGCACCCGACGCTTGACATGTTCAAGCAGTACGCGAAGTCGTACACGGGTCGTTCGCTGGTTCTGAACATCGAGGCCGCTGAGGACGACAACACCGTTGTCACCGACGCGTCCGGAACGTTCGCGACCACCGTTTCGCCCGAAATCATTGGTGCAGCCGAGTTCAACTGGTCCAGCCCGTACGTCTCGAAGATTCGTGTCCAGTGGGCCGACCTTCAGAAGAACTCGGGTAAGGAAGCCATCGTTGACCGGCTGACCGCCCACATCGAGAACGTCAAGAAGTCGCACGCGAAGCGTATCGTCACCGGCATCCACAAGGCTGCTGCGTCGGTCGGCGCTGGCGAGTTCAACTCTCTCGACCAGATTGTCGGCACGTCCGCCGACACGGCGACCGTTGGTGGCATCACCGCGGCCGACGCTACCCACTACTGGAACGCTACGCGTCTCACCATTCCGGTCTCTACGGAGGTTGGCGGTCAGACGATTCGCAAGGCTTTCCGCACCATGCGCAACGAGCTGATGGTTAGCACCAGCAACGACGCGCAGGTCACGCACATCATCGCGGGCCGCAAGGTCTTCGAGGAGTACGAGGACAGCTTTGACGACAAGGTCCGTTACCTCGTCACCACTGGTGACGCTGGGCAGGGCCAGTTCCGCATCATCATGGACGGGGACATCGAGGTTCGCCTTGACCCCGACTGCCCTGAGGACCGCGCCTACTTCCTGGACGTGAACTCGTGGCGCTTCGGTTACCTCAACGGTAACTTCATGAAGGTGCAGCCGGCGCAGACCATCGTCGGGACCCTGGACTTCGTGACCCCGGTCGCGTCGGTCCTGTCCGTCGGTGTTAACAGCCGTCGCAGCAACGGCCTGCTTATCCGCACGGGTGGCGTTTACGCTCCGTGATTTTAGCTAGCCATTAGGCTTGGGGGTCGGGGAAAACCCCGGCCCCCTTGCCTTTGGCTAAAATGGGCCACAATCCACACTAGAGGTGGAGCGTAATAGGGCTATCGTGCGAGGTGATTTGTGAATCTTTCGGCGCTAAGAGACCGTGCGCGGGCTCTTTCTGGCATTCGCCTTCAAACGCTTCGCTCTGATGAGCAAGTCGATGTAGTTATTAACGAGGCCTACCAGGAAGTCATTAACCTTTCCCAGTGGCCATTCCTGCGTGCTTCTCAGCAGATTGCGGTTACCTCTGGAGTCAATAGTTTTGAGACTCCAAGTGGATATTCTGAAATTACGTCAATTTCATATACGAACGATGGTGGGGACAGCATCCGCCTTCAGTCTACGACTGTCGACGAGATTGACCGACTCCGCGATGAGGACGGCCCTGAGCCGTTCCTTTACGCCCGAGTCACGGACCGAGAGTTTGTTATATGGCCTACGCCGAACATCAATCTGACGCTCCAGATTCGGGGCAAGCAGACGGTTACAACTCTGTCGGCTGATTCCGACGAGCCGGTCTTCGACGACCAGTTCCATCCTATGCTTGCTTACCGCGCAGCCTCCCGCATGCTTGCCGAGGAGGGCGATGACTCTGGGCGCGCTGAGTTTTATCAACAGGAGGCAAATACTTTCTTTGCCCGTATGCAGCAGTTTTATACTCGCACCCCGGATGCTTCCTTCTTTGTGATGGGCGGGCGTCGCAGGCGGCTTGCTGATGGCTATTGAGCAACGAGTTCTTGCTGACTTCAGCGGCGGCGAGATTGCGCTGAGGTCTGCGGTTGAGGCGGCTGAGAACCAGTGGCTTCTTCTTGAGGGATTTGTTCTTGACAACAATCGTCGTCTACGGTCCCAGTGGGCGGGAGCAACCTGGCCGGTTAACCTTGGTGGCGGCTAATGTCTTTTAACATTGAAGACTTCGGGATTGTTTCAAACCACATCCTTGCCGTTTCTGACGAGCTTGGAACCGCTGGTTGGTACATTGCCGAAATGCCGGACGACTTGACAGCGCCTACTTGGCAGCTGCTGAGCACGCCTGACACTAACGGCCAGCTTCGTATTATTGGGCAAATGGCTTATCAGGTCGACGATGCCGGCGACGTGTTCTGGGTCGATGCGCTTCTTTGCAATTCGTCAACTATTCTTGCCGTAAACCCATTTATTGTTTACATTGACCCACGAACAAATACTCCTACCGTTAAGTCTTGGACAGATAGTTACCCGAACGCAGAGGGGGGAACGTCTAACTCAATGCCCCACGCAGGTCGATGCACCATGTGGGGAGACTTCCTTGTTCTTGGGGACATCAATTGGAAGGCAGACCCAGACCTTGCTTTTAATTCAGGCAATCAGTCTCGTTACGGTCACGGTCTTTGGTTTTCAATTCCGGGCAAGACTGACACCTGGGACCCGATTGACACTGTCTTTACTGGGCAGAAGGGCGGAGAGAACGTTATTCAAGGGATGTTCCCGCTTGAGCCTGGTCTGCTGACTGTCACCAACACCCTTGTAACTCTGCTCCAGGGCTCTCCCGACGACTTTATCTACCGAGAGCTGCGAGAAGGAATCAGCAACTGCGGTCGCAACGGGGTCGCAAAGTGGGCCACTAAGGGTGGGATTGTTTTTGGCAACGACGTTGGCGACGTTTGGTTCACCAACGGCGAGTCGTTCCAGCGCCTTGATGAAGCAATTGAAATTAATTCCTTCCAGTCTATTGCAGCATACGGCGAATATCTTTTTGTCTCAGAAACTACGGGAACCAAAATCTTTAGGCTTTACGAAGAGGGCGGTGGCTGGACCAGGCTTACTGGCGTCTCTGGTTTCTCTAAGATGCAGACTACGAGCAGGTTTCTTATCGGGATTGAAGCAAGAGATGCTGGTGGTTCGTTTCTTCTTGACGACGCAACCTACGGCCTTCTTGATTCCGAATATCTGCTTTGGTTCCAGGACAGGCGGCTAACTGCGTTTGATTTTGAAAGCGCAAACCGCGGAATCTTTAACGAAAAGAAGCTGCGTTCTACTATCCGCTCTCGTCCCCTGCCTGGGCTTGGGCACGAGGTCCGATTCTGGCATCGGTTCGGGGTCAGGGCGAAGGGCACGGGTGCCGTCGTAAAGGCAATTTCCCGTCCGTCCTCGGACGCAAATGAGCGTGGTTACGACACCCGCCTGCGCGGCGATGTGCGCCGCAGGTTTGATTATGTCTTTGATGCGCACGGCCCGTCCCTTGAGGCAACGTTTGATGTCGAGTTCGATGGCGACGTTTCTGTCGAGCACATGACAGTCTGGGAGCACGGTGGAAGACTCGACAAGTAAGCCGCTAAGTAGGACTTACGGCATCCCGGCTTCCCGCTCAGGTTCTGTAAAGAACAATGAGTCGGAAATTCTTTTGCTGAAGAAGCGTATCCGCATTCTTGAAGAGCGCTTTCAAGGGTACGTTTACACCGAGACCGCCGCAACCATTGACATCATCAACACGTCCGAATGGGTAGACCTGCCCTACACGGGCACGCTGGACGACACGAGCGTCGGGCTAGAAGCGCTGACCGGGAAATTGGGGCTAAAGAATATTTCCTCGAAAAATTATCTAGTTCGCGTACAGGCCACCTTCGACGGGGTGAGCCTTGGCCCGAACGAGGAAATGGCTCTCCGTCTGGTCTTGAATGGTACGAAGATTAACGGGGCCGAATGTCACGCAACGGGTACGGCGAACGGGGTGATTGCGAAGTTGAATTCGTACGCGCTCGTGTGGATGGAGCCGAACGACGAGATTTGGATGCAGGCCGCAAACTTTACGAACAGCGGGGATATTGACTTTGAACGTGGCAAGATGGTTATTTACCGCCTTGCGGGGGTCAACTAGGCCACGGCCCGCCATATGGGTAGAGGAATAAGGAGTTGCCCGTGAGTACGTTTGCTGACTATTCTGCCGCCGTCTACGACGTGCGCATGACTCAGGGCGACACCTTTTCTGAGGAAGTTCTTATGGAGGATGGCGACGGGGACGCTATCGACTTGACCGGGTACACGTTCCGGTCCCAGCTGCGCCGCACTACTGACGGCACCGTAATAGCTGAGTTCGCTATGTCTACGAACCTGGCCACTTCTACCGTTACCCGGACTTTAAGCGCAGCAACCACCGCTGGCCTTAGCGGAACTTACGTCCACGATTTCCAGTGGACCGACCCGTCTGCCAGGGTCCGAACCCTGTTCTCGGGCGAGTTTGAGATTGAGCTTGAGGTCACGCGGTGAGTAACGTTCGTACGCTTATCACGGTTATCAAGACGACTACGTCGTCTGGGGTTAGCCAGCCGCGTTCGGTGGTCGTCAAGATTCCCGGCCCGCAGGGTTTTAAGGGAGACACGGGCGACACGGGTGCTCAGGGTCCGCAGGGTATTCAGGGACCGGTGGGCGCTACGGGTGCAACTGGCGCTACAGGTCCGCAGGGTCTTAAGGGTGACACCGGCGACATTGGCCCTCAGGGTATCCAAGGTATTCAGGGAGAGACTGGTGCTACCGGCCCTCAGGGGCCTCAGGGCATTCAGGGTGAGACTGGAGCTACTGGCCCGCAGGGAGAGACTGGCCCGCAAGGCGAGCAGGGCATTCAGGGTATTCAGGGCATTCAGGGAGATACAGGCGCAACTGGGCCACAAGGCGATACTGGCCCGCAGGGTCCGCAGGGAGACCAAGGTCCGCAAGGCATTCAAGGTATCCAAGGCGAGACTGGCGCGACGGGTCCTCAGGGCGACACAGGTCCGCAAGGCCCGCAGGGCATTCAGGGCGACCCCGGCGAGGGCGTACCGCCCGGAGGCACCACCGGTCAGGCGCTTGTCAAGGTAGACGGAACCGATTACAACACGACGTGGACCGAACCGGCAGCCGGAGCAAAGGGCGGCGGCACCGACAAGGTTTTTTGGGAGAACGACACGACCATCGACACCAACTACACGATTACGACGGGGCAGAACGCGGGAACATTTGGTCCTGTAACTGTGCAATCGGGCGTTACGGTGACGGTGCCGGTCGGCTCGGAATGGACAATTGTATGAGTAAGGTTCGCTTGTATGGGTCTACGTCGGGGTACATCGAACTTGCGGCTCCGGCTGTCGCGGACGATGGGACGCTGACGTTGCCGACTGCTGCGGCAGGGTTCGGCAAGATTCTTCAGATTGTTTCCGCAACAGACACAACTAATCGAACGACGACATCGGCAACCTCCGTGGATGCCGACATCTCCGTCTCTATTACGCCGCTGGACGCAAGTTCTACGATTTACGTTATTTGGAACGCCGAGTTTGGCGCATCACGCACGGCCTCATACGACGGCACCGAAGCGTCGATTACAGACTCATCCAACGTCGAACTGACCGGAGCCGAGTCGACGCCGGTCGTCCTCCGCCACGACAATAGTAACTGGAACCCGGCCTATCAGGTTGCCACGCTTATCGGCTCGGTTTCCGCAGGCTCAACTTCGGCCCGAACGTACAAGGGCCGTTATCGGCTGTCTTTTACCACAACCGGAGGCCCGACCTCGTACATCGCCAACGCCGCCAAGACTGGTTTGATGATTGCTATTGAGGTTGCTGCCTAACCGGCGGAAAAACAAACACACTAAACAAAGGAAACAGCAATGGACATCCCAGCAATCCTTACCCACCTGCACCCCGGTGCCGAGTGGTCCCTGAACGGCGACTCGTACGACGGTCTTGACTGGCTGGCCGACAGCCCGAAGCCAACGCTCGACGAGTTGGAGGCGGCGTGGCCGGCCGTGCGTGACGCCCGTGCGTGGGCGGAGGTGCGTGCTGAGCGTGACGCGCTGCTTGCTGCGTGTGATTGGACGCAGGTTACCGACGCTCCGGTGGACGCGCAGGTGTGGGCTGGTTACCGTCAGGCGTTGCGGGATGTTCCGCAGTCTGCTGGGTCTCCGGCTGATGTGGTGTGGCCGGTGGAGCCTGCCTGATGAGTTTGTCGCTGGCGGGTGATGGGACACTGACGGGGGTTGACCCTGCCCTGTCTGGGTTTGGAAAGACTCTTCAAGTTGTGCAGACGGTGAAGACGGACACGCAGGTCTCATCTACCGCATCGGGGGCCACGGCTACTATTTCCGGGCTTTCTGTCACCATCACGCCAACGGCGTCAGCGTCGAAGGTTCTGCTAATTCTAAGCCTTTCGATGAATTGGCAGGGTGCCTCTAACGGCAGCATCAACATTTTGCGAAACGGCACCCCTATCCAAGTTGGCGATGCGAATGGGTCTAGAAGCCAAATGACTGCCGGTGGTTCTTCCGACGATGCGACTAGGGTTATTAGCGCAGTTAGCGTGACCGTTTTGGATAATCCCGCTACTACGTCCGCAGTCACTTACACCGTGGAAACTCGCAACGCTGAAACCGCGACCCGTGTTCTTTACATCAACCGGCCAGAACTGGACGATAACGCCGCTTACAACTCGGCAACATCGTCTTCGTTGATTGCTATCGAGGTGGCAGCATGAGTACCCTCAAGACAGTCAACCTTCAGAACCCTAACTCGGCGTCTGTGAACATCGAGTTGGGGTCTGATGGTTCGGTGGTGTTGCCTGCCGGGTTTAGCGGAGGACTCGGCACCAACGTTGTCCAAGCAACGACACGGACGACATTCACGACCACATCGTCCACGTTTGTCGACGTTACCGACCTTTCCGTAACCATCACACCGACAAGCGCGACCAGCAAGGTTCTCGTCATCGCTGCGACGAACATGACGGATGACGTCTCTAGCACGGGCTGGGAGGGCCGTATCGAAGGCGGCAACATTCCGACCGACTACTTTTGGAAGGGTCGGACTCTTGGGCAAAGCGCAGGTGACTACACGGCGTCGATGCTTCTCGCTGCTCCGATGATGTATCTCGACAGCCCAGCGACGACATCCGCAACCACTTACAAGGTGCAGGTGCTTGGTGTGAGCGGAGCGACTGTGTACGTCAATAAGGCGAAGTACATTGCCACCGCAGGCCGTTCGACGCTCATCGCTATCGAGGTGGCAGGATGAGTACCGCTAAGACGGCGAGTAGGCCACAATCACGCCTAACAGTAGGCAAGGAGACTGACTGATGGCACTTCCTAAGACGTTTACGGGCGGCGAGCGGCTGTTCGCTGCCGACCTGAACGACAACTTTGAGGCGCTGGATTCTGCTATTGCCGTGGTCCAAGCAGACGTGGACACCAACGAGGCAAACCTTAACGCCTCGAACCTTAACTCTGGCACCGTTGCTACGGCGCGTATGCCTGCCGGTTCGGTGCTTCAGGTTGTTTACGCCAATACAAACACGACCGTTTCTTCTACGTCTACGACGCTAATTAGCGTTGGGCTGTCCGCGACGATTACTCCGTCGTCTGCGTCAAACAAGATTTGGGCAACTTATTCTCTTGAAGTTGAGGGGGATTCTGGAACGGATGATGACAATACAATCCGTGCGGCGCTTGTAAGAGGTGCGTCTGAGTTTGTTGTGTCCCACATAAGTGACACGGACAACCTTGGACGGGAGCGTGGGACCATCGTGGGAAGTTATTTGGATTCTCCCGCAACGACTTCTGCTATTACTTACGAGGTTAAGGCGGCGCAGGGCAGCGCTGCGGATAGCAGAAATTGGAAGGCCCAGCCGTTGGGTTATTCCAGCCTTACGTTGTTTGAGATTGCAGGGTAATGGACCCGCTGGTGATGGTCGGCGCATGGGCCGGTGCTATTCTTGCACTGGCCGGCGTCGGCCGTCTCGCATGGAGGGCGTTTGTTACGGCGGTAGAGGCGGTGATTGAAAAGGCTATCGGCCGGATATGGACGGATATGGACCAGATTGAATCGAGACTGGACCGGCTGGAGCAGCAGGTCGCAGACTTGCGTGAGCGACTGCGTGAGTTGCAAGCCATGATGCAGGCGTACATCCAAAGGGAGCAGTAATACCGATGGTCTGGGAGCGGCCGAAAGAAGTGGGACGGAGCGGTTTATGGAAGCACCGGCGGAGGCTTATATACAGCACCTTCGTTCTTTGTCTTACGATGATTATTTTTGGGATGGCGACGTACCGTTCGGACACGAATGTTGCGAGGGAACTGATTGTCGGTGCAGTTAGTCTCTTGACAATTATTATTACCGCATATACTGGTTTTGCTACTATCGACGACAAATGGCACGACGTTTAAAGGACAATAAATGCCTATCAACAAGCACGACCTGTTCCTGTCCATCCGCCGCACCGTCGTCCCGTTCGTTGTCGGGGCGCTGGGTGCGTCCGTGGCCGGCCCGTACCTGCCTGAGGCCCTCGTAGCCGAGTGGGTGACTGTTGCGCTTGCAACTATCTACTACGTCGCCGTCCGGCTGGTGGAGTTGAAGGTCCCCGGCGCGGCCATCCTGCTGGGCGGTAAGGGCCAGCCGACCTACGTCGACGCTGAGGCCGAGAAGCGTGCGTTTGAGGACTTCATCCGGGCGCTGAAGGCTATTGAGGATGCCGGCGAGGACCTGTGATGGAATACTTCACTCGTTCCGAGTGGGGTGCTAAGCCGCCGAAGTCCCGGCGTGCCATGCCCCCGAAGCAGGTCACGCATTTCTTTCTGCACCACGCTGCCGCCACCTACCCGAACGGGAAGAAGGCGATGCAGGCTATCCAAAAGTTCCATCAGGACTCCCGCGGTTGGGCAGACTTTGCCTACAACTGGGGGGTTGACGAGAATGGGAACATTTGGGAGGGCCGGGGTTGGGGTGCGCAGGGTGGGCATACCAAGGGCTGGAACAGCAATTCGGTGGCAGTCTGCTACATGGGAGATGGTAGCAAGCCGGTGTCAAAGGCTGCCTTGAAGGCGATTATGACCGTTGCGAACGAGGCCGATGCCTATTTTGGGAAAAATCTTATTCGTCAAGGGCATAGGGATGTGGGTCCCACCGCCTGCCCCGGCGACGTGCTGTACGAATGGTGGAAGGCTAACGCTACGTCCCGTGAGGATGCCTCTCAGAGGCTCTCAGATGCCCCCAGTGAAGAGAAGGTTAAGCGTGAGGGGTACGCCTACCCTGACTTGCGTGACGGCTGGATACGGCATTTAAAGTTCCTTCGCTCCAAGAGGCCACGATAGGCCGTATTGGTAGGCAAGGAGAATAGATTTGTCGAATGGAACCGACCGAAGGAATGCCCGAGGGCTTCCTCCTTCGCCAGCTGAGCGAACAGCAGCAGCGCGTGCTGCTAATGCTGCTCGTTACCAGGGGGCTGCCGACCAGTATCGGATGAATCAGGCCAAGGCTGCGGACATACGGCAGTTTGCTCCCTTTGCAGCCCAAAGAGCAACTCCTGTGCAGCAATCTTCTTGGGAAAGAGCCCTTAGCACAGGGCTTGGCACCATGCTTCCCAGAACTCCCGATTCTGACGAGCCGCCCGCTGCGCCTCCTAGCTACGTTCCTGGCGGGAACGATGTAACTATTACGACGGACCCTTCTAACCCCGCTAAGCCCGACCCTTACCCGACTGTTCTTCCTGCGCTTTCTTCCGCCCAGCTTGGAGCACTTGCTGAGCGTCGTCGCATTGTGGACCAGCGCCTTAAGCAGGCAGAGACTGAGTCTCAGAAGCGGCGCGAGCTTCTTGAGGCAAGCGCCACTCGTTCGCGTACAAGCGCAGAGCGTAAGTCAAAGCGCAGCATTGAAGACTTTATGCGAGAAGCGGCTGGGGCAGGACTTGCTCGTAGCCCAATGGTCGCCGGGCGTCAGGTGCGTAGGGCAGGCGAAGACCTTCGTCTTACTTATGGAGAAATTGATACCCAACTTTCTACCGAGATTGCTGCGCTTCAGGACCTTGTCTCGCAGGCTGAGCTTGCTCGCTCCGAAGAGATTGCTTCTATCTCTCAGGACGAGGCAAACATGAGGTCAGACGTTGAGCGACTTCTGCCTGCTGCGCAGACGTACACGTAAGGGAGAATTTAATGGACGGAAAAGAGAACTTCCTTACATCGTTTGCTGCTTACGCCTATGGCTCTGACGCTGATGGAAAGATTATCCTTGATGGCAAGGGTCCAGTTTGGGAGAGTCAGTCCGGCGCGGTTTGGGTAGAGTCGGCTGTTGCGTTTGACACAGACGAGCCTGCCGGTTACTGGATGGTCAACACAGGTAATCCGACTCGTGATGCAATTGCAACGATTGCAATGAATGAGCTTGGCGCTGACAACTTTAAGAGGGCCGCAGATAAGTTTGGAGATGGCAATTACATCTCTGCCGCAAGAGAGGCTTTGTTCGGCGTTGCCGAGCTTGGCCTTTCGCTCACGGGTATTGGAAAACTTGGTCAGGCAACCGTACGTGCTCCCCGTGCGTTTAAGGCGGCGCGCGCAGTTGCGGGTCAGTCACGCGGTGCTCGCGGTATGGCAACCGGTAGGTTTGGCGCGGGTGCCGGACGGTTTGGAACAAACCAGCCCGGTGGTTTCCTTAACCGCACTCGCACTGCCTTGTTCGGTGGTCAGTATGTTGACCCGAAGGTCTTGAACAGGGCCGGCAACGCTGCGTTGCAGACTCGCCCGAATGCTTACAAGGCAGTTGTTAATCGATACAGGCAGCACGGCCTTGGCATTAGAGGCTCGCAGGGTCTTATCCGCGGTACTGTTCGTTCTACTGCTAAGGCAATTCGTTCGGGCACAAGAGCGGCCTTCCCAAAGGGCAAGGCTCTTGGGCGTCTTGGTCTGCTTGCCTACCCTGCAACCATTCTTGGCCTTGGTATGTCAAGGTTGATGAACGACGAGCCAGAGGCTGGATTGACGCCGGAAGAGCGCGCAGCCCAGGCCGATGATGTTTTTGCAAACGTTAACAACGAGATTGCAAACGCAACTGCTTCTGCTCAGCGAGACACCGCTGGAATCCAGCAGCAGTACAACAACATTTTCAGAGAACTTCAGAAGATGTACAACCTTTCGGAGACGGAAGAGGAGAAGGACCGACTTCGATTTATGTTGGCCGACATTGAGGCGCAGCGAGACGCTGGGCTTCAAGCAATCTCTGAAGGTTACTCGAATACCGTTGGTAACATCCAGGCCCGTGCCGTCAAGACCCGCGCCGAGACGACAGAGCGCGCTAATCGGTACAAGGCTGAGCTTCAGCAAAACAAGGACCAGTCGCTTCAGCGCATGATTGACCAGCAGGCTGCTCAGGTTGCCGGTGCGCGTGGCCTTGGTAGCGCAGCAGGCCAGAGCCCTGAGAACGAGTGGGTCCAGTTGATGAGCCAGTACCCCGGTATCCAGCAGCGTTACACGCAGCGGATGGGCGACATCAGCGCCGAGGGTATTGACTGGCTTGCCGACACCACCGCATCCCAGGGGCTTGCTCAGCAGGCTGACCTTCAGCGCCTTGCGGCTTCTACCCGCTCCGCTGTTATCGCTCAGCAGCAGCGGCAGGTTGCTAACCGAATCAACGCAGAGAGAGAAGCGCTGCGTGATTCGTACCTGCGGCTTGGGATGGCTGGCGCTGCTGCTTCGCAGCAGAACGTCACGCCGCTTATCGATGACCTTGCGCTTCGTGAGCAGATTGGCCAGCTTGGTGGAATTAATTACTCCGACCGTGCAATTAAGAACTACTTCGAGCCAGTAGTTGGACGGCAGCTTACACCAAGCGAGCTTGCCGTTGGTGCATACGAGCGCGAACAATACCTAGCGAGACAAGCAGCAGCCGCTGCAAATCAGCCGGTAATTCCAGGACAGTAACATGTCATCTTCTCAAATTCCTCCTGGTAGGAGTCCGTTCGGCCTACCTTCTTTCCGCAGGGGGCCTGCTTTCCGTGCCTTTGACACAAGGCTTCAGGCCGAGGCTGACCCTGCTACGCAGCAGATTGCAAGCCTTTCTCCGGGCCGGCGCATTGAACTTGCTGGCGGCACTACGGGCCAGCAGCGACTTGCCCAGAACGCGCCTCGATACGAGGCTTCTACCGCTGCCGCCCAAGCGTACGACCTTCAGCAAGAGCCAAGCCGGGGTCCGCTTGGCACGTTCATGGATTTCATCACACGCCCCCAAGCCGCAATTACTGGTGCCGTTACGGGGCTTGCCGGCATGGACCGCGAGGGGGATGAAAGGCGCTTTGGAAGGGTTGGCACGGCCCTTCAAAGGAGCTACGAAGGTCTTGTCGAGGGGGAAAAGTATCGTTTTAGTGAGTTTACTGAGACCGGACGCAGGCTTGCGCGCGACGAGGAAGTTGGTCTGCCTTCACGTGCGTGGAACTCTGCGCTTGGATTCCTTGTTGACACGGCCGTTGACCCGCTGACTTACGTTTCGATGGGTGGCTCCATTATGGGGCGGATGCGCGCATCTCAGGTTGTACGCAGTCGTTCGCAAGAGCTGCTTAAGAACGCGCTTGCATCAAAGAACACCGACGTTCTTAAAATGCTTGACGATGGCGTAAACGTTCACAACACAATTCGTACCGAGACTCTTGCGGCAAGAATGAACAATGTTGCAAAAAGACTTTCCAAGAAGAATGATTACTTCAAGTCCGTAAACTTTGACGAGACCTCAAGTCTTTCAAACCTTCTTAATCAGTCTGATGCAATCCTTTCAAGCACAGGGCGCGACATTGCGCGAGAGGTTGCGCTCGACACCGCTCCCGAGATTGCCGGTATGGTTTATGCGCGCGGAGGTAACGGCGGGCTTCGCGCCTGGGCTACTAGCAACTTTGGTGAAGACCTGGGCGAGGCGTACTTCCGTTCTCTTCCAAAGGATATTCAGGGTGGAATTCGCATCCGACTTCCGTTTGTACGCGACGCAGACAACATGCCTATTTCTTTTGGAATCGAAGGCATTGGTGCCGGTCGTCTTAGCGAAAAATCGCAGCTTGTAAACAAGCTGAACTCAATGACGCAGGCTGGGCGCGACATTGTTCGTGCCAAGATGCAGGCTCCGCTCAGCTGGTTTGGTGGTAGGTCTGGCGAGATTTACTACGACGCAGTTGTTGCTGCGTCTGGGCGCAAGGGAAAAATCGGGAAGGCCTCAACGTACGTTGACTTCGAGGGCTCCGAGTATGCAGCGGCGCGAATGCGTGAGCTGCGCACGCTGTTCGACCAGGACATCTTGCGTACGCATCAGATTGCTTCACGCCTTTACGAACAGTCCGTCAAAGCATTTGGTGTCAAGTATGAGGATTCGTTCTTTGAGTTTATGTACAACACCGATGCGCTTGAGGCCGCTGGTCGCAACTTCAAGAACCTAAAGGAGCATCAGAAGTCTGCCTACAACACCGCAAAGACCTGGCGTGAAATGCTCGACAAGCTTGGGCGGGAGGCAGTCGAGGTATTTGGCGAGGCCGGTCAGACAATGTACTTCCTTCAGAACTACGTCCCGCGTGTCACTACTGCTGCCGAGATTTCATCTCGTCAGCTGAGTAAGTCGACCGGAATTGGCAAGGGCTCGACGCCTGACTGGACGAAGCACCGCGCTCAATGGCCTTCCGATTGGGAGGTTGACGAAACTGGTGTTGCAAAGGTTGTGCGCTGGCGTCCGAACCACGACATCAATCGTCTTCGGGCCGGCGAGTTTGAAGGCGTTTATGAAAAAGACCCGCGCATGTGGATGGGTACGTATCTCACCGAGATGCGTCACGCCCTGAACGACCAGATTGTTGTCAACGAGCTGGTAAACAAGGGTCTTGTAACAACCGCCGTACGCGAGCGTGTTCGCAAGTTGGACGACGCAGAGATTCGTCGTCGCGTTGTGGAACTTATGGCAGACCAGAAGCCTGAAGATGCCAGCGGTCGAGTGGTTCCTGACACCGTCAAAGAGATTAAAAGCAAGCTGGATGAGGCTTCCGCCTGGATTTCTTCAGACAAGGCGAAGGTAAACGCGCGTGCCCTTAGTGCTTACCTTAACGACCAGGGCGTTGATTTCCTTAATGTGAATGAAGTAAACACCTACGTCTTTGATGATGCAAATAATATCTATCGAAGTGTCATGCTTGATACGGACGGCAACAGCCTTGGCATGATTGAGCGTGCACGTGGTGGGCGCTGGCAAGCGCTTGATGGCGAAGGTAACACGCTTCAGTTCCCTGCTACTCAGACCGACGCCGTGTTCGACGACCTTCGTGAGGCACAGGCATGGCTTGACGACCTTATGGAAAATCTTCGGGTCGATTCTTACTACAAGAACTACCTCCCTACCGAGCGAGAGCTGCTGCACAAGGAGACCCTCGACCTTCTTTCTAACCCAAACTTTGCGCTTCAAACCCTTCGAGACCTTGACACCAAGACGCCTCAGCAGCAGCAGGCCCTTATTGACGCATGGATGAATGCGCTGCGTAGGTTTGGGCGCTACGAGCCGCAGGTTACGGTCACAAAGTCTGGGCAGCCGACGTTCTTTTCTGGCCCAGGCATGCAGCCCATTGACGTTGAGGTCGAAAAGGTTTCCGAAGAGTTCAGGACTTGGCTCCAGAACAAGGAGTACATGAACGTCAGTGGTATTGCCTTTGACCCCGATGGGCGGCTAACGGCAGAGTCGCAGGCGCTGGTCAAGGAAAGGATTGCCCAACGTCTTGGCAACACTTATGCACCAGCCAAGGTGATGAAGTCTCTCCAGCGAATGTTTGAGGTGCAGCAGAACCCACAGAATCTTGGGTCAAGAATTTACAATGAATACTACAAGCCTTTCTTCCAGGCGCAGAAGGCTTGGATGACGCTTGGTCGTGGACCTGGCTTCGTTGCTCGAAACATTCTTGGTGGTACCTGGAACAACTTCATCAATGATGTTGGTTACCAGAACATGCTGAAGTCTTCTCGACTTCTCAGCGCTCGCAAAGCTGCGCAGATGGAGACGCAACGCTTCATGAAGTCGCAGGGTACGGCGGTCAACCCAGCCGAACTCGGTGAGTATTACCGTACAAAAGTTCAGAAGAATCTGTCGCAACACTACAGTGGCGACGAGCTTGACGAAATCATGGACGCATGGGATTCGTTCTCTCGCCAAGGACTTGGCGGTAACCGCGAGACCTCACGCCTTTACGGCGAGGTGCTGCGCTCTGTTGCCGGACGCACTGGCGGCCGTACGCCCACCCCGCTGGGCGACGTGGCCTTTGGGCCACGCGCCATCGGGCAGCGCACGCAGTCTTCTCGTTCGTCGCAGTTCCGAGTTGCACCTACGTCGGGCACTACTAAGCAGCCGGTGCTTATTACAACCGGTGATGACCTGAGCTGGGCCGACAAGATTTTGGAGTATGCAGCCGGCGACAACTACTGGATTCGCGACGTGATGTCTCCAATGGTAGAGATGTCAGAAGACTACATGCGATTTGCTGCGTTCATGAAAGGTGTTCGAGAAGTGGGGCTTGAGGACGCCGACACCGGGCTGCGTGGATACGCCGCATCTCTTTGGGTCAGGACTACTCAGTTCGACTACACCGACTTGTCAGCTGTTGAAGAGTCCTTCAAGATGCTCATCCCGTTCTATACTTGGACTCGTTACAACGTCCCGCTTCAAGTTCGAGCAGTTATCCAGAGTCCTGGCAAGGTTGCACAGGCTCTTCGAATCCACGAATCTCTTGGCGAGGCATTTGGCGAGGACGACCCGCTTGAGCCGAACTACATCAGCGACAGGTTTGGCATCACAATCGACGAAGATTCTCCTCTCTTTGCAATGCTTCCAGATTGGGCAAAGCCAAAGGGTGACGTCACTCTTAACCTTACATGGGGTGAGCCGCTTGGTGATTTGAATTCAATCTTCCGTGACCCGACCTACGCAGCAGAGCTGGGCCTTGCAAACATAGGGAAGTCTGGTCTGCTGAACCTACGAGAGGTTGCTGGCCAGCTCAACCCAGGTATTGCTGCGGCCTCAGAGTTCCAGCGCGCTTTGGCTGAGTCGAGCCAGGAGGGAAGGCGAAACGTCGAGGATGCTCCGGGCTGGGCAAAGCTGCTTGGTCTTTCGTACGAGGACCCGACCGAGCCTGGAAGGTTCTTGGTCAATCGTTCTATTGCTGAATCTATTCGTCAGATTATTCCCGTTGCTGGGCAGCTAGAGCGGATGCTTCCGTGGATTGCAGGCGGGGAGCGTGAGCCTGGTCGTTGGACGACGACAATGATTTCTTCCCTCTTTGGTCTGCCTGTCGCTACGACGGACGATTGGAAGAAGGCGTCGGAGATGAACCGACGCTCTGAGTTTGTCGCTCGTCAGCTCCGTGGAGAGTTCGGTCCCAACTGGGAATCTCGTATGCAGATGATTCGTAGGCTTACTGACGAAGGTGCGCCTATTGAATTCATCCAGTCCTTGAACCTGAGAGAAAAAGACCCAGAAGAAATTGACGTGATGCGCGCCGTGCACACCTGGCGCATGCTGCGTCGCATCGAGCTGCTCATGGAGGATGGGACTCCAGAGGATGAGATTATTGCAGCCCTTTCTGTCTTCATCCCAGAAGGCTCCAAGACTGAGTCGTTAATCCAGGTGCTTTGGGACTACGTCCCCAAGCCGCCTGGCGATTTCGAGCGTGGCGTCAACCAGTACGGGCTCAAGCCCATCACCCGTCAGGAGATGGAGGAGCTTGAGCTTACGGTTGATGACATTAGAAACATGTCAGATGAGGAGCAGAAAAACCTTATCTACTGGGTCAACAGGAATAGAGGATGGACAGGGCCGCAGAGCTAAAGATTCTTGCTAGACAGAGACGCGAAAAAAAGCTTAGAGACATGCAGGATGGCCTCGCATGGGGAGATAGAACCATCCCTTCTGGCTCCAAATACTCCAGAAGCATGAAGCACAGGCCACAAACCGCAGATGAGTGGGAAGAGTTGGAAGGGTAATCATGGCTATTGGACCGGCCGCGCGCGGTCTTGGAAGGGTCTTTAGGCTTACGCCTGATGTCCCGCAGCAGCTGCCTTTTCCTGGCTTGCGGAGAATGCCAGAGGTTGTTCCCCAGGTTTTCAACAGAGTTCTTCCTCCTCGTCGTTCGACTCCGCTTCCCCCGCTTCCTGAAGATATTGCGGTTCGTCGCACCCCAATGTTTGAGCCGCAAGAGCGCGTGCGCACGCACACGCTCCCTTACAAAATCCAGGACCCAATTACCGGGGTTGAGTCAAGCCAAGAAGTTCTTCTTAAGGGTCCAACGGAATCTGCAACAAAACTTCTTCTTGGAGTTGGAGAGAATGCTTCGCCCGAATCTGCTGTAGGATTAATTGTTAATGACCTAAAGAACGTCACGACACCCGAAGAGCTTTACACAAATCTTATTAATATTCGCACGCTTCGTAGAGAGTATGGGCCTAGAACCTACAGTACTTCTCGAATTTCACGAGGCGCTCCTGCAAGCTCAACCGGGGGACCCGGTGGTTCTGTTGTTGAGCTTGCTGGAGAAGAGACGGTAAGCCTAATCCCAGACTACTGGGAAAGCGCTATTGATGCAGAAATCTGGCGCGCTGCTCGGAGAGTTGGCATTCCTCCGTCCGAAATTGGAGATGTTAGTGAGCTTGCCGACCAGACCCTTGAAGCCGCAAAGGCTCAGGCTCGGATTAAGAGTGAATTTGAAATTGACTACAAGGGAATTGGTGCTATTGCTACAAAGGTGACAAAGAACAAGGATGCCTCCCCTTCTCTTGTTAGTGACGTAATCAAGGAGATTGAAAACCACGTTAATAGCCTAGTGATGAAAGAGTATTCGCAGGGTGAGCTTGATAGAATTTTTAGTCAGGCTGGTTATTGGATTGGCGAGCTTCAGAAAAGAATTGGTATTGACCAAATCTTTGAGCTGAAACAAGTTGAAAAGGCTATTGCGGAAGGTCTTTCGGAAGACAAGCTTCATTCTGTTTTTCTTGCGGCCGTTGCAGGGATTACAAAGACTGACGAGCTTCAGGCTATTGGACCCCTTGCGCGTTCTGCTATTAAGTCAGAAACTTTTCTTGACGACATTGACAATGCTGTTCTTGAAAAGATAAGCGATATTGCCCTGACGGCTAGGGAACGAGCAACAAACATTAGTCTTTCTAGGGAAGGGCTTCGCCCACCCACTCAGCTTCCCGAAATGGCAAGACGCCCTACTCCGTTTAGCTTACGTTCTACTCCGCCAATCAATCCTTATGGTAATGATTTCCAAGGGGCTATGCCCTACGCGTTGAGCGACCTTGCAGATATGAAGAAGGACTGGGCCAACTTTGGAGCAAGCAACCTTGACCAGTGGGGAAGAAAAGGCAATCGTTTCCGTTCCAGGGAAGTCTATGACCCAGAGACTGGTGGTTTCGCTTTTGAGTTGAGCAAGTGGAATAGTGAGACAGAACAGTTTGAGCTTGTCGCAAGAGACCCAAAGAATCCAAACCTTCGTCGGCCTTCTGTTCCAGAGTACGAATGGATTGGTGACCCAGAAACTGGCAGGGCTGTAAGAGTTCCGCTTACCGAATTCCAGAACTTTTTTCATAGGATTGCAGAGCCGTCTAGTCCTACGGTTCGCAAACTTACGCCCATTGAGCGGATTCGAGAATCGCTTGAAACACAAGCCGCTGCTTATGGAATTGATTCAAAGACGGCGGTTGGTGTTGCAAACAAGGTCGAAGAGATTCTTAATCAAACTATTTCTTCTGGCAAGGTCGTAGAAGGAACTCCTGAGTACGCCTGGATGCACACCGTCTTTGGCAGGCTTGCTCTTGACGTTTCCGGTCCTGGCTATTTGGCTGGCACGAAGCGCACGGCTGGGCTTGTGTCACACGATGCAAATCACACACGCAGGCTTGCTGCGTTAATCGCTCTTGACAAGGTTGAGCAGACTGGCATTGTTCCAGCCGAGGTGCTCATTTACATCAGGGCCGAGGCCAAGCGCGCTGAGGATGCTTACAAGCTGGCAATTAAGAACAAGCCAGCTCGCCCAAAGCTTAAGCGCAAGATGAGCAAGGCAGAGCGTGAGGCTATTACTACTCCCAGTATGACCGAGGAGACCGAAGCAGCTTCCATTCGCCAGCTCATGAAGGAGTCAGAAAAGGCTCAGGAAAGATTGCGTAAGGCTGCCAAAAGAGAGTCTAAGTAGTCAATGCAAGCATTAGCTTTGGGTTGTCTCGCATCACCTGAAGCAGCATAGGCGCAAGCAATCTGACAAGGTCCTCGTCGTCCTTGTCATACATAATGAGGATTGCGTGGAGGACTTCATGGAGGATGCTGTCTCGGACCACTTCGGGGGATGCATCGACATCAAGGTTAATCGTGCAGGCACGCTCGTCGACCTCTCCGTAGACCCGGATGTCGTCCTTGTTCCAGTAGCCGTCGTGCATCTCTACCGTGTAAGTGAAGGGACCGATTCTTAGATACCTAGGGATGTCCATTTCTTTCCCTTCTGTTTTTTCTTTTCGTCGGCAATCTGCTTATCAAACTTTTCCATGGCCTTGCGGCGTGCGTTATCGCGCACGTTATCGTTCCACAGTTTAATCTTGTGGAAGCCATAGTGAAGCGGGTCTTCTAATGCAAGCCCGCAACTGCACCATCCGTCAGACAAAGGTACGCATTTCCGTAGCAAGCCGAGCAACCGGCAACTTTATTCCCCTAGTTGCGTTCGAGTTTTCGTTGCCGGGTCGATAACCCACGTTTCGTTCCCTATCTTCGAGATAAACATCTCGGCATATTTGTCTAAGTCTTTCGAGCGTAATGAAGATAACGCCGTCTTGGAATGCAAAGGCCCAGTACTCGGCTTCAGATGCTGCGATTCCGGACGATACCCAAGCGCCTTGGCGCGTCTCCTGCTCGTACTCCACAAATAGATTGCCTGTTCGATTGGTACCATAATCAGTCTTAACTTCAATTGAATCCGACGCAATCTTTTCCAAAATTGTGCCAACATAATCCTCGCCTACCTTTCCGCGCCGTACATCAAAATCAAACCTGGGCTCATAGCCAGTCACTGTCGTTGTCATCATCTCTCCTATAGTCCTGCCAGAAGATACCAAAGACAAACCCGCCGACCAAGCAGGCTACCCCGTACAGGTAGAAAGCAAAGAGTTCGTTATGCATTTCGCCTCAGCATCCATCCACGGTCATACGCCAACGCTGGGTTACGTCCGATGAAGTCGTGACATCGATGGCAGATACCCACCATCTTGTCAAGGTCGGTGATGCGGTCGCCTTGCCGGCCCTGCTTGTGGTGCACCTGCTCGCATTGGCCCGTGCAGTCAGGCGTCGCATTGATTTCGCATAAGCCTCGCGCTCTTTCATACACCGCCTCCCTTAGTTTTAGGTACTCCCTCTGCCGGGCAGAACCCTTGCGGCTCGCACGGCGCATCTCAGAGCGTCTCAGCGCCATTGTCTAGTAGACCCTGGACCCTTGCCAAGCTTCCAATCTGAAGGCTTCTGAGACGGCGTGCCTCGAACAGACTGGCGAATCTGCTCCGAGGACCTTTGAAGGTCCTTCCTAGCCGCTTCCTCCATCTTTCTCCACTTTTTCATGTCAGCTCTGCCTCGGCACGGTAAGCGGCCATGATGCTTTGAAGAGCGCTCAGCTGTGCGCGCCTACTGCGCACCGCCTCTAGCGAGTTATATCGCTCGGACTCAGCCAGGTCTAGGGCCAGCTTCTCATCCGCCGTCTTGGACTCTACCCACGCTTCCTTAAAGGGAACAGTGCCAGATGGTGCCTCAGCCCATGCCACAGCTGTCGCCACCCGAAGCGCGTGCTCAGCGTGCGCCATGTCTTTCGAAGCACGGACCAACGTGTTAATCCCTGAATCGATGAGCCCGGAAAGTCTTTCTGATTCACGAATCATCTCCGTCAAATTCATTTGCATACTTCCTCACCATGTCGAGAAGCTTGCGCAGCTCCTGGCCTTCCATCGTAACATACCAATGCTCGGGGTTTGACTCCCCCCGTTTCTTGTGCCAAACTACTGGAATCTTATCTAGCGCGTTCTCTGCCGCCTGCCTTGTCCATGCTGATAGGTCGAGACGCACTTGGTTCTTGACTTCAATTGCAAGGGGGCAATCTGAGATAACGTCCATCCCATCTTGAGTCCCGTTGCTGGAACGAGAGGTGACGGCTTCCCATCCCCATTCTCGAAGCGTGTGAACCACTGACCGCTCTGCATCGTTACCCTTCCTGCGTTCTTTAGACCCCATCTTCTTCCTCCCATGGTGGTAGGCCAACAGGAATTGCAGTGTCAAGAAGGTCAACAGGAATCTTACCTTGCGTTACTGCCGCAACCCAAGGAGAATCAATCAGCCATTGCTTAAGTTCTTCGAGGGCAGACTTGGTCCATCTCCACACAGTTTTCTTGTCGGTAGTGACGCCTCTCATCAAGGTGATTTCCTTTGCAGCGTCTTCGTATGTCATCTTTGACATGATACACATCTCGACTGCTGCCCTTTGAATGGGTGGCAGTTGCTTGATGAAGTTGTCAAGGACCATTCGAACAACATCTTCTACATTGTTATTAAAGTATTCGTCTTCATCTGCCGTCTGACGGCCAATCTCCCCCGAGCCAAATGCGTCGGGGGAGACTGACGAGACAGTGCGTCGTATTACCATGCAGATGGATACAAGACTGCTGATTCATCAAAGGGTCTCAGCTGCCCCTGTACCGGACGAGGCGGCTCGGAGTCCTTCATCTTCCGGCAGATTGCTTGGAGGGCTGTAAGGCCGGAGTGATTGTAATCTGGAACGACTTCCCATGTCGCATCAGCTGCGCCTCGAATGGCTCCACTGCCTCGCTCTCCGCTTCCACCCTTGTTGGAGTGGTGGACCACAATGCTTGAACAATCGTGGACACGGTAGATGGTGTCAAGAACCGAGATAGCTCGACCCACATCCTTCGCTGAGTTCTCATCGCCGCCAACGGCAGCTCGAGCGAAAGTGTCAATGACAATGAGTCTTGGCTCATACTTCTTAATCACCTCGTTAAACGCCTCAACCGACTGGCGGTCAAGAAGTTGGGGAGTCATTGGGACAACAAAGAAATTCGAAACATCAGCCGTATCGTGCGCTCGCTTCCAGGCGAATACCCGTTTGCTGAACCCCTTGACCCCTTCGCCCACGAAGTAGATGACGGTGTCGCCCTTCGCTGCAACAGTCGCAGCCCAGTCCAGCACAACAAATGTTTTGCCAACACCAGGCTCGCCGTACACCCAGGTCTGTCCTTCAGGCAGCCGGTGCTCTAAGACCCACTGTGGCTGCGGCATATTCTCCAGCTCGTCCAGGGAAAAGACGGGCATCGCGTCTTGCTTCGGTTCCTCTAGGCTCATTTGCAACATGACCTCTCCTTGAAACGGCGCAGGGGGGAGCGGGACTCGGATGCCGCTCCCCCCTCACCGTTGGTATCAGAACGGGGTGGCCTCAAGATTAGCCATCTGACCCGCAATTTGGAAGGCACCAAGGGCGGTCTTCCCATCACGAGACAGCGACAGCTTAAGAGTCCCGTCGCGGTTGAAGTCAACGTTGCCGACAATGAGCTTGCCGTTCATAGCCTTAGCAAGGTTAGAGTCCTGGCGTGCCTTAATCTTGCCGGCGCAGTAGTACTGCTGACCAGCCTCAATTCCCTTTGCACCGCCACGGTCGTCGAAGACGACGACCTCGGCCTCGGGGATTCCAAGCGAAGGAATCTGAGTCTTGGCCTCGGCAATGAACCTTTCCGTCGAGTACACCGAGGTCGGCAGGTACTCGAAAGTCCCAGCCCCGTTCGGCTTGTAAGCAATAGCCCACTCAAGAGAACCGTTGCTCTGCGCGCGTGGCGCAGCCTGCATCACCGGTCGCGCCGGCTCTCCGTCGGTGTGCTTGGTCTTCAGAAAATCAATCTTCTTGAGAGCAAGGTCCTCAAGCTCCGAGTAAACAAGGTCTGCTTCGAACTTGGCCTCGTCAATCGAGACCGGCTCAGGGAACACAACGCGAGCCGTAAAGCCCACGCTCTGGTAACCCTGTGAAGGGCGAACCTCAACATCAATGTGACTTACCTGCGACATATCACCTGCTCCTGTTATCTAGTTGGATACTGCATTGGAAAGTGTAGCAGGCGGGGGGGAAAAAGGGGGGGAAACCCCCCCGCCTGCGAGCGGAGCCAAGGAAGGAGAGAAGACCTCGGCTCGACGCTCATCCCTGAACCGGAACCTCCGGGGCGTTGGAGGTGGATGCTTCCGACTCAGGAACATTTGAAGTTGTTAGTGTGTAAGGCGTAAGTGTACCAGTAACTCTGCAACTTTCGAAGTAGGAGCAGTACTTCCGGCTGCACAGGTTCCAATCTGGCTTTGGACGGAAGGCTTGCCTGGAACGAATAGCTTCTGCGTCAGTAAGCGCAGCGTGTAAAAGAGCGTATGCGTCTTGGGAATAGCAAGGCATTTCGATGATGCGAGACTTGCCTTCCTTTGCGGACATGATGTGATACTGAAAACTCAGTGGCTTGTCCGGCAACTGCCCATCGTTCTGCGCCTTGGTCGCCAGCTCGTAGTAAAGGGCGACCTCAAGGTTCATCTCTTGGTCGTACTTCCAACGACGCATTGATGATGCTGTCTTGTTGTCGACAATGACAACGTGCTGGTCCGTCTCGTACACGGTGTCGATGTATCCGTGAATCTGGAAGTCCCCGGTCGGGTAGTTCCAGTACACCTCGGACCCAATCCAGTTGTACTCGCTGACGATTTCACGGATGCTTGACCCTCCGCTATTAGAGTATTCCCACCATAGCTCAACAGACTTCTGCGCATACTCAATGACCTGCTCAGGGTCAGTGGAGTGCTCGAACCACTGCTCCATTGGCAGCAGCTTGCACTCAGCAAACGAAGACTCGGCTGCAATAGTCGCCATCTCTTTCATCGAAAGACTGCGGCCAGACTTTTCCCATTCCTCGATGGCTTTGTGAACTCCGGTGCCCATGGCTGTTTGAGGTGAGCCGTGGTCGTCGATGTCGTACATCTTGCGAAGTGCCCACTGCCACGAGCATCCTTCGAGCACAGACTTTAACGAAGACTTACTCCATGGGTACATCGTCTTCTCCTATCAGGAAGCATGCGCCACCACGCATGTCTGTCCAGTTGCCAGAGACTAGCACATTCTCAAGAGTAATTTCGATACCTCTATCGTTCATGAAATCCCAGAGGCACATGCCTTGGCGCTCTGCCTCGTTGATGTCATGGCCTTCGAATTCGGCAGGTTCTGCTTTCTCTTCGCTCGAAGAAACTCTGTGGACTATGGTCTCGTAGTGCACGGTGCCTGGCTCCACCCTTGGTGATAAGACCAAGAGCGAAGCCAGGACACCTGCCCAGAACTTCATAGTTCCTCTATGTCTGAGATTTTGTCTACAAGATACTCTTCTTCCTCGATGCTTGCTTCTCCATTCCAGACAGCATCAAGAGCATCTTGTTCGGATTGTGCAAGTATTACGTAGACAGTCTTCTTGTGAATCTCGTAGTACTTCATTCCGGCTCCCCTTTATAGTTTAACCCAGCCTTTACGAACTCAGTGTTCAGTGGGTGCGTGCACTTCCGTACGTTTACGGTGTACCCCGCATCCTCCCACTTCTTTGTCCAGTAAGCAGCTTGTTCCAGCGTGCCCACCGTCCACTCTGCGATGTTGGACTCTGGGTCTTCCTTGTTAGCCCAGGTCTGTGCAAGAACAACGTACTCATTCATTATCATCCTCCTCTTCCGTCTCACCAACCTCGGTGATGTCTTCAATGCATTGATATGTTACATCGCCCAGCCCCCACTTTTCCCACACTTCCTCTTCCGTGTCGGCAATAACGTCGTAAACAGCCATGACTTCCCAGACCTTACTCATAAAGCGCCGCCCTTCTCTCTGCCATGAAGTCATCGAACAACCATTCGTCTTCGAAGCACTCTTCCCAGGTCATGTGCCTTCCCATGATGCACTGACCCTGCATATCGTAGTGCTCATTAACCCAAAGCTCGAACTCGTTGTAATACCTGTCATAGTCTGTATCTTGAGGCAGCGCCCAGCGCTGGCTTGGAACTTCAGCATCCATGATTCTCATAATTACTCTCCTTGAATTTGGTGCAAGTACACCTCGTAGAAAGACTCGGCATGTGTGCCCCAGTTTTCGATATAATGCCGCTTCATGTTGCGAGCAACACGCTGCGCTTCCTCCTTGTCTCCGTACTCTAACACATAGTACGGGTCGTTTGCTTGCTTGTCGAACACGGTAACCCTGTATCTATCCATTTACAATCTCCCATGCGGCAGCAGCATATCCTGCGATATCTGCGTAGTTATCCTTGACACGCTCATTCTCAATTATGCGCGCAATCTTGAGAAGAATCATCATGTTGCAAACATCGACTCCATCAAGCGCATCATGCGCAGGAGCTGCAACCTTTAGGTAAGCATTCCAAAGACTTGCAGTTCGGTAGTCGAGGTTAAGGCTAGGTGGACCGTAGTCCTTGTTCCTTGCACCTGCAACTACTTCCGAAACTTCCTTCAGCAAATCAGACTGCGTACTCATCACTCGCTCCATTCGCTTGGCACCGTCCGCAACCGATTACGGAACCTATTCTCCCAATCATTTTTTCCCATGCCATGAACCACCTGGTTCTTTTTCCGCCACAACTGCCGCTGCCCCGGCGTCAACCCACCAAACATGCCATGGGTTGTCTGTGTCTCATTCGCATACCAAAGACACTCTTCCCACACCGGGCATGTCTGGCACACCTCTCTTACAAACGGGTCATAGGTATTGTCGCTAAAGAACAAATCGGTGTCCATGTTGCGACAGTTTGCTTTCGGCATCCACGATTGCGCATCTATAACAGCCTGGAATGTTTTCTGCAAATCACTCATCAATCTCTCCTATCCAATGCATCTGATTCCCGCTCTTTCTCCAGAGCATTTCTTCTCGGTACACCTCGAAAGCTAGCTCCTCCGCCCAATCATCCGAGAACTCAGCGCCCATTGCGTCACCTCCCTCATCAGCCTGGTACGGGTAAAGGCAAGAGCCTCATGGCTACCCAGGTAGATATGCCCAGAGCGACCATCAGCAAACACCGGAACCTGCAAAGTCACGCACTTGTTCTCGTCAATCTCGGCAATCGAATCCTCTAAGAACACGGAGATTGTCTCTCCATCCTCGGTAGTAACTTGAACGCTATTGATGTAATTCATCTCAATCCTCCATGAACTTAAAGAACTCTTGCGTGGTCATAGCATGCACAGCTGGTGCAGACTTGCACTGGCACCACTGGTCCTCGAGCCAGCACACCTGGCAGGACTCGCAGTTGTAGCACATGTCGTCATACACGGCTTCCTCGCCGCACAGGTCGCACTTGGCAATGACGAACGTGTCTTCGTCTTCAAACACCTTGGCAGATTCACTCGCTGGATTGAGCGTCGCAAATCCACGAGGCTTGGCGCACGAGTATGAGGAGTTGGAGTACCACACATCCTCATGCCAGTGACCAGCATTCTCGTTGAGAATGTACGCGCAATACTCAGCATCCGGGTCGTTGGTCATAATGACCAGCTTAGAACCAGAGCAGTACTGCTCGACCATGTCAAACAAATACTCGTTGTCTTGCCAATTGCGAGGCAGAGCATTGAGGTAGTACTTCACGAACGCTGCGGTATCAGACATCTTGTCGTCTGGAATCTCGCAGCTGAGAATGCCATTGTGCAGCACTGCAACATTCTCGTTCATCTTGAACGGATGAACATTGTCGATGTTCGTGGTGCCGTGCGTCGCCCAGCGGAAGTGAACGCTGAACGGTGAATACTTGCCGTGAAGAGCGTACTGCTTCTCGTACTCGTCAATGAACTCATCGAACTTCATGGTTCGGAATGTGTGCAGCTCATTGTGCTCATCGAAGTACATGAAGCCCGCACCATGCGGGTTGTTCTTGAAACCCTCGAACAGATGGCTCTCGGGAATCTGCTTACCTGCGGGCTGATAGATAGCAAGACACATTAGAAATCCTCCTTTGAACATCCAACTGCAATGAACGACTTAAGGTTATCGTACTTTTCGGTAGTTAACAACCAATCCTGGTACTTGTCTCTGCTGAGCGCACCATTCATTACATCTCTGACAGATAGATTCTTGGTGTACTCATACATAGAGTCGACGAACTCCATGTTCTTCATGATTGCGCTCTGAAGAATGTTGCCTTTGAAGTAGCGCAACTCTACAGTGTTCGTGTTCTGGAAGTTAATGGCAAGATAACGCCTGCCATTCGCTTTCTTACCCTTGACATAGTCCGGAATACTGCTTCTCTCGGACTGGTCAAAGAACCAGCTCGCATAGCTAGAGTCCTCACGCTGACCAACGAACTGACACAAGTCAGGATTCTTAAGCTGGAGCTGAACGAACTTCCATAGATGCATCGGAGTAAATGCAGACCTCGACACATGGATATGGAAACCGCAGCTTTGATACGCAAACGACCGAGCGCCATTGGCTCGGGCTACATTTAGTTGCTCGAAGGGGAACATCTGTTTGAAGGCATCGAGCGTTGCTGGCATAGTCACCAGCTCGACGCCATTAGGGCCAAGCGAACCATCTTCTTTGAGATACACGAACTCAGACTTGGATTGAGGAATGCCTTCAATAAACTCCTCGGATACTGGACGCATCCTTTCAATCTCAATCTCTGTGCCCATGTACAACAGACCAGGCTTAGAATAAGGAGAACAAATTGCAAAATTAGAATCGTTTATTGAGTAATAATAGTACTTTGGCTTATAGCTGTAATACTCGATGTACTCAGAGTCCTCTGGTCCGCAGCACTCAATAGCGCTGTCTTCCCAGTGGTAGTAGGTCCCGCAACCATCGCAGGGATAAGTGCAATTAATGCAGATGTACTCTCCAGAATCATGCGCATTGATTAGATTCTGGGGATAAATCATAGCCCTCCGAAGACGCACATTCTCTGCTTCTCCAAGCAAATCTTCGTCAACAAGAAGTTCACCGCAATTAGCGCACTCGACAACAATATCATTCGTGCAATCTTCGCAGAGATTATCGTTATATCCTCCTGATTCTATAATGCCTTGATTACAACGGCAGCAAATCAATCCAGTAAATGATTGCTGAATTCCGGTTGGCATTGCACTCTCCTTGGTTGGCGTGCCCCCCCGCCCGGCCGCGCCGGCGTTCTTTGCTGGCGTGGCATATTTGGGGGGCCGCCTACTAGATAGATAGATAACTAGTCATGCCATCTCTTCTCTGTCCTAACTTGCAACGAGAGCGGCAGGTTCAACCTGCCATCACCTCCTTTGCTCGGTTCCAGGTGAGCACCGAGTGCTCCATCATATCGTCTGCTTCGTGAAGCATTCGCATCGCTTCGCGCTGCAAACGCTTGGCTTCTGCCAAATAGTAACGAGCTTCGAACTCTAGCTGCTGATTGTCGCTCACCATACCTCAAACCCTCCCGAGTCTCGGCAAAACTTAATGAACTCACGAACATGTGCAACATCGGCTGAATACACTGTGCCTCTCGGTGACACTACTTCGACGCCACCGGCAGACAACTGCCGAAGAACTTCGGCAATAGCACCATCGAGCTCATCCGTAAGCATGAACTCATGGTCGTCGCTCATCCCATCAATCATCATCTCCAAGGCGTAAGCCAGGAGCTTGGCCTGCTTCTTGTCAGGACCAGCGCCATCGTTGTAAGACATATCTTCCACCATATCCGGGGGAAGAACATTTGCCTTCTCAATCAACTCATGGATAGGTCGCCAGCTCCAGACGCTGGCACGAAAGTACTCACCATCAGGTGAGGCCGGAGCCTTGCCATACACATCCATACCCATCGTTCTCTCCTTAGTCGTTTGCAACAATGAGATAAAGCTGTTCCATGACTGGAGCCCAAAAGTTGTGAATCTCTCGGCCCGTTTCATCCGCAGAGTCCTCAGCAAGAATGCCAAGAAGCACTTCTGCTTCTAAAGCATTCAAAGATATGCTGTGCTCGTAGCTAGACATCAGCTCTCCTTGTGTTCGTGAATAGCCGGGACATAACTACCGTACGCCCAGCACCAATGTACCTGGCAGAAGTTCATGGCTGCACCCACTCTCCGTTGCTGTAGTACATCTCGAAGTAGTCATCCATCACATGACCATAGTCACGCTCAACGCCCTCGATGTAAGAATCAAGGAACTCAATAAGCTCATTCTGTCGACGAATCTTTTCAGACATCCACCAATATGTAGCTGCCCAGATGGACACCCCCCACATGGCAAGCATCGTCAGTATAGCAGCAGCATTAGTGGTCGCAACCTCAAACATCACTTAGCCTCCTCGAACTCGACAATCTCCAGCTCGTCAGCGAACTGAAGGGCTTTGCCAACCAGCGTGCCTGCCTCAATCATGTCGTGGGCAGTAACCTCAAAAGCAATTACCAGGCGGTAAGTACGCATGCCATCTCCAATGTCCAGGGCCGACCCGGCCGCCGCTTATCTCCCAAGCCGGCGTGGTTTGCCGGCTTGGTACAACTGAGCGGCCGGTCGGCTTGGCGACGAATATCTTTTCAGTAACTGCCATACTGACGCCATCTCTCCTCTGTCCCAACTGTACGGGAGCTGACTAACAGGGGGGGAGTCACGCCAGCTCTTCTCAGTCCCCACTGTGCGGAGCGCGACGAGAGGGAACGGGCGCGCGTGTGCGGACGGGGGGCAGCCGAAGCTGCCCCCCGCCGCGCGGTCACGCGACGCCCTGGAGCGTGTACGATGCCCACGCGCCCTTCGCGTTCGAGTACGCGCCGACGCGCACGCGGAGGGTGACAATGTCACCCACCGCGACGCGCCGCTCGCCTCCGGCGAGCGACGGCAGCACGACGGCATCGCCGTCGATGCTGGCGTCGTCGAAAGCGGACACGAACGCGTTGCGCTGGTCCTGCCGCACCTTGAGCGAGACGAACTCGCCGTTCTTGCTCTCACGGGTCTCGAATGAGACCACGCGCGCTTCGAAAATGTCGACGGTCATCGTCGACCCCCTTTGCTTGATGTGCGCTAGCCGGCTGGCTAACACCCGTCATTGAACCAGTGCCCCGCAGTTTGGGGTGCTGGTATCAATGACCAGCCAGCCGGCTGCCATCAACCAAAGGGGCTCGAGGATGTCGACACCGCCCGAGGCGCGTGGCTCGTCCCCGAGACCCGCGAGAGCTGGCGAGTCTCGCCAGGTGCGCTGGACGCAGCGCACGGGCGCGTGGGCATGGACCCGCACGCGGGTTCCCCCAGCGTCGCCAGCTCTCGCTATGTGACCTAGGGCCATGTATTTTACCTCAGAACGGGTTTTGGACATCCGAGATGATTCCGGCACCACTCCGGCTTGGGGCCAGAAAGCAATCCAATTTTGTCCATAGGCATTTGGACAGACTGACATCCAATTTTCGGGCCACTGTCTTCAATTAATGGACTACTGTGCGCTGTCCGCACAAACCGCTTTGCTTACTTGACTTCCTTCTGAAATCTATGGGTATACTGGTTTTAGCCGGGAGAGCGACCTTTGGGGTCGCTCTCACCAGCGTACGCTGGGAGAATGCCACAGAAGTTGATATTGATAGGCGGACAAAGGCTTATCGATGGCAATTGGCGGAGCGCTACGCGCTGCAATCAGGGCAGGAAAGTTCGGAGTTGCGGCACGTGAGTCGCGCCAGAATGCGCGTGCGCTTCGTACGCTGAACCGCACGGGGGGCGTGGGGCGCTTCCAGCGCCAGCTTCCTCTTGAGGAGCGTGGGTTCGAACGTATGCTCGGGCGCGGTTACGGCGCTACGCCTCGGGGAAACGCCGTCATTGTTGACCCTGCAACGGGAAGCCGGACCGTTCTTAATCAGGGTTTCGATGACTACATGGAAGGCCGTCCGCCTTACCTGAACAGGTTTTACACGAGTCCTTACGGAACGCCTCAGATTGAAGCACCTTACGAGGGGTTTAGGGTTCTTCCTGGCAGGGTTGACAGATACGGCGATACTTCGCTTCCTCCAGGGCCATGGCAAGGAAGGGGTAGAGGAACAGAGTGGGCGGAACTTCCCGTTGACGGCGGTCCTCCGTATGTCAACGGGAGTTACTTTGAGCCCTTTCCTGGAAGAAACCCCGTCTTCCCCGAACGGTTGCAAACCTTTCCGTGGACAAGGTTTGGTCAGTATCCTGACCCAAATCCTTTCCCGATGCGATAGGATTTATATAATGATGAATAAGAAGGCAAAGTTGTCAAAGAACGTTGCGCCGCGCACGAAGAAGAAGTTGACTACTACCCAAAAGCGCACATCGAGTTCTGGGTCTCGCCGCAGCCGTGCTGGATACTGAGATTTAATCATGCCAACGTACTATCTTAACGGCAAGAAGTACTCAGGCCCAAAGCACAAGATGCCCAACGGCAAGTACCATACCGGTGCTAAGCACACGGCTTCGTCAAAGCCCTTGACCGTAAAGAAGAAGTAATGGCAAGGCCAATTTGGGAAAAGAAGAATCCTAAGAAGAAGTCAAAGAAGCTGACGCCCTCGCAAAAGGCTCAGGCAAAGGCTCGAGCCAAGAAGGCCGGCCGGAGGTACCCGAACATGGTCGACAACGCAGCGGTGGCCCGACGTGGCCGCTAAGAAGCCGACGAGCAAGAAGGACCCGCGTCTGGCTCGCGCTGGCGTTTCTGGGTACAACAAGCCGAAGATGACGCCAAAGCACCCGACTAAGAAGGGTATCGTTGTTGCCAAGGAGGGCGACACGATTAAGACTATTCGGTTCGGCCAGAAGGGGTACGGGCACAATTACTCCGAGGGAGCACGGACTTCCTTCAAGAAGCGTCACGCGCAGAACATTAAGAGAGGTAAGCTTTCTGCCGCCTACTGGGCTGATAAGGTTCTGTGGTCTGGGCCATCCGGCCCTCAGAAGACTCCGCCAAAGGGTAAGAAGAGCGTCTAATGGCTGTCCAAGCGGACAAAATTAAGATTAGAAAAGAATACATTGCCTGGTGCGCGACGCCTCAGAGGCTTCGCGTCCAGCTTGATTTGCCTAAGACAAAGCGCGAGTTTGCTGAACTCAAGGGCATCAACGAAAAGACGCTTCAGCGTTGGGGCAAGTTGTCTGACCACGAGGAACTTGTCGCGCAGCACAAGAAGAAGTTTGCTGCTAATCTTGACAATTCTTCCATTACCAAGGACATTATGAAGCCCGTGCCAGCAAAGCACGGAAACGCGCTAAAGAAGTTCGAAGACGCGCCTACTGTTACGCTTGAGGATGACCCGGTATGGCAGCCCGAGCTGTCAAAGGACGAGCTGCGCTACCAGCAGGTCAAGGACACGCTTGTCCAGCTAGCAACAGATGGACAGTCTCAGGCTATCGACCTTTACCTGAAGCACTGGGGCAAGCCGTTTGTCGAGGCGGAGCAGTCTACGACCGGGATGTTCCCGAACCTTTCTGACGAGGAACTTCTTGACCGCGTGTGCCGACTTCTTGGCAAGGAGGTCATGACAAGCTTCCTTGCGGCCGAGGCTGCTACTCGATGAACCGTAGGCAGCAACTTGAGCAGGCTTACGCCGAACTTCTTTGGCGTCATTATGCAAACAATCCTGCCGATTTCTTCAGGGACTGCGTGTTTGTGCCGGCCGGGGAGAAGCTTGGCGGGGCAGAGGGGCGCACAAATTTCGAGTTGTTCGATTACCAGGTTGAGACGCTACAGACGATTCGCGATAATCGTTATGTGATTGTTCTAAAGGCGCGTCAGCTGGGTCTGACGACCCTTATGATGGCGTATGCGTTCTGGATGTTGCTGTTTCGTCCGGGTTCTAACATCGTCCTAGTGTCAAGAAGCCAGAGCGCAGCAAACTCTGCACTTGAAATCATGGACTTTATGTACAACTTCCTGCCGGAGTGGGCGAAGAACAGGGGTCCTGGGGTAGAGTCTGACGCTGCAACCCACCATTCGTACCGCTTCAACAATGGAATTGTTTCAAAGATTACGTCTTACGCCGCCACAAAGACGGTGGCAGCCGGTCAGACGGCGACTCTGGTGCTTTGGGACGAGGCCGCACTGGCCGAATACCAGGAGGATGCGTTCAGAACCCTGCTCCCGACGACCGACGCAGGCGGTTCGATGGTGGTATTCAGCACCGCGCGTGGTGGTTACAACCAGTTCGCCCGCATTTACAGGGACGCGGAGCGTGGCGAGTCGCAGTTCAAGCCCATTTTTCATCCTTGGTACGCATCAAGATTTATGAATCCGCTTGCTGATATCGGAAAAGTCGACAATTCTCTATACGAATTAAAGCGTCGGGACATGTCGAATGAGCCTTGGCGCTTCTTTGCGGAGTATCCAAGCAGTTCCGAGGAAGCATTTCGTCAGTCTGGGCGCGCTAGGTTTGCAAACCTGCCAGATTTGGAAAAATTTGAGGCGCTGCCCTACCAGGGAAGCATCAACGTTGATATTAATGGCGCTCCAATGCTTGAAGCGAAGGGCGAAGGGCCGCTCCAATGGTCCGACTACGCTCTTTATGGGACGCCAAGGGGGTGTCGAGCCGTCATTGCTGTCGACCCATCGGGCGGAACGGGTGGTGACTACACCGTAATTACCTGCGGATGGGTGAATCACGACGGAATTCCAGTCCGCGCGGCCGTTTGGCGCTCGAATGAGTTCGAAGCGCAGGAGATTGCTGAGGAATCTTTCCTTCTTGGTAAGTATTTTGCCGACGAGACGGGCCGAGACGCCCTTATTGTGGTTGAAAGGCAGGGTGGGTACGGAGAAACCACCGTCCACGGCCTTCGTCAGATGGGCTACCGTAATCTTTACGTCCACAGGTACACCGGGCACCGTAAGTACAAGCAGGACACGTCCTATGGCTTCCCAATGACCATGACCAGGCGTCCGTTGGTGGTCGATGCGCTTGCTGGGTGGCTGGATTTTGAGAACGACAACGTTCTTATTGGAATTGACAAGGAACTCAGGCGAGAGCTAGGCGCGTTTGTGGTCCGAAACGATGGCAGAGTGGCGGCAGACGACGGAGAATACGACGATTTGGTCATGTCGACGGCAATCTTCGTATATGT
>Ga0222714_10000731_pt1 | contig 37421 bp, 56 predicted proteins | sample C33_3DmetaG_FD_165048 | JGI IMG/M metagenome (GOLD analysis project Ga0222714, IMG submission 165048) | Estuarine water microbial communities from San Francisco Bay, California, United States - C33_3D | ecosystem: Environmental > Aquatic > Marine > Unclassified | place: USA: California...
TCGTAACCGGACCACTGTGTCCGTCGGCCCTACCCCTCCCCCCCCAAAAATCCCAGCACCAGGCACCCCCAGCACCAGGCATCGGCGCCCCAGTGGGTGCGCACCCCAGCACCTAGCACCCAGTGGGCGCAGTGGTGCAGCGCTTCAATGATGCGAGAGAAACCCAGTGGGTCCATTGGACCTTTTGGGTTTTGGGGCATGAACCCAGTGGGTCTAGGGGCTAACCCGGTGGGTCGAGAATCGGGGGGAAATTTGACCCAGTGGGTCAATAAATCAGCGACCCAGTGGGGTTTTTGGGGTCCAATGACAACTGTGCCTTTCGCGCAGGCGACCCAAAAGATATACGACTTTTTAAACAGCACAAAGAATCTCGATTTTCCAAAACACACCCCCAGAGACAAAAGGCGCAAATGTCACACCCTTACGGTAAACTGACAATTAGACCCAGTGGGTGGGAAAACCCCTAGAAGATATTTTCGTATGGGGTATTGACAAAGCAAACCCAGTGGGTATACTAGAGCACGTTAACCCCAGTAACCCGTAACCCCTGAAAGGCTTTGATCATGAACAAACAAGAAACCCGCGAAGTCGCCCGCCTGGAACTGTACCGCGCAGCCGGTGCCGACGTCGGCATGATCGCCCGAAGTGTGAGTGCACTCATTCGTGCAGCCCGCACCAATAAAAGCGCTGAAGCGTTGCGCGGCATCGCTGCACAGTGGGGCGTGATTGCGCACCCCGACTTCATCGCATAAACCCACTGGGGCGCAAGCCCCACATTCTGTAACCCGTAACCCCAAAAGGATCGAACCATGAAACCCAAGTACAACAACACCCCCTTGAGTTATGTCGAACTGTACCCCGCACCACTTGAGCAAGAAAAGCCACCCAGTGGGTGGGCCATTGTCGCCGGTGTGGTGCTAGCCGGTGTGGCCGTGTTCTGCGTTTTGCTTTTTGCCTTTTCTCTGTAACCCGTAAACCGTAAAGGACTTTAAAAATGACTGACCAAACCAAACCCCGCAGCCTAGCCGCTATCGCATACGACATTCGCAAAACGTGGACAAAGCCCTATTTTGGGGCCGCGCCCTATATCGACGCTATGGGCAACTTATCGGACATACACGATATGTATTTTCACGACACCGGCGAAAGTGTCGTGCGGTACTTTTTGGCAAACGCCAAAACATGGCGCGGGGATGATGCCAAACGAATTAAGGCTGAACTGAAATTGATCGCGAAGGTGAAATAATGAAAATATCTGTTACTTCAAAACTCGACGGGATCCGCTCATGGTCCTTGGAAGCGCTCGAGACTTGCCCGGGATCGTGGGCTGAGCCCGGTGTATTGGTCCCAGCATGCGCCGGTTGCTACGCGACAACCGGCAATTATCGTTTTGCAAACGTCAAAGCCCCCCGGGCCCACAATAAAACCGATTGGACCCGTTTGGACTGGGTTTCTGAAATGATCCAAGAACTGCAAAACGACCGGTTTTTTCGTTGGTTCGACTCGGGCGACGTGTACGCCTTGGGGCTTGCTGAGAAGATCCTAGCCGTGATGCAAGCGACCCCGTGGGTCAATCATTGGCTACCGACGCGCATGCACAAATTCCCCAAATTCGCGCATGTATTCGCCCAAATGCAAGCGCTGCCCAATGTATCGGTGCGTTTTTCGTCGGATAGCGTCATGGGCGAATATATCCCGGGTTTGCATGGCTCAGTCATTGGACCCGACGCTGCGACGTTTCAGGATCAACCAGGCGTGAGCCTATGCCGCGCCTATGAGCATGGGGGCCGGTGTAACGGTTGCCGGGCTTGCTGGGATAAATCGGTTGAATTGATCGCATACCCGGCGCATGGTCAAAAAATGGCAAAAGTGATCCGCATACATGTTGGGGGCCAAAAATGACGCGAGAACAAATGGAAAAACGGCTACAGCGCGGGCTTGCCCGGTCCTATTTTTGGACCGTATCTATTCGTGGCAATTTGGGCAACATCGTAACCCGGCATTTTTTCACCCGTGAGGGTGCGCGGTACTGGGCCAAATGTTGCGGTAAAAAAATGGTCCACTTGCAAAAGGTGGAAAAAGACAATTTTCGTTTAATCGTGAAAGGATGAACCCCATGCAAACCGACGAACTCGAGCGCGTCGCATACATCACGGGCGACGCCCACACCGCGGGCCTATTGGCCCGGATCGACGACCTACAAAAAGCGCTAGGGCAAGCGACCGCGGATAACGTGACGCTGCAGCAAGAAAATGAGATTTTGCGCACAGAACTACGGGCCGCGCAAATCGACCGCGCTTATGGGGGGAACATGGACTAATGGCCCTCGCACTTTACTTTGCAGCGGTATGCGTTGCCGGTGCAATCGCCGTATATCTTGAAATTTAACCCCAAGCCCCTAGGATCGACCTAGGGGCATTTTTTGACCCTAACCCAAGGTAACCCCCACATGGCACACAAAAGCCCCCCAAAACCCCCACAGAACCCCCAATTTACCGCCGATCTACTGGCCCTGATAGACCGGCATGAATTGAGCGAAACCGGCGCGGCCACTTTGCTAGGTGTCCCAGTGCACACCCTTAAAAAGTGGGTTAGCGGTGAGCGCGGCCCCGGCGCGGCCACTATTCGATTGCTCGAGGTGCTTGGGATCGTTGAAGCACTGGCCCCTGACCTATTTCAGATTTTCAGTGCTCACGTTGAGAAATCCAATGCTCACGTTGGAAAATTCAAAAACGAAAATCCAATGCTCACGTTGGAAAATCCAATGCTCACGTTGGAAAATCCCAATGCGGGGGATCAATCATGAAGTACCTATTGATCGGTGCCCTGTGGGGTCTATCCTTGTTCTGGATGACCGAAGACGCCTTTGAGCAGGGGTATTTACAAGGGTACGAGGAAGGGCAGGAGCGGGCGCTCATGTCGCCCGCATCGATGGCAACCTGTACCAAGTGGTGGTTCGATGGGAACGCCAACCGCGCCCGCCAGGCCATGAATCAATACTGTGAAAGGAACAAGAAATGACCGCACGAGAACAATTCGAACTCGACCACTTCGGCATCACACCGGGCAAGGTTGGCCGCAGGTATCACACGGCAGCAGCGCTGCCACCGATGACGTGGCGCAGGTCTTTGAAGGGCTGGGTGGCATTGGCCCTTGGTTGGGTGCTGGGCACATTGTTTGGCGTGGTGCTGGTGCTTGTTTGGGAGATGGGGAAATGATCAACCGATTCATCACTTGGTTGCGTCGCAATGACGAAATGCTAGAACCACTGCGCAAACAAATCGAACAACAGGAGAAAAACATGGAATGGGACCAACTGCAAACCATCTGCTTGTACATCATCTACATGACCATCATCATGGGCACCGGCCTGATAATCGCCTTCTGGATCATGGCATAAGCAAAAAGCCCGGTTACCCGGGCTTTTCTCATTCCTCAAGGTCAGGGGTGTACCCCTTGACCAATTTGCGCTCGTAACCCTTCTCGTAGGCGTAGCGGTAGATGTAGTCGGCGTGGCGCTGCTTGGCCTTGATCACCTTCTGACGGTACTCTTTGAACATCTCGGGCAGACCCGGGTTCAGTGCCCATGTCACGCGCTTCTTGTGCAGTTCGCTCTCCACCTGCACCGCCCACCCCGACTGCTCGATCACCAGCATGGCGTCCATGACCGCCTGATCCTTCTGCCAGTCGGTCTTACCCTCAAGCGGACGCCGAGCCGAGCGCTTCAGGCTGCGCAGGTCCACCATCGTCGTGTCGCCGCTGATCTGAATGATGTATTCGATCATCCACTGGTCGAAGTCGTTCGTGATCACCCCGCCCACCTCACCCAAGGCATACCGATACGCTGGGATCACATACCCGCGCACCAAGGCCACCACCCGGTGAACCATGTCGGCACTCACCACTGGGCTGAAGGGTGACTCGATCAGGTGGAACATGAGGATCAACCGGCCAGCAAGACCTTCGAGCTTACCGAACGCTGTCATGTACTCGGTGCCGCTGTCGAGCACCCGCTCGTCCTGCTTGGCCTCTTCGTACCACGCTTGGAATTCACGGAAGGCTGTGTAAGCATCGGGGGACAACTGGTACGTTTGAGCAGGGAGCGCGTAAGTCAGGCGTAAGGTGTTCTCCCAAGCCCCCGAACTGGTCATGTACTCGGGCACTGGTTGTCCCAGCTTGGTCTTGTTCCCGCGCAGAATGGCGGGGATGAAGCGCTGGAGCAAGCCATCGGCAGACAGCGCGGCCAGATTGGCCTTGAACACCTGCGGCTGGATGTTGCCGTAGATGCTGACGGCCAAGTTCTCGCAGTAGATCGACCCAGCGCCCACACGGTCCATCTCATAGTGCTCTGACTCGTAACTGACAACCCATGCCGAGCGATCCTCACCGCTGGCCTTGTCTGTCAGCTTGCGCACCCAGCTATTCATCTCGTCGAGGTGGCACAACAGGCCACGGGGACGGTCTGCCGCTTGGCGCACCAGCTTCTGACTGGTGATGTCGCTCACCGTGATCTTCAGGGGCACCGGCTGCGGTGGCATCTCGGGCACATGCGGTGCCTGATCACCACCGAGCAGTGCCTCGGGGCTAGACGACCACTCAAGGAACGACTTCTTGGCACTGGCGTATGCGGCCTCTTTGCCTTCCCAGTCGAGCAGGTTCTTGGTGTAGCCCGGGCGATCCTCGGCTTCGATGTTCTTGAGCGGTGACAGCATGGGGCGTGAGCCGGGTGACTTCTTGTCCGCTGGGTCACCCAAGGTCATGAGCCACAGCACGGGTGGCACTTTAAACCCGGGCATGAGTTCGAGCCTGATGCGGGCGTCAACCACCCCGCAGACAGCGGCCAACCCAGCGAACAAAGGGACCAAAGGGTCGCAGCCCACGCTTTCTGAAATCTCTTGTGAGCGTTGGCGCAGGATGCTCGGCCACAGGTTCAGGTCCATCTCGGGAGGCTTTGGTCGCAGCCCGTCGAGCACATCGAGCGGGGCCATGACGGGTATCTCAATCTTGCTGAACAACTCGGACGCATCGGGCATGGGTCGCTGCCAGCCGTGCTGCTTGGCGATGTGGAACAGGGTGCCCAGCTTGACCGCTGACGCTTTGTCGGGCTTGAAGCTCATCCACTGCGTCAGTATCTCGCGCTCACCGGGGTACTTGGTTTGGGACGTGGCGCTCCACTCGTTCCACATCTGCAGCGCCTGATCAAGCTGATCGGTCTGGGTGCCCGCCCAGTGCAGAGCCATGCCGATGCTGACCCACTCGTCGCGTGAGCACTCGGCAGGGACCACATCAAGAGCTTGGCGAATTTCTTCCCACGAGGCGTCAATCGAGCCGTCCGTGGCGATGGTGCGCTGCTGATCCTGCACCAGCATGCCGTTCCACAGATCGAGCAGGGGCTGTGGGATGACGGGCATACGGGTCCAGTGGCCCAAGCCGCCCCACTGGTAGGGCTGGCGTGTCTCGGGGTGGATGCTTGGGGGCAGCACGTCCTGCACCGTGAGGCCACTGACCGTGGCGCAGCGCAACTCGTAGGCTGTCACACCGCTGTGCAGAATCTTCTTGGACGGCAGCGCCGCACCGAAGGGCATCGCATACAACAACTTGCCGTGCCCCGGCTTGCCCGAGTTGATCACCACCGCATCGGGTGCGTTGTACAGGGCTTGCAGATCGATGCCGTGCTCTGCCAAGAGCGAGGTGGTCATGGTCCAGTTGTCGATGTCCAAGGCCATCGTGCCGCTGTACGCATGGGCCAAGCCGATGCCGTAGCCCGGGGGCAGATCACCCTGAGACTTCAAGGCATTCTCGCGCAGGTTCCACCCGGGTGTGCGTGGCCCCTTGGTGTTGGCTGGTATGGGCACAAGGCTCCAACCATGACGGATGTAGGCGTCCACGGACGCTGGGTGGGATTGCACTGTTTGTGGGACTGTCATACACTTGCCTTGTTGGTGATTGCAGTTGCCGACGTTTCATTGGATGTCTCCATTCGACCCCGGCTAACCCCCGGGGTCTTTTTTTGACTGGTCATTTTGCAACGCTCCAAAAAATATTTGTTAAACTGTTTGACAAGTGTAACGCAGTTGTGCAACAATCACAACATCAAATCACGGAATTTTTCACCATGACCCCTAAATCCAAATCAGCGTACCTGTCAGCCCGAGTGACTGACAAGACGCGCCTCAAGTTTCATGCGAAGGCTTCAAGGTTTAGCACACCGTCTGATGTCTTGCGTGAACTCATCGATGCGTTCGTAGAAGATCGTGTCACCATCCATCCCCCTGTAAACCGTAATCCTCTGGAGAAGATTTATGTCACTCGAAGCTAAGATCGAAGCCCTGACCGCTGCTGTGGTTGCCCTGACTGCCAAGTTGGAGTCCAGCAATGTAGCACTCGCCGCACCTGTTGCACCAGCCCCTGCACCCGTGGTACAAGCTGCCCCTGCCCCTGTTGCCGCACCCGCACCTGTGGCCGCACCTGCACCCGCACCTGTGATGCCCGCACCCCCTGCATTCGTCGCACCTGCCCCAGTGGCCGCAGCACCCTCCGGTGTGCCGTTTGCCGACGGTAAGGGTCTGATCGACTACGTGATGGGCGCATACAAGGCGCTTGGCCCACAAAAGGGCGCACAGATTCAAGGTGTCTTGACTGGTCTGGGCTACCAGAACATCAACGACGTGAAGCCCGAGCACTATGGTGCACTGCACCAAGGCATCGAAGCCTTGAAAGCCTGACCATGAGCGCCCACGCCATGCTCTCCCCCTCGAAGCGCAGTCGTTGGGCCTTGTGCCCCGGCTCGATTCGGGAGGAAGCCAAGTACCCCGACGAGGGTAGCGGTCCAGCCGCGATTGACGGTACCCACAGCCACACGCTGCTGGAGCACTGCATCAAAGCTGGTCTGACCGACCCGATGGATCAGGTAGGGGAAACCTTTACCGATCACGAGGGTGAGTTCAAGGTTGACGCTGACCGCGCCGCCCGAGTCAAGACTGCAATCGAGTACATCCGTGAGCGATCCATGAGCGGCATGTTCAAGGTCATCTCGGAGCAACGTGTGGACCCCAAGTTCCTGCTGGGTCGTGACGACTTGTCGGGCACCGTGGACTGCCAGATCATCGGCCCTGACTGGATCGAATTGATCGACTACAAAGACGGCATGGGTGTGGTGAGCGCCGAGGGTAACATGCAGCTTGAGCAGTACGCCTATGGTGTGCTGGCCGAGTTGAAGCTGCCTGTGAACGGCGATTACCCGTTCAACCACGTTCGCATGACGATCATCCAGCCCAAGCTGGCACTGCGTGGGATGCAGCCCATCACATCGTCTGAGGTGCCCACGCACCACTTGATCCAAAACATGGGTACAATCATCACGCAGGCCGCTGCGACTGACAAACCAGATGCACCGCTTGTACCGGGTGAAAGTCAATGTAAATTTTGTCGCGCCAAAGGCTCCTGCGCCGCGCTGGCAAGTAACGTAATGAAGGATGTGGGAGTCATGTTCCAACCAGTAACTCAATTGCCCGATGTTGCGCAGCAATCTGCCAACAAAGACCCATCTACGATGGATATGTCCCAGATCGCACAGATCATGGAAGCCGCCCCCTTGATGCGCCAACTACTCGAAGCTGTCGAGAAGGAAGCACTGCGTCGCATGGAAGCTGGTCAGGTCATTCCTGGCTTGAAGCTGGTCAATGGTCGTGGCTCCCGCGCTTGGGCACTGCCCGAGGAGGAGATGGCCGACAAGCTCGTGAAGATGGGCATCCCCAAGACCGCAATCTACGAAACCAAACTCGTGTCCCCTGCCAAGGCTGAGAAGCTGACGTGGGAGAAACGTGACGGCACCAAAGTGTCCCTGACTGACCGCCAACTTTCCCGCATGGAGCAAGAGTACGTGGTCAAGATGGCTGGCAAGTTGACCGTGGTCCCTGAATCTGACGAGCGTAAAGCCGTCACACTGAATGCTGCGCCACTCTTTAGCGCAGTTGAAACCCCCGCCGAGCTTCCCGCTTGGCTTTCTTAAACTGGAGTAAATGTAATGTCTGAAATCATCTTTTTGTCGAACGTCCGTCTGTCCTTCCCCCACCTCGCTGAACCCCAGCGCCAAGTGAATGAGCAGACCGGCAAGGAACGCATCTCGTACAACTGCGAGTTCATCATGCCGCAGGATCACGCTGGCTTTCAGCAGTTCATGCAGCGCTACGGTGCCCTGGCCTTGGAGAAGTGGAAAGAACACGCCCAAGCCGTCATGGCAATGATCCAGCAGGACCGCAAGACCCGCTGCTACGGCATGGGTTCGGAGAAGATCAACAAAAAGACCTTCCAACCCTACGACGGCTACACCGGCAACGTGTTCATCACCGCTGGTCGTGACAACCCACCGCAGATGATCCAAGCCGATGGCACACCCATCGACCCATCCAACACGATGGCGTACCAGCAGTTGGCCCGCAAGATGTACGGTGGTTGCCGTGTCAACGCTGCCATCAAGCCTTGGCCGCAGGACAACAAGCATGGCCGTGGCATCCGCTGCGACTTGATCGCTGTCCAGTTTGCTGCTGATGACACCCCATTCGGTGAAGGTGCTGTTGACGCATCGAACCTGTTCGGTGCTGTGGCTGGCGCTCCTGCTGGCATGTTCGCCCCGGCTGCTGCACCCGCAGCACCCGCAATGCCCATGCCTCCCTTCATGATGGGCGCTCAGTAATCAACCGGGGGCTTCGGCCCCCGTCTACCCGGTAACCGTAATGAGTAACGACATCGTTTGGGATATTGAGACATTTCCCAATGTATTCACGCTGGCCGCTGAACACGCATGGCTCCCGATAACGTGGGAGTTTGAGATCAGCGACTGGCGCAACGACAGCCGAGCCATCATCGAGTTTGTTCAGTACCTGAAGCAGACCAACGCCCGCATGGTGGGATTCAACAGTCTTGGGTTCGATTACCCTGTGCTGCACACCCTGATTCGCATGGGTCACAGTGACGCCACCACCCTGTACCAAAAGGCGATGGCGATCATCCACTCGCAAGACGAGGATGGCAGCAAGTGGCTGCACCAGGTTAACCCGTCTGACCGGTTCGTTGAGCAGATTGACCTGTTCAAGATCCATCACTTCGACAACAAGGCCCGAGCCACCAGCTTGAAGGTCTTGGAGTTCAACATGCGCAGCGAGAGCATCGAGGACTTGCCGTTCCCGGTGGGTACCGTGCTCACGCAGGGTCAGGTGCCCGTGCTCAAGAACTACAACAAGCACGACGTTGCCCAGACAAAGAAGTTCTACCACCAGTCACTCGACATGATCACGTTCCGCGAGGAACTGACGCGCAAGTATGACCGTGACTTCATGAACCACAACGACACCAAGATCGGCAAAGACTACTTCATCATGAAGCTAGAAGAAGCCGGTGTTGCCTGTTACGACTTTGGCTCCAAGGGCCGCACACCTCGGCAGACCAAGCGCCCAGTCATCGCGCTCAAAGACGCCATCCTGCCTTGGATCGAGTTCGAGCAGCCCGACTTCAACCGGGTACTCAACTGGCTCAAGGCTCAGTCAATCACGGAGACTAAGGGGGTCTTCACTGACCTCACGTCAACCATCAATGGATTCACTTTTGTCTTCGGTCTTGGGGGCATCCACGGCTCAGTCGAGTCGGAGGTCATCGAGTCGGACGCTGAGTCCATCATCGTGGACTTGGATGTCACTTCATACTATCCAAACCTGGCAATCACGAATGGGTTTCACCCGGCCCATCTCGGCAAAGATTTTGTCAGCATTTACAAGCACCTGTTCGAACAGCGAAAGCAGTACCCCAAGAAGTCAGCAGAATCAGCGATGCTGAAGCTGGCGCTCAACGGTGTGTACGGTGACAGCAACAACCAATTTTCAGTGTTCTATGACCCGCTGTTCACCATGAGCATCACGCTCAACGGGCAACTGCTGCTGTGTCTGCTGGCCGAGGGGTTGATGCACATCCCAGGGCTGCGCCTAATCCAAGTCAACACCGACGGCCTGACGGTCAAGGTGCCCCGTGAGCACAAGCTGCTCGTGGACATGGCCCGCGCAGCGTGGCAGCTTCGCACCGGGCTGAACCTTGAAGAGGCCATCTACAAGGCCATGATGATCCGTGACGTGAACAACTACATTGCGGTCTACGAGGGTGGTGGCACCAAGCGCAAGGGTGCGTATGAGCACGACATGGACTGGCATCAGAACCACGGCGCTATGGTGGTCGCCAAGGTGGCCGAGAAGGTGCTGGTCGATGGTGCGCCCATTCGCAAGACGCTAGAGCAGTGGCCCGACATCATGGACTTCATGCTGCGCACCAAGGTGCCACGGTCCAGCCATCTCGCCATCGAGCGCGACGGTGTGACCTCGCAGCTTCAGAACATAACTCGTTATATAATAGCTAAAAACGGTGGTCGTCTGTTTAAGTGGCTTCCCCCTTTGAAGGGTAAGCAAGAGTGGCGCAAGATCGGTGTTGAAAGTGGATGGGGTGTTCGACCATGTAACAACATTCGTGACGCAGACGATGTTGAGATTGACTACGACTACTACATTCGGGAAGTGGAAAAACTCGTATTGGGGCTTGTTTGAAATGTGGAAACGTGTACTTAATTTTGATGGGTATGAGGTGTCGCGTGACGGCAGCGTTCGGTCATGGTTGCCCGAAAGAAAAAACGCAAAACCTCCAGTACAGCCCCGCATGTTGAAGTTTATTGTTACACCGGGGGGATACAGGCAAGTGAACCTGTATGCCAATGGAAAGCGACGAGTGGTGCGAATTCCAATACTCGTTGCCGAAACCTTTCACGGTCCGCGCCCTGTGAATGCTGTGTTGCGGCACTTGAACGGGAATTGTCAAGACGACAGAGCCGTGAATCTTAAGTGGGGCACCACGCAAGAGAACAATGACGACATGCGACGACACGGAACATGGGTGCATGGCGAACCCGTCCATACATCCAAATTGACTGAGCAGGACGTTATGCACATTCTGCAAAGTGATGAGCGAGGTATTGATCTTGCAAAACGATACGGCGTTACGCCGGGAAACATTTGCCACATTCGCAAAGGGCGAAGCTGGAATCACATTAAGAGGAGATGAAATGAACAGCGTAACCGAAGTAACCATTGAAGAACTTGAGGAGTGGAACAAGATGACTGCATTGAACAAACAAGTGGCCGGTAACCATTACAAAGACCTGCCGATCCAACCGGTTGAGTTCATCCACGCCAATGCGATTGGGTACTTTGAGGGCAACGTGATCAAGTACGTGAGCCGCTGGCGCAAAAAGAACGGTGTGGCTGACCTTGAGAAGGCCAAGCACTACATCGAGTTGCTGATCGAGTTGGAGGCCCGTAATGCTGGAAAAACAAATTGAGGCCAAAGTCTGTGACTACGCCAAATCAAAGGGTGTGCTTGCTTACAAGTTCACCAGCCCCGCACGGGCTGCTGTGCCAGATCGTATGTTCATCTCGCCAGATGGCCGTGTGTGGTTCTGTGAATTTAAGCGTGAAGGCCAAAAGCCAACAGCAGCACAAGACCGAGAGCACACCCGACTCCGACAGCAAAAAGTGAACGTCTTTGTGATTGACAACGTGACCGAAGGCAAGACCATGATCGACGTGATGGTGATGGGATGCTAAAAGTACTTGTGGCTTGTGAGTACAGTGGTCGGGTGCGGGATGCGTTTTCAAAGATGGGCCACTTTGCAATGTCGTGTGACCTGCTGCCAAGCGATACACCAGGGTTGCATTACCAAGGTGATGTAACCGATATCCTCGGTCAAGGGTGGGATCTGCTAATTGCTCATCCTCCTTGCACATATCTTACAAACTCAGGTGTTCGCTGGTTACATAAAGACCCATCACGTTGGGCGTTGCTTGACGAAGGTGCATCATTTTTTAAAGCACTACTTGAATGTTCAATCCCACGCAAATGCATTGAGAACCCAATTCAGCACAAATATGCTAGAGAGCGCATCGGTCAAAAACAAAGCCAAGTTATTCAACCTTGGATGTTTGGACACATGGAGCAAAAAGCCACTTGTCTTTGGCTTGAAGGGCTTCCTTTGTTGCAACCTACCAACAACGTCAAGGATGAAATGATGCAGTTGCCAAAAAGAGAAAGAGAGCGGGTGCATCACCTTCCCCCGTCTGCCGACAGATGGAAACTCCGAAGCACAACCTATCAAGGCATTGCTGATGCAATGGCTGCCCAGTGGGGTGGACAATGCTGACACCTGACCTGCTCCACGGCTACCAGCAAAAGGCCGTCAACTTCCAGTCCACGCACCCTCACTCGATGCTGTGGCTGGACATGGGTCTGGGTAAAACCGTGATCACGCTGACCACGCTGGCCCACCTGATCCGCACCAGCTTCCTGCGCGGTGTCATCATCGTCGCACCCATCCGAGTCATCCGTCTGGTGTGGCGTCAAGAGGCTGCGAAGTGGGAACACACCAAGCACTTGAAGTTCAGCATGATCACGGGCACCAAGGACCAGCGCACCCGCGCCCTGCTGCGTCCCGCTGACGTGTACATGATCAACTACGAGAACCTTGGCTGGCTTGCTGAAACCTTACAGACCTACTTCGTCAAGAAGGATCGCCCGATGCCGTTCAACGGGATTATCTGGGACGAGATCAGCAAGATGAAGAACAGCGCCACGAACCGGGTCAAGGCGTTTCGCAAGATCGCCGACAAGTTCGACTGGACCACGGGCCTGACCGGCACCCCAGCCAGCAACGGCTACAAAGACCTCCACGGCCAGTTCCTCGTGGTGGACAAGGGTGAGCGTCTGGGCACCAGCAAGACGGCCTTCCGCACCCGGTTCTACAAGAAGGTCGGACCGTACAAGGAGGTGCCCTACGAGGACACCGAGGACACGATCAAGAAGCTGATCGGGGACATCACGCTGGAGATGAGCGCCGAGGACTACAACCCGCTGCCCGACCTCATCGTCAACAACATCGAGATCGACATGCCCGACGATCTGCGGGCCAAGTACGACCGGTTGGAGAAAGAGTTTTTCTTGGTGCTCGACAGCGGCAAAGAGATCGAGGCGTTCAACCAGGCGGCCCTGACCAACAAGTGCTTGCAGTTCTCCAACGGTGCCATGTACCCCATCGCTGGGATGCCGCTGTGGGAGCCGGTGCATGACATGAAGCTCGACGCGCTGGAGGACATCATCGACGAGACGCAGTGGTCACCCATCCTGTGCGCCTACGCCTACCGGTCTGACGCTGCTCGGATCATGGAGAGGTTCAAGGCGCTGCGCCCGATCAACCTGACCGAGTGCAAGACCGAAGCGTCACTGACCAACGCCATGCACCGCTGGAAAATTGGCGACTGCTCACTCATGATCGGCCACCCGGCCAGCATGGGTCACGGCATCGACGGCCTCCAGAAGAACGGCCACATCCTCGTGTGGTACGGCTTAAACTGGAGCCTTGACCTGTACGAGCAGTTCAACGCCCGAGTGCGCCGCCAAGGCCAAGGTGCCCCAGTTATGTGCCACCGCATCCTGATGCAAGACACACTTGATCAGGCACAGGCTCTCGCACTCGACGATAAAGCAACAACCCAAGCTGGGCTGCGAAACGCAGTCAAGCAATACCGTCAATCAAAAGGAAACTGACATGACCATCGACTGCATCGAACTCTGGCACAAACGCGCCCGCCCCACTCCCACCGAGCAAGATTTCAACGTGCAACTCGGTTGCCACATGGAAGAGTTTGTGGAGATGATCGAAGCCCTGCGCTTCACGCACAAGAACGGCACCGGTGTGGAGATGCCCGGTAAGAACAGCATGATTTACCAGCAGGTCAAAGACTTTGCCGATGGTCTGAAGTCTGGTCGCATCACCGCCGACATCGCCAACCGCAAGGAACTCGTGGACGCCCTCGCAGATCAGGTCGTAACAGCCATTGGCGTCGGCCACACAGCCAACATGAAGATCACCAAAGCCGTGGACATTGTGACCACGAGCAACTGGAGCAAGTTCAGCCCCGAGGGTCAGCCCTACTTCGACCAGAACGGCAAGATTCTCAAAGGCCCGAACTACGTGCCACCAGCGCTTGAAGACTGCGCGTAAACTGTGATACACTTGTTACACATCAACCAACGGAGTAACCGTAATGTTCAGTGAATTTAAAGAATGGCTCAAGAACTCAATCATCACCCCGAATGCCGAGGTGCTGGCTACACAAGAACTCAACGACGCCAAGCGCAGTCTGCTCGAAGCGCAGTCCAACCGGGAGTACGCTGACGCCATGTGCAAATACCACGACGCACGGATCAAGCGCTTGACGGCCTACGTCAACAGACCCATCGAGGAGCAGCAATGAAGGAATACAACCCTTACTGGCCGTTCCCACAGTTCGATGAGGACGGTAAGCAACTGTTGCCAGCCGATTGGAACAAGCGCCAACCCAAGCCCAAGGTCGATCTTGATCAGTTCGAGGAGGCACCGCTGTGAAATCAAAGCGCGTCACGATTTTTGTGGATACCAATATTGACAAAATCCGTGAGTTCATCGCACAACAGACCGGGGTTCAAATGAGCTATGTCCAAGTGTTCGATCACTTGATTCATTTCTACATTCAACACGCCGCCGAACCACGCACCAAGTGGGTACCGATATTCAAGCAAACCGACGAACCCAGTCGGAAGGCGCTGCCATGACCCCGGACGAGATTGACTACAACCGGGCCAATGACAACCCGTGGGGGCTTACGCCCCACCAGTGCATGACGATCCGCCTTGTCTGTCTGTACGGTGGCACCAAGCGCACCAGCCATGCGGAAGACCTGCCGCTGCGCACCTTGGAGCACCACCTGCTCACATCGCGCAAGGCGATGGGGATGTACGGCAGCGATGTGCGGCTGTACCTCAACTTCGACAGGTGGTTCAGGCAACCAGTCCCGGCAGGTAAACGGTCTTCCCGCCCTGCTTCGTCGCAGTCATCACCTGCTTCTTGAGATTGTTGGGGTCGTAGGACACATGGACCCACCCGCTGTCGGGGATGCCTGGGGTGTAGAACTCCAAGATCAACTGTGTGAATTCGAGGTTGTTCTTGACCCACTCGGCCAACTCAGCGTTGGCAACACCGGGGATTTCCAAGTCAGCGGCCATGCCTTTGCAATGGTCGCTGGTGCGCGATCCACCCACCTTGGCGTTGACATCGGGGTGGCGGAAGCCGCTGTTGATGTGCACACCCTTTTGGAAGTGGTCACGGATAGGCTGAAGCACTTTGCCAGCCAACTCGGTCAAGTTGCCGATCTCGACAGGACCGGGGTTGTTCTCCATGTCGTGGCGGGCAGCGGTTTCGCTCTTGGTCAACTCGTGCAGCGAGAAGTTACGGGTCAGTTGGGTCATGTTCAAACTCCGTCAGGTGTGTCGGTGGGGGCTTCAGGCTTCTTGGGCTTGCCGTTGTCTGTGTTCAGCGCCAACAGGGTGCCCAAGCTGCCAGTGATGAACGTGGCAATTGGGAACAGCAGCTCAAAGAATCGGGCATCGTTGGGTGCCATTTGGCCCATCGGCTGGGTTACGAACACCAGCGAGTACAGCACCGTGCCGACGATGCCCATCAGGGTCATGGTCATGCCGATGCCAATACAGAACTTCAGCTTCTCGTCCAGAGTGGCTTCTTGCTTCATTTGGGTTGTCCTAAAAGGTCTTTGGTACAAGTCCCGTCCGCCTCACAGGCAGGGGGTTCGCATTTCGGGGTTCCGAAATTCTTGGGGTCTTGGCACGGGTATCGGTACGCATCCGAGCAGCCAGCCAATAGTAAAACGAAAAGTGCGGTGAGTAGTTTCATACTTTCCTCGACATCCAAATTGCCCAACCGATGATCAGTCCGATACCACCCAGCAGGACGATGATCAAGATGATCATGAATATGTCTTTGATGCGCCCAATAATGCGTTGCTTGCGCAGCACCTTCTGGCGCTCGGCCTCTTCGCGTTTCTTTTTGGCCTCAAGTTGGAATTTTAACCAGTCGGTCCACAGGCCAGCGCGACCTTGGTAGATCATCATCTCTCGAAGCTCTTCCTCTTGCTTCTTGAGTTTCTCCAAGGCCATAAACTCTTCAAGGTCGCCCCGGTCGGAGCCACCCTTGGCACTGGCTTTCTTTTGAATGACTGCTTTGTTGTCGAAGTAGTCAAAGAGCGCCTGACCGGCGTTCATGATGTCACCGGAGTTCTGGACCGCTTCCTTGATGACAGCGAAGGCTGCGTTGGCTGCGGCCAGTTCCAACAACATGGGTCACCCCTTCATATGCGCGGCAACCCACGACACAATGGCACCAACCGTTGAGGCAATGGTCATACCGGCCCAAAAACCACCACGGCCTTTGTTTGCCAAGGCGAGTAGTTCATCAAGCTGGTGCTCCATCTTGTCGAGTTTTTTATCCACGACCTCGAAGCGACGCTCGTAGTCCTGCACCTTTTGCCAAAGCGCACCATACTTTACGGGGTCGATCTCAACTGGGTCCATCATTTCACCTGTGCTATTGCTGTCCAAGCTGTGAAGAGAGTTTCGGCGTCAGCGGCGTGTCCGTCAGCTTTTGCCGCCAACTCTGAATATTCGCGAGTGCATTGCTCGAATACGACACTGAGGGTGCGGGCGTGTTCAACAAGGGAGGGGACGGTAGCGTCGGCGAAGGTGCTACGACTGGCAGCGAGTTCGTCGCGCAGCCGGTCACGCTCATCACGAGCAGCAGTGGCGTCAACCACGTTGCGCCGAACAATCTCGACGGCTTTTCTGAGCGCTGCATCTTTTTCCCCCTGCATCCGTGCTGTTTCTTTTGCGGCCCGTTCGGTCGCCACCTGAAGCGCCTGAGTGTGCTCAAGCACCATCTCGTCGATTTTACCGTTGAGTCGCCAGCCGTTGGCCGTCCAGCCAGTGAGAAGCCCCACAGCCAGCGCACCTGCTGCAATGTAGGGCGTCGGGAACATTATTCAGCCACAGGGTAAATCAAGCGATCTTCTGCTGTGCCAACGATGGGACCACGACCCTTCACCAAGTCGGTGACCATATCGTTGTCGTCGATCTTGCCAGCCAGAGCGTTGTTGCTGGAGTTGATCGCGATCTCAGCGTTCTTGGTGATCGAGTAGAACTGGGTCACGCTGGGGATGATGAGCGATGCCCAAGGCAGCAAAGCCTCGGCGGTGCTCTTGGGTGCGGCAATGGTCTGCTGACTCGACTTGGCACCAGCGTTCTTCAAGGCAAAGTACATCTGGGCAGCACCCTTGGCTTGGGCGTCACCCTTTGCAGCCATCTCGACCACAGCCATGTCAGCCCGCATCTCCTGCTCGGCGAGACGCTTTTCACGGGCTTCCACAGCGGCGTAGTAGGCGTCATTGCCAGTGGCACATGCAGTCAGCGTCAAGGCTGCGATTGCGGTTGCGAGTAGTTTCATTGTGGTTGCTCCTCGGGTTGCGGCTGAGATTCCAGCCATGCTTGGTACTGTGCCTCGGCAGCAGCAACTTCTTCTGCGGTCAACTCAATTTGAGTGACCGCACCAGTTTGGACGTTTACGACTATGCGGTGCATGGTGGTTTAACCCTCGTACATGATGTTGATTGAGCCAGCGTCAAAGGTGTCAGTACCGTTGACTGTGGTAATGCGGACGCGATCAAGGGTGCCTGAAAGAGTTACGCTAGATGCAGAATTCATAGTTCCTGCGGCATTTGAAAATGCGACATTGCTGGACATAGCCCAAATGTTACTTCCGATGTTAGTAATAGTAGCCATGCCATTAACAACTGAACTAGCAGCATTACTTGTGACAATACCCATACCAGCGGTAAAAAGACTGGAAGCAGCACTAGCAGTTAAAACTGTGGCTGAACCTAAATATCCACTAGAAGTTACAGAACCAGCGCCAAGCTGAAGTAACACATTACTAGTGCCGTTCGTACTCACACCACTGAACATCACCGTGATCTTTTTAGCCCACGATGGGATGCCAGTAAAGTCGATGCTTGTGCCGCTGGTAGAAGCAACAGCCGTACCCACACCCATTGTCGAGAGCGTACCCGTGCTATCGGGCAACGTCAGGGTTTGGTTGGTGTTGGTCGCTGGTGGGACGATGGTGGCGATGCCAGTGCCGCTTTGCGACAGCATCTCAAGCTGACTTGCAGCTAATGTTCCGTTTGCCATTATTCTTGCTCCAGTTGTTCGTCAGTTGGTCGAGCCAATGTTGGGTGTTCCCACTTTGCGATGTAGTCGCCTTGACCATCGGCATCATTCTGCAAAGAAATCACGGTCATGAAATCATCAATCGTGAGTTCTGGGTACAAAGCCATAATTTTTTCGTAGAGTGTCATTACGCAGTCCTCACTAAAACACCAGAAAACCAAGTCTGAGCCGCCGTTGTGTCCGTTGTTGCGGTAGCGTTAACAAACGCATATATCTCAACATAATCCGTAGCTCCGTCCAAGTAAACAAGCGTGGACACCGTGGATGTGTTATTTGCAACACCTGACGCAATAGACCTTAAATTGCCAGCAGCGTAAGCTGTTCCGTTTTTGTACACGGATGCGTGATGCACCGTCAGCGATGTGTTGCTGCGAACAGACGCTGAGATTTGGTAGTAACCTGCAACCGTGGGTGTGAACCGGCTGGTGGCTGTGTCAAAGTTGCTGTTGGTGTCAAAGACCTCAGACGAGAACGCAGCGACCTTGGTGTTTGTACCCGCAGTCAGCGATGCGCTGGTTGCACCGTTGGCAAAGAACGCAGGGCCGTTGGTCGAGAGTGTGCCAGTGACATCGGGCAGCGTCAGGGTGCGGTCAGTGCTGGTGTTGGGGGATGCAATCGTCAGCGTACCCGTGCCGCTGGCGTTCCCGCTTAGTGTAATTTTGCTCATGTTCAGCCCTCGTACATGATGTTGATGGTGCCAGCGTCAAAGGTGTCTGTGCCGTTGACCGTGGTGATGCGAACTTGGGTCAGCGTGTCGGAAAGGGTTTTGGAACCAGCGCCGTAATACACGCCAGAAGAGTTAGAAATACCATGCAACACGGTTGCAGCCCATACATTAGAGCCAATCAAAGTCAATGTCACAGCGCCATGTGTTACGGCTGCTGCGCCCCAAGATGTTGCAAAAGCAAAACCACTCGAATAAGCAGCAGAAGATGGCGTAGACCCGCCGCCTTGGTTAATTGACCCTAAATAACTAGTTGTTTCAACGCCACCAGAGTCACCAAGCTGAACTAGCGGGATACTTGAGCCATTCGTACTCAATCCACTAAACATCACCGTGATGCGCTTGGCCCACGATGGGATACCTGTGAAGTCAATCGTAGTTCCGCTGGTAGAAGCAACAGCAGTGCCTGACACCAAGCCACCAATGACAGGGGTTCCGGTGACGCTCGGGGCAACAATCCCCGTGGTTCCGTCTAGCGTAATCGACATGGTGTTTCCTTCAAAGAATTACCCAACGGCTACCGTCAGGGATTGTTACAGTAATGCCATCGTTAACCGTGATGGGGCCAGTGCTCATGGCGTTGATGGTGGCGGGTATCGTGTAGCTCGTGGTGACCGTTTGGCCGTTCTCGATGAAGATCGAGTCCGAGCCACCACCGGTAGCACCACCACCCAAGGCACCCCATGCGCCGTTGTAGCCCTCAAACTTGTTCGTGGTACTGTTGAACCGCACCATGCCGTCTTCGGGGTCTGCGGGGCGTTCAGCCGTGGTGCCCACGTTCAGAATCGCAGCGCCTGTACTCTCCAAGGTCAACAGGTCAACCACGTTCAAGTCGGTGAAAGTGCCCACGTTGGGCACGTCGCTGCCGATGGGTGGGGGTGCGGCAAACGAGTTGGCTGTGGCTGGGACAGACACATAGTCCACCGTGAACAACGACACATCATCGGCATCGGTCAGGGTGTACTTGTACGTCACCGTGTCGGTCAACCACACACCAGCCTGGCCCGCCGAGTCCAGAATCACCGGGTTGGTGTTCAGGTTGGCTTGGGTGTGGTCGGTGTACGTGGCGATGGGGGTCGTGGTGCCCGCTGCATACGTGTACAGCTTGCCCCCAACAAGAGGCAACCCATCAGTCCCGAAGAACTGGAGTTTTGGAAGTGGAGAGAGTGAAGCCATGTCTTAGTCCTTGGTCGATTCTAACTAATTCGGATCAGCGCACAAGAGCGTTTTGGTTATCGCGCCGAGGTGACATCAAATTTTGCTGCTGTGGGTTCATCATGTTTTGCATACCACGACTAAAGAACACAGGGGTGTTCTCAAACGACCCTTCAAGAACCTTGGGTTCTCGACCCACAAGCATCCTGTTAGCTAGTTGCTGAACTTGCTGACTGCGGCGAGCGGTTGCCAATTCACGAGCGGTAAAACCCGCAGCTGCTGTGTATGCACCGTAGGGGTTGACCGCTGTGAAAATGGCAGCAGCGGGGGTCAGCGGTGTGAATTTACCCACAGTTCGCAGCATCGTTTGCAACTTACCCCCGTCGGCAGCATCGCGGATAGCCTTTTGCTCGTCGGGTGTAAAAAACCGCATTTTCTTTTTATCTTTTGCCAAAGACGACAAGCCTTGGGCAATCGTTGACTCTTTGCCGCCCTGAGACACTTCGGCGCGGGCAATGATGTCCTCGATCAACTCGGCTTTTTTGACTTTGGCGTAATCAGCCCGAGCGGTTTTCCACGCATCAATAGCGGACTTGTCACCCCCGACAATCGCAGTCGATGGCGCGTTCATCACATAATCGTCAAACTCGTCAAGCAAGCTCATGGCGATCTTGCGCTCGGATGCGTCTGAACTGCCAGCCGCACTACCGATGATCTTGCGCAAAGCTGTGATTTCTGCCACGTCTTTAGGTGCGTTTGAGGTAAGTTCCTTAAACGCCCCCGCAACCTTTGGGTTGACCGATTCGACATACCCCAGGTCTTTGCGCAACTTTGAGGTCAACGACCCCATATGTGCGGTAAATTGCTTTGTGTCGAACTGGAGGCCCGAGTTGTCAAGGAGTTCGTAGTTGGCTTTGGACTTTGCCAACAATGCGTCAGCATCAACAGTTTCGCGTTTTGTTGGGCGCACACTGGCAGCAGTGCTGGTTAGAGCACCCGCAGCCAGCCCAAGAAACGGGTTGTCTGTCGCTTCGGTAACGGTTTGTCCAACAGCCGTAGCCACAGGTGCTGTGGCAATCTGCGCAACAGGACGACTTGCGGCTTCTCGACCGATAGATTGTAAACCCGGGGCCACTGAAGACGGCAGACCGGGTGGAGTTTTTGCGGCTTGCACAATCCCACGACCTGCACCTACCGCACCAGTAGTGCTACCAAGAGCACCAGTTGTAGACTGAAGAACCCGCTCGACAGGTGTCTCAGCCCGTGGACCGGGCAGCATTTCAGAAATAACCTGCGAGGGTAAGCGCACATTACTGTCGGTCAGTCTGTTGTAGCCACCAACCACCACGTCAGCCGCAGGAACAGCAAGACCACCAGCCAACGCACCGACAGGGACGGCTATTGGAGCGGCAACACCCGTCATCAAACCAAGACCCGCGCCGCCCAAAGCACCAGCGGTTACAGGGGCCAACGCCTCATTTAGCCCGCGAACAGCAACCCCTGTTTTACGTACAGCTTCCTCACCCATTGTCAGTTTGGGTGCGAGGTGTTCAACGATTTCTTCAGGGCTATACCCAAATTTCAAGGCTTCGTCAACGCGAGGGTCTGTGTTTTTCAAAAACCCAGCAATCTCGGCGTCTGAGTAACCGGCCCGTCGAGCCGTGTTTACTTGGTCACGGAACTGGTCAGCCATGATTAATTCCTTGGTTGAAAGATTGCGCCAAGAGGTGGTCTATTGGGTTGACCGGCAGCGGGCGCTGGCTCAGTGACGTTGTATTTCTTCAACTCTGGTCGCTCAAACAACGAACGACCACCTTCTGAACCGTACCAAGCATCCTCAGCACCGTCGTAGGTTTTGTTGTTCTTCCACCAAGAATCGTAGAAGTTGCGTTGGTCAACGTCGCGTTTAATTTGCGCTTTTGCCACGTTAATCAAGAACTCGTTAGCCGCCTTGGTGTTACCCAACTGCGCACCGGTTTGCGTGATACGTTGGGCGTCAGCTTCGGTCTGCGGACCCTTTTGCTCCAACTGACGTTGCAACACGGCTTGAGATGCGTTAGCCAAAAAGGTTTGAGCGTTGGTTGCAAACTTACTAGCATCCTCAACACCCAGTGCCGCTAACACAGAAGCACCGGCAGCTTTTGCTTCCGTTGCAAACCCTGTGTCAAAACCTTTGTTCAGAATTGCCAAGTTCGACTCAAGTGACGGCAGTGTGCGCAAGCCAACTTTTGCAGCGTTTGACACGTCTTTGTACTGATCGACGAGCATTGTGCCACGAGCACCCTTCTCGGCCCTTTCTTGAACCATGTTTATGTTCGTGCTACCAGCCCGAGCAGCTTGCAGCTTTTGCGCTTGGACATCGGCGGGCAACGGAACCTCGGCAAACGTGCCCACGGTCGTAGGTGCGCCACCAAGCCCGGGGGTTTGGATAATGTCTGTTTGACCATTACGATTGACTTGCATCGTGTTGGGCTTGTTTGCTTTGATGAATTCTTCAGCGCCCAGTTGAGCACGTTTTAGAAATTCAGAAAACGCCGCAGGATCTTTTGCCGCCTCCATGATGGTCCGACGACCCATTTCCTCGGTAACGCCCAGTTCTCTCAATCGCTTTTCGATTACAGGGTTGCTGTGAGTTGCGTTGTGAATTGCCAAAGCATCTTCGACTGTACGCACGTTGCCCCAAGCGTTGCGAATCTGTTTCATGGACGTGTCGAACAACTCGGCTTCACCTTTTAGCGCTTTGCTTTTCGACTCACGCGACTCGTAGTATTTTTTCTCAATCTCAGGCAACTTGGAGCCGTAACCACTATCGGCCATCGTTTTGCGCAGCGCGTTGAAATCAAATTCACCGGTTTTGGAACTGTACGCATCTTTGTACGCTTGGTTCAGCGCATTGGTAGTCTCAAGGTCACGCTCCGCTTTAGCCATTTCCATTCGGGCAAGTGCGTTCTGCTGCTGCGCGTTTTGGATAGTCGCAACTTTGCCGTATTGAGCCAGCGGGTCTTGCAGTTCGATATTGCGAAAAGAAAGTGCAATGTTTGGGTTGATTGGCATGATTGATCCTTAACCGCCACCGAGAACCATTGATGGTTTCAGCATGTTCATCATCTGCATGTTTTGGTAATAGTTCACACCAGTGTTCAGTGCGCTGTTAAGCGCGTTGGCTTGACCCATATACCCCGACGCTCGGGCGTCTGCGGCACTCATTGCGTTGTTGGCAATATTGCCTGCTGTCGATGTGTAAATGTTGCCCAAATTGGACCCCATTGCTTGGTTGGTCTGACCAATGTTGTTTGCCATTGTTTGACCGGCCTGACCGATCTGCTGCGCCGTAGTTTGACCCACACCTGCGAGAGATTGGAGCGGGTTGATTTGAGCGGCGCGCTCGGTCTGATACCGGTTGAAGGCGTTGGTGTACTCGTCGGACGCCAGACCCTGACCAAACCGTTGAATACCTTTCATCATGCCACCCGACAGCAATCCACCACGAGCAGCGGCAGATCGCTCAAGCGCTTTCATTCCTTCGTCCATGCGGAACGAATACCCAGGGTCAGCTTCAAACTGCTCCATGCCAAATGGGGTGTAATTGGACACCAAAGGAACAAGTTGGGTGAGTGCGTTTCTACCCGCCTCATACCACGGTTTTTGTAGCTGCTCTGTGCGGTTAAACTGCCGCCGTTGCTCGGCGATAGTTGCGTTTGCGATTTCTCGCTGAATCTCAGCCGCTCGAATACCAGCGTCTGACTGAAGCTGGCTAGCTTGATTCGCAGCATCTGCTTGTATTCTTGATGCTTTATCTGCGGCTCTTGAACCCAAATACGCACTGGTCAGCGTAGTACCACCCACAATCAGGGCTGCTGTAACAAAACTCATGATTTCACCTCGATTTCAAGATTTTTCACTTTGTTGCCAACAGTGAACATGGACTTTGGGTCGTCTTCCACTAGTTCCGATTCTACTTCCTCAACGGTGGTTGAATCAACCCTATGAATCGTCATGCACATTGCATCGGTTTCAGCATAGACTGCACGTTTTGTACCCGGGCTGCTGCACAGTAAAAACGGACCCGTGATGGTTTGCACACCATCCTCAGTCGTGATTTTAACGGTACCTGAAACGACCATGTAAAAATGTTCTTTTTTGTGGACCTTGCCGACAATTAAACAACCCGCTGGACGCCAGACCTGACGGCAGTACATACCGCCGTGAAACAAATGGTCTGTTGGCGGTTCGTATTGGGGGTGTTTTGATATTTCTTCTTGCAGCGCATCCACGCGCTCTTTTAAGGTCTGAGTCGGCTGAACCTCAAAACCTTTGCCGTAAGTTACTGTAATGCTCATGTGATCTCGCGTCCGCTGACGCGCATGTTGATGGCACTTGGCGCACTGGCGATGGTCGAGATGAACGCCGTGTTGGGCAGAATCTGACCCACCAATTCGGGGAAAGTGTACACCTCGGACGCAGCCAAGCTCTTGGTTTTGGTGATCAGGTTCCTGTCCCCAGGGGTGTCCGAACCCGTGACCAAGTTGACGCTGATGGTCGCCGTGCTACCGCTGACGTTCGTAGCGGTGAACTTGTCGATGATGGTGGCCGTAACGTTGCTTGCCACAATGTATTGGGTGGTTTGGGTGTTTTCCACCAGCTTGGCGGGCACCAGATTTCGTGCGGTAACTGTCATTGCGGTTCCTTAAACAACGGTCCAGACCGAGCCTGTCGGCACAGTAACCGTGACGCCAGATGCGATGGTGATCGGACCTGCCGACATGGCATTGTTGCCAGTTGCAATCGTGTAGTTGCTCGAGATGGTGGTGTTATTTTCCCACATTCCCTGCGCCGTGATGTTGCTGCCACCACCGGCAGCGGCGGCCCACTTGACCCCTGCCGCAGCGGTGGAATCGGCTGTGAGCACGTAGGTATCCGTGCCCACGGCCAAACGGACGTTGTTGGTGCCATCATCGACGATCAGGTCGCCTTTGGTGGTCGTAGGGGCCAGTGCGTCAAATGCAGCCGTTTGAGTCGTTTGACCCGTGCCGCCCGACGCAATAGCCAGCGTTGCCGACAACCCAGCAGCCGTACCGGTGGTGTTCTGGTTGAGCGTGGGCACATCGGCCACCGCAATGGTGCGGAACGTGGGCACACCAGCAGACCCATCGGGTGCGGCCAAGAACGTGTTGGCGCTCTGCGATGCGAAGTCGGATGGGGTGACTGCGAGTGTGCCGCCAAGGGTAATCGTGCCGGACGTTGTGATGGGTCCACCGGTCAAAGTCAACCCGCTGACGCTACCTGCGGTGTCCACCGATGTCACGGTGCCGGTGGTGGAGTCGTTCGAGGAGATGGTGAAGTTGGGGTAGGTGCCGGTGACAGCGGTCGTGCCAGCGCCCGTCAAACTGACAACCTGATCGGGTGCTGTGTTGGTGATGGTGAAGTTGGGGTACGTTCCAGACGTACTGATCCCAGTGCCGTCTGTCAAAGACACGGTTTGATCGGGGGCGGTGTTGGTAATGGTGATTGACCCAGCGCCCTCGGTGATGCTAATGCCGGTACCGTCGGTCAAGTTGGCGTTTTTCCAAACCCCATCAACGGCGTCATAAATCAGCGTGTTGCCCGATGCCAGCGACGTGAAGTTGACGTTGCCATCAGTGCCGCCGAGCACCGATCCATACGTCGGGCGCACGAACAGTACACCGTTTGAAGAACCGACATGCACCACAGCAGCCACCACGGTAATCGCAGCGGGGGTTGCGGGTTTAACATTTGTCAAACCACCGGTGACCAGCGGGTTGTAGTACAGGATGTCACCCTGCACCCAAGTTTCAGCGCCGCCGGTAGTGTCGATATTTTTGACTTCGCCAAATGTGGTGACAAATACCCAGTCGTTTGTTGCACCGCTTTCATGCGCAACACCCAAAATGTAGTTGGCCTGTTCAGGCAGCAGCCCGGTGGCTGGTGCAGCTTGCAAACCGCCACTGGCCCCCAACGTGCCGGTGAACATCAACACCTGACCTTTGGTGGCCGCTGCGGAGAGTTTGACACGGTAGTACAGCTCTTCACCAACACGCTGAATCGTGCCGCCGTTCATCTGGAACGTCAGCGTTTGGAATTGGTCTGCATCGTCGTAGTACAGCTTGCCGGTGGCGTCAGTGACAGTCGCCGTAGTATCAAACTGGATGAAATCGGGCGACGAAATGCCACCAGTCACACCGCTCATGCTGGTGATGTCAGCGTTTGCACCTTTGAGAGCAAATGGCGCATCAGCGGCTGTTGTGGCACCTGTGCCACCGTTTGCCACGTTGAGCGTACCGGCAAGCGTAATCGTGCCGCTAGACGTAACCGGACCACCACTTGTCGTCAGGCCAGTGGTGCCACCAGACACGTCTACGGAGGTAACCGTACCCGAGCCACCGCCACCGCCACCGCCACCACTACCTGAATCTGGCTGAGGTGGTGGACCAATTTGCAAGTCGTCTAGGGATGTTTGGTTACCGCCATTGCCCGCAAGGGTAAACAAGTTCAGGAAGAACCGGTACCACTCACGCGACACCATCCCCGTGCGCGGATCAATGATCTCAACACGATTGGATGGAATGTTGGTTATGTTTTGCTGTTCAGGCATTGGTCGGCGTCACATGCAGTTCAGCACCCATGATAGCGAGTTTCACTGGGTCGGTGCCCGAAATCTCGTACACACGGTCACGCAGCTTGAGCGTCATGCCCAAGCGCCGCCAAATAACCCGGCGATAGTATTCGCCGATCTTGCCCACCGAGGTCCAGTGCTCATTTGACCAAGTGTGACCACCGTCGTCAGACCAGCGCAGCATCATTTGTGGATCGCTGCCCTGACCCGTGTTGGTGCCAACCCCCGACTCACAGTCAATTTGCAGACTGTGCTGGGCGGTTCGCTTTAGGTTATTGGTCCCAGTCGGCAATGCTCTCCACGAGCGCAACCACTTTTGAATATCGCCGTTGTCGGCGTATTCTTCAAGGTCAAAGGCGTAGATGTTGCCGTTTTCAAAGTCGCCAACAATGATCTGGTTGTTGTAGGCCGCTTGGCAGTTGGAGCGGTGACGCACGAAATTGCCGTTGGACCAACCGGCCCGCTCATGCCACGCACCCGTTGCCACGTCGTAGACCCAGGTGGTCTGCGCAGTGGGGAAAATGAGCACGTAGAACGCATGACCGTCTTGCTGGTACGTGTAGCCAATCGCATCCGACATGTTGCCGTACTGCTGAATTTGCCACTCAACAGCGTGGGTCGAGATGCGCTGGCCGGTGTAGCCGTTGGCGCGGTAGACGATACCCCGCCCACGGGCGTCAGAACCGAGCCAAAACAGGCCGTTGTCGAGCTTGGCGACCGAGTAGGGGGCTTCGCATCCAATTTCGTTGAAAGCACCCTGGATGCGCTGCAATGGGAAATCTGGCAAACCGGCGTTGTACCAAACCTCGACCGAGTTGCTGCCAAACAGCCACGCTTCACGGTGGTCCACGATCAAGGACACCAAACCGTCTGGGTCACCTTCGGCGCTGGCAAAGTCAAGCGGATCGACAGACAAGCCGTCAAGCAATGATGTCACCCAGACCCGAGCACTGTTTGGCTCGTTGAACACAAAGTAGCCGTCCAAGTACGACACCTTGACCGCACCGGGGAAATCTGGATCGGTGATCTGGGCGAACACCTCAGTGGTTTCGTTGTAGATGAAGCCGTCGGGGTTGCAAGCAATAAAGATCTGGGTGCCGTTGTCCGACATGGACACGGGACCGCTGCCTGTCACGGTACCCAAAGGCTTGACGCGCCAGCGACTCGTACCGTCAATCACGTTGAGCCGATAAAACGTGTCGCCCGAGACAGCGTACAGGTAATCCTTGAGCACCCACAGGCCACGGATCGGTCCGTTACCTGCGGCCACGAGTCGGCGAAGGCCAGGGCAGCGCGACAAGAAAGCCGCGCTTTTCCCACCTTCGGGCACGATTTCCGGGTACATGTTGACCATGCGGTTGTCGGCAGCGTTGACGCTGCGGGCAACATAGCTTGAACCAAGGATCGGGGAGTCCATCAGAAGTTCCCGGCGTAGATGTTGAATCGCTGACGACTTGCCACTATGGCATACGGCATTGTCATCACATCGTATGGGTTGTTGATGCGCTTGAGGTTGCGTTTGCTGGTCATGGCAATGCGCATCACTTGAGGCGATGGTTCAACGCCAAACTCGGGCGCAATCTCCATCGCCAAATTGTAAGTAAATGCCCGCAGGTAACCGGGTGGAAAGTGCAACTCTGTCGTCAAAGCGGCAGGTTGCGTCAACTGTTTGACCGAGATGAAATGCCACTCCAAGTCCTGTGTGGGCATTGGGTAAATGAACATTTCCACGTTGGGAAACGTGTTGTTGACAAAAATGACCTGCGGGAATGTCGATGTCGAGGTCTTGACAGCGATGCCGTTGTACTGGTCTTGGTTGATGAATTTGACACCGTAAGACACACCGCTGGGGGCTTTGAAATACGTAGCATCATCAAGCTGAATTGGGCGGTTGCCCACAAAATCGCCGCTAGGGCCAAGGGTGCGTTTGATCTGACTGCTGGGCCATGTGAACACTTGGTCCTCAGTGCAAAACACAGACAGCCGCTCGGTGTTCCACGAGTCGATCATCTGGTTCATCGCCATCAATGCGTCCTGACTGGTTGCCGCTGACGGGGTTTCACCTTCGGCAAGGATGCCGAGCAAACGGAGTGCTCGGTTGATTTGGTCGCCAGCGGTTGCCATGTTACTTTCCTTCGGATTCGTCGCTTGCCGAAGTCAAAAACGGTGGGACTTCGTTGGGCTGTTCGACGGGTTGATCGGTCACTTTGCGGGTGTACTTGCGCTTGGGCGCGTCAGTCACCGACTCAGATGCCACCACTGCGGGCGTGTCAGGATTGTACCTTGTCCAGCCATTTTTTTCATCCATCTCGGCTTCAGTTTCGTTGATGGCAATCTTGGCACCGTGGATCGGGTGAGTCATTGTCACGTTCATTTGAAATCCTCTTGTTGAAAAAAAGACCCCCGTTTTAGGCGGGGGTCTTTTGCGTCACTTAAACAATCAACCCCAGATGCGGGCTGCCATTTGCGGACGGATGGTGCTGTAACCGTACAGAACGTCAACACGGCAAGGCATGCGGTCGTTGTTGATGTCGTACTGACGAACAACGCGCAAGCTGATACCGTTGTGAACGGCACGGGAAGCCATGTCCACACCACCGGGCAACAACAAGTCGGCAGTTGCAAAAGCAATCGCGTCTTTGTGATAGACCAAGTTCTGAGCGTAGGCGCTGGAAGCAGCACCAACGAACACAACAGCGGCACCCGACTGAGGGAAGGCGTCAACAGTTGCCAAGGCGTTTGCCGAGGTGTAGATTGGAGCCACGGTGATGTTACCAGCACCAGAACCGTTCAAAGTCACGTCGGCCAAAGCCACAAACTGGAACAGCGAACCGGTGGATTCACGGGTCTGGGGGTTGACAGCGTAGGTGGCAGCAACGGTGAACACGTCACCAGCTTTCACAGTAGCGTCAGCACCGGCACCAGTGATGGCGATTGTGGTAGCACCCTGAGTGCTCACAGCGGCAGACAACGTACCACCAGTGGCGGTGCGCGAACCGGTCGTGAACGACTTGATCGACTGGCTCATGTTGACTTCTTCGTAGCCCAACACGTTCTCACCCATCATGCCGTTCTTGAACTGGCGGGAGATGACATCGGTGGGGTTGAAGAAACCAGACAAACCGTTGACCAATGCAGCGTTGGCGGCAGGGTTCACGGTAGCGTAGCGAGGCGACATGGTGGCGGCGTTCTCGTTGAGCTTTTGCTGGGCTTGCAACAGGACCAAAGCGGTAGCGGGAGTGGTGCCGGGGGTACCAACCGAGTTACCAATGGTCTTGAAAGCGTTTGCGACGTCAGCGTCAACCGAGGAGGCCAACTGGCTGATACGTGGCTTCAACACACGCTCGGCAAAATCGTCCAACTGCATGGTCAATTCGGCAGAAGTGAACTGCACACCAATGTGTTTCTGGCTAGAAACGGTCAAGGTGGTGTACTGTTCGTTGTCGTCTTGAGCAGTCAGAGCGGCACCGTCGGTGACCAGAGCGCGGTCGGGCAAACGGATACGCAGGGTCGAACCAATCTTTGCACCTTCAACAGCAAAGCTGTCGTCGTACTGACGGTTCACGTTACGGGTGATCACCAGGTTGTTCTCGAGGATTTCGAGAGACTTGCGGGTGATCATGTCAATGGTTAAAAGGCTGTTTGCCATGATGATTCCTAAAATTAGCGATTGCGGAGTGCCCGTGCTTTGTCAATTTGTCGTTGGCGCTCGGCTGCAATCCAGTCCGATGTGCTCATGGTTTTTACAGCACGAGGATCGGTGGTGTCGGTGACACCAGGGTTGACAGCACGGGCGGTGACCGGACGAATCGGTTCAGGCGCGGACGAGGTTCTTTTTTGGACAGGTTCGGCACCAATTTTGGCTTCGATCTTTCCAATTTCACGCGCTTGCAATAACGGCGACAGACGAGAAATGCGTTCAGCTTCCTTGGGGTTGCTACCTAGCCAATAGGCCAGATCGGGTCCAAGATCGGAGCTTTTGATTGTTTCGGCCATCACATCGGTGACTCGAAGCTGGGGGTTGTAGGCGACTTGTTCGAAGTCGTCGTACTTGTTCCGCGCTTCTTCCTCACGCTCTGCGTAGGTGTCCTCAATCGCAGCTTGTTGCTTTTGGAGTTCACGCTGGTGGAGCATTTCTTCGGCCCGCTTCATCGCCAACGCTTCCGCATAGGCTTCAGGGGACTCAAATTGATCCACAGGCGGGAGTTCCTTGGGCACCGATTGCGCGGCTTGCCTTTCGGCCAGCTTTGCTTGCTGCTCACGTTCCCATTTGCGCTGTTCTCTTGCGAGGCGCTTGCCAATCATCGAATCGAGTTCGGCTTGGGAGAATTTCTTCTCTTCTGCTGTTTGCTCACCTTCGTTATCAGCGACTACCGGCGAGTTTAAAGCGTTGTCCGTGGTGGCCGTCACCTCGGTTGCTGGCGCGGAGTCTGCTTCCGCTAAGTTTTGGACTTCATCAGTCATGGAAAATGAACCTTTCGATTCCCCGGTCTACTGGGCCGGTACAGGGGACATCTTACACCTGAATTTTATTCAAACGCAATAGTGCAAGAAACGGTGCCCGAAATGACAACATACAGACCTTTGTTGGTAAATATGCCGTCAAAAAAGTTGTAGTGTGTAGCGGCCACAGGAGTGAACGTGGCAAGGATCACAGGATCACTGGCGCTGGACACAGCGGAGTCGTACACGGTGATTGTCGGGGTGCTTGACGCAGCGCTGACAAAAATACCCTTCAGCTTGGCCGACATGGGCTTGATCTGACGGGTGGCGGTGATTTGTGCGTAATTGGAAGACATGGTTGATCCTTATGCGAGGAATTTGAGTTTGTAGATTGTTGACAGGTACAACCCAACAATCTCGTCGATGATGTTTTGCAGCGCAGAGTCGGTCTTGTCACAGACTTTGTACCGATTGTCCTCGATGTACTTCATCGAGTCTTCCAAAAACGCCAAAATCGCACCATCCTTGCGGGCAGATTTCAGAGAAATTGGTCCAATCATGCCATGACGACCTTGGTACGCCTCGGCATATTTGTCAGCAAGTTCGACAATCTCGTCGTAAAACGTGTTTAACGCCGAGTGTTTGGAAAAACTGCGGGTGTTGAGATGCACGGAATGGGCCACATCCCGCGCCAAGAACAATTCACCCATGAATTCAGCGCAACTCATTACATCATCCCTTCAGGTGGCATTTGACCTTGTGGTGGGGCCATTTCAGGCTGCTCCATCGGCATCTGGGGCGGCTGCATCGGGGGCATCTGAGGTGCACCACCAACCAAGTCGCCAGTGTCCATTGCCGCAGCGATGGTGCCCATCACGATGTCTTGGATCTGCTCGGGCGACATGCCAGCTTGCACCGCGCTGATGCGCTGTGTTTCGGCACCGTAAGCCTTGACCTCGGCTTCAAACTCTTTGATCTGGAGTTCGCGGGCTTCCATGCTCTGACTGACGTTTTGCAACATCTGGAACATATTTTGCATCTCAGCGTTCATTGCCTCCAACTGTTGGTTGGCAGCGGCCAAGGCTGGGTCATCCTCGTCGGCCAACACTTTGGGGTCGATGGTTTTCTTGAAGCGCTTGGCAAGGTCTTGGGCACCGGGCCAGTCCATGTTCTTGACAAACAGGTCGCCAGCAACTTGCCACAACTGTGGGTTGCCCTGCAACAACTGAGCCATGCTCTCCAGAGCTTCTTGGCGCTTGGTGGCGTAACCGGGACCGGTGATCACGCGAACATCGTACTTGCCCACGCTGGGGTTGTAGATTTTCTCGATCAGGGTGCCTTCTTGGTCCACGATGCGTTTGACCGGCTCCTGCTGCATCGGGTTCATCTTGACGGTCGATGGCTCACCATCTTCACCAATGATCCGGGCGATGCGCTCGGTGTCGTAAATCTTGGGGATCAGGTCCACGAGTTGACGGCCAATGTGACGGATCGCACGGGCCAGGTTGTCAACGTAGTGGTAGGTGCCAACATCACCCTCACGCTGGCGGGCCAAAATAGCCTTACCGGAGCGCTCGTTGCTGGTCATACCCAGCGATGCGTTGTACTGGCCGGTGGCTGACTTGATGTCTTCTGCGGCACCCGATTTGGCTTGCAACAGGCCGCTGGAGGCCATTGGGGGCTGGGCGCGGGCTGGCAAAGGCAGCACCTGACCCTGACCGTCGGTCACGTCAGGGTTGACTTCCAGATAGGGCCAGTTGTTTGTGTTGGCCGTCTTCCACTGCTGCTCGTAGCCTTCGAACTGACCACCGTAGCCGATGAAAGGGGCTTTGGGTGCGAGTGCCAGCATCTCGGCTTCCTGCGACACCCAGTAGTTGTACATGCGCTGCGCGTCTTTGGCGTTACGCACCAGACCGCTGACGTACATGCGGCCATCAACCTCAAACTCGTTGCCCACCACGCGCACCACGGGGATGTATGCACCGGCCCACTCGCGCTCTTCCAAGATCTCGTAGCCGTTGATCTTGCACCATTTGACCTTTTTGCGGTCGGCTTCGCGGGAGCGCAAGGGCTTGCCGAACATCATTCGGAAAGACTTGTCTTCGGGGGTGCCGTCAAACGCAGTCTGGTTGCCGGGGTACAAATTGAGCGTTTGCTTCTCGTACTCGATGTAGAAGTATTCGGCAATGCGGATCGTGTTCTCGTTGATCCACTGGCTGATCGACTGGTCGCCCACGCCAAGGCTCATCAGGGTGCTGATGGGTGCGGAATTGGGGTACAGACGCTCATATTCAGCTTTGGTCAGGTCTTCCGTGACAAAGCACCAACGGGCGTCTGCGCCCGTGGGGTCTTGGATCATGGGGTCCATGTAGACGCTGAAGCTGTTGCGGATGCGGCCAATCTTGATGTCTTGGTCGAATGTGTCTTCGTCGCAATACTCGGTCAGCAGACGGATGTAGCCTTCACCGTAGGACACTTGGTTCTCGCAAGCGGTGTCGTAGGCCACGTCAGCATCGCTCATGTATTCGATGTGGCGAATGACGCCGTTGAACACATCGGCCATGTCCACGTCGGCTTTGTCATCGGCGGGGATGACTTTGATGCCAGGGCGGTTCATGCGCTGCTCGTTCGTCACCTGGTGGACGTGCTGGGGCAGCTTGTTGATGGTCAGGCAGGGGCGGGCGTTGATGGTTTGACCTTGGACAGCGCCACGGGTTTGGAGCACATCGGCGGGCCACTGCCACTGGTTGTCCGGGGACGCTGCGTAGAACCGCAGATCGTCAAGCTCGTCCTCTCGGGTGTCCGAGTAGGCCGAGATCGCCATTGTCATGCGTGAGCGGGCAACGGCAAGAACGTCATCGGAACCGCCTTTTGAGGGGTACGGGCCGTTGTTTGCCACATTTCCTGCGGCGACGATTCCGGTGGTGTCTTTCATGCTTCAAATACTCCGAGGGTGTGCAACTCGCGCATTACGAGGAGGTCTTCACCTTCCCATTTTAAGTCCTGACCGATGGAATCGCCAAACAATACTTTGTCGCCGACTTTGATGTCCATAGCCTGTGGGCCAGCGGAGATAACGGTGCCAGTGCCCGTTTTCTTCTCTCGCAGCATGATCAACAGGGCGTGTTTCTCGATGTCAGGGCGAACAATCAGGCAGTCTTGCAGGGCTTGGATGGTCATTTTTTGGACTTTGTTGCAGGTTTTTTGGCCGTTTTGGCCGATTCTTTGAAGTCTTTGGCGGTGGGTGCACCAGCAGCGCCGGGTTTGCGCATCTTCTCACCAGAGCCAGCGGCGATACGAGCGCGTTTGGCGTTAATGTTGGCATAGAGTCCGGGTTTTGTAGCCATGATCAGCACTTCCATCGTTTGAGTGATGCCTTGGCCCGCTCCGCTGGGCCCTTGGCGTTTTTGACAACCCCTTCCATGCGGGCGCAGAAGCTTGCTTTGCGGCCTTTGTCTGCATCCGTCTTGGGACTCGGCGCGGGGGCTTTGAGTTTGCTGCCGGTAGCGGCGTTGTACTTGGCGCGACCCTTTTCGGTCAGACCAGCACCCTTGGATGCGGGCAACTTCTCACCACGACCAACACTTAGCGAAACACTTTTCTTTGTAGCCATCACGACCCCATCCAAGAAGTTAATGCAGCGCCATTCTGTGCGTTGCGTCGAACCATTGTGCGTTCATTGTACTCCCGATGTGCAACGGGGTAGGCGAATGTTACGGCAATTGCATCGGCGGCATCGGGCGAGGCCACACCCCGGGCCTTCATCTCCTTCTTCCCCTCAAGAAAGATGGTACCCGCCGAGTTGGGCTTCTTCATCGGGCCGATCAGGTCGCTCTTGAGCAGTCGGTCCTGCGGCAAGCTGGCCGTCTTGACCCAATCGCGCATGGCACCCCAAATCTCAGCCCGTTTGTTGCCCCACATCACGGGGTTCTTGGCCTTCCAGCCGAAGTTCACCCCGCGCACTTTGTACTTCTGCTCGTTCAATCTGTCAAGGATGCCGTAGCCCAGACCACCCTCGTCGATCACGGTCAGTGCTGGGCGGTACTCCTCGATGGCGTCGATGACGTGGCCCACCACGCTCATGGTGTCCTCGCCCTTGAACCGCTTGATCGCCACGATGTCACGCCCACGGCGCACGGCGATCACGGTGCTGTCCATGCCGCCACGGGCCGGGTCCACGCCGATGATCACGGGTGCGGTCATGTCTTTGTACTGTGGGCGCTTCATGGCGTCATCGACCGTGTGGGGTGCGATGAACTGGTCTTGGCCGCTCTTGGGGAAGTCGCCGTAGACCTCGACACGGGCTTCATCACTGTCCTCGCCGTACTCGTCGATGATCTGCTGGTAGATGCTCTTGTCGGTGCCCTCGACCTGGCGGGCGTCGATCTTCTCGCTCTCCCAGAACTCCCGCTTCGCACCGTCCACGGCCTCGTAGAAGTACCCGGTGTTGCGTCGTCCGTTGCTGAACGCGAACCAGTACCGGTCCAAGATGTTCTCGGTAAAGAAGCCCGCAGCCACGGACCAGATGCTGTCCGGTATACCGCTGGCCTCGTCGAAGATCACCATCATGCCGTCCATGTTGTGCACACCGGCATACGCATCGGGGTTCTCTTCGCTCCACAGCTTACCCTCGGCACCCCAGTACCGGGTGCCTTTACGCAGGTCACGCTCGACCAGATCGGTCAACCAGTTTGCAGGCTGCAAGCTCGTGGCCGTTGGCTCCCACCAGTGGGCGTTCAGGGCCATCGTGACCCACTTGGTCAACTCACCCCATGTTACCTTCCTCAACTGCGACTCGCTGTTGGCCGACACGATGACGCTCGAGCCAATACGAGTGGTCAGCATCCACAGGATGAGCCACGACACAAGGGCCGACTTCCCCACGCCACGACCAGACGACACGGCTCTGCGCAGCGCATCGATCAGTTCACCCTCGGTCATCTTCTCCCGGTTGTCCTTGATGAACTGTGTGATCCTGCGCAGTGCCCTGCGCTGCCACGCCCGGGGGCTTTTGAAGTGCTCAAGGGGTGTGTTCTTCTGTCCCCACGGGAACACAAACAACACGAACGCCTCGGGGTCATCACGCAGCGATGGACTCCAAAGCTGCGTCATGAGCATCTGCTCTTCTTCGGGTGAGTAACGGGGCTTCTGCATCAGTCGATCCTTGGTGTCACGTCAATCACCTCGGCCTCGATCACCCGGGCTTGGGCCTGTGCCAGTGCCTCGGTGATGGATATGGTGCCGCCGAGTTCAATCTGCTTTGTCTCGCCGTAGCGCTTCTTGTTGTGCGCCGACATGAGCCACTTGCGCGTGTCGATGCGCAGCTTGTCCCGGTTGACCGTATCGGGCGCAAACATGTCAACCGACTCGATGCCGTCAGCGATCTCCAAGATTTCCCCGGCCAAGAACTCGGTGCGCATCTCCTGCGCCTCTTTGAACCGCTCATGGCGAGTCGGCTCACGCTTGACCCAGCGCAAGAAGTCCTCATACGACACGACACGATGGTCATCCTCAATGAGCGACTGGAGTGACCTGCCTCGGTACACATCCTCAATGACCCGCTCGAATATCTGCTCATATTCGACATGGCGAAGTGCCCTCGACTCCGCAGGGAGCTTTGGGGGCTTGGGGTCAGGCACGGACAGCCATGTGGGTAGCGGTGATTCTCCGGTGACAACCGTGCCTACAAACGAAGAAGGTTCTTGTTTCATAGTGGCACTGATGCTATCACAGGTTGGTTGGCATGTGTCAACGTGAGTAAATGAGGGTAAGTGACCCATTGGGTTTTCAGTTTCAAAAAAATTTCACGGAGTTCGTGATGCCATCGTAACCGGACCATCGGTTCCGTCGGCCCTCCCCCCCTCCCCCTCTGGCACCCCCAGCACCCCCAGCACCCCCAGCACCAGGCATCGGCGCCCCAGTGGGTGCGCACCTAGCCCCAGCTTACCCAGTGGGTGCGGTGGTGCAGCGCTGCATGAGAATGAGAGAAACCCAATGGGGCCATTGGGCCATTGGCCATTGGATGCCATGACCCAATGGGTCAGGGGGCTTACCCGGTGGGTCAATCGATTGGGGGGAATTTGCCCCAGTGGGTCAATAAATCACTGTCCCAGTGGGTTTTTTGGGGCTTTGTGACAAGTGACCCTTTCCCGCAGGCGAGGCAAAAGATATACGACTTTTTAAACAGCACAAAGAATCTCGATTTTCCAAAACACACCCCCAGAGACAAAAGGCGCAAATGTCACACCCTTACGGTAAACTGACAAT